>Ga0206942_1362_pt1 | contig 9422 bp, 5 predicted proteins | sample Alteio_BWOrgHeat_6_FD_153253 | JGI IMG/M metagenome (GOLD analysis project Ga0206942, IMG submission 153253) | Enriched cells from forest soil in Barre Woods Harvard Forest LTER site, Petersham, Massachusetts, United States -... | ecosystem: Environmental > Terrestrial > Soil > Temperate forest > O... | reverse complement strand
AGAGCACCCTCGGTTCATTGCTGGTGGATGGCAAAGTGGTGCCTTCCGACATCGCCAACGGCGTGAAATGGTTGCAACGCGCGGCCGATCAAAATTATGCCGAGGCCGAGGACAATCTGGGTATGATGACGTTCCAGGGAAACGGCGTTTCCCAAAGCGATGATGACGCCGTGAAGTTGTTCCAAAAGGCAGCGGACCAGAACTACGCATCCGCGCAGGAGCACCTGGCAGGACTTTATATCGATGGCAAAGGCGTGCCGCAGAGCGACGCCACGGCATTTGGCCTCGCCCGGCAGGCGGCCTACCAGAATTATGCCGCCGCGGAAAGCACCGTGGGCTGGATGTACTCGGTGGGTCGGGGCACCCCGGAGAACGACAGCGAAGCCGTGAAATGGCTGAACAAAGCCGCCGACCAGAATTTTGCCGAGGCCGAAAATAATCTTGGCCAGATGTACGAAGCGGGCAGGGGCTTGAAACAGGATTATGCCACGGCGGTGGAGTGGTATCGCAAGGCGGCGCAGCAGGGTTACGGCGGCGCAGAGAACAATCTGGCCATTGCCTGCGCCCTTGGCCACGGCACGGCCAAAGATCCAGTGGAAGCCCTCAAATGGTTCGAACTCGCTGCGACGCACGGCGATAAAAACGGACAAGATGTCCGCGACGCTCTTGCCAAAGAAATGACGTCCGACCAGGTCGCCGAAGCGGAAAAGGATGTGCAGGAATTCAAGCCTGTCGGTTATTAGAGAACGGTTGGGGTATGAGTAAGATATTTCCAGTTCGTATTGAACGGTCTCTGATTGCCCAATCCAAATCCAGATCCAAACATCATTTTCCAATCGCAGTGCAACCGCCCGATAATCCCTTGTCACCCGCACTGACCAGAAACGGGGTCCGAACGCAAGCGCTCCAGTCGTAGTGATGGATGAGCGGGATTCTCTAAAAATTTCGCATAGGCCATTTGGGCCGCTTGACGCGCCTCATTAGTGAGTGCCCAATAACATTTCCAGAAGCCAACTGTTGCTCTGGATTTCACGGATGTTTGGTGAAGCTGGTCTCTTTGATTTCAGGGAATTGGTGGGGATCGGCTTTGAACTGAGCTTCGATTTCATTGCCCAGCGTCGTAAGCGAAGGACGCGGGTTGGCATCATTGATGATCCGCTGCCATTGCAAATCACCGTTTAGTTCCGGCAAAATGGTCGGCAAATGTTCAGCCAGACGTTCGCGTTCGGCGGGAGGCAGCATCTTGATAGCGGCTTCAATTTCAGCAACTGTGCTCATTTGTAAATAACCTACCCCGCCACTCACCTGCCGTAAAATAGTTTTCTCACTATTTGTTACGGATACAACTGGATCTGATAGAACCTTGCAGCATTGGTCGGACTGTTGGTGAAGGTGAAGACCGGCGCGCTCGCCGTGACCATGCCGCTGAACGGAGTGAACGGCAGGGATAGATTCGTTGTGGACCAGACCTGATAGGCTTCGCCGGAGACACTATTCCAATTCAGTGTGCTGCCGCTGTTCATGCTCGCGAGCGGGACCCATGCGGGATTTACCAAAGCCACTCCCGGACTTATTGCGCTGGCCGCGCCCTGGATGCCCGCGTTATTGACGGCGCTCACCTGCGCGTAAAGATGCGCGCCATAATTGTTCGTGACGGTCACCGAGGTGCCGTTGACCGTGCCACTAAAGACGTCCGAGCCGCCGGCTGTGGTGCCAATGGTCACGTAGTAACCGCTGATGCCTCCCTGTGTATCAATCACCGCAGCCCAATTGAAGGTCACGACATTCGTCAGGACGTAATTGTTTGTCGCGCTGGTCCCTGGCGCGGAGGGCGTGGGTGGAGGCGTGACATCATACAGCTTCAAATACTGCGCTTCAAAAGGAGCGCTGCTCCAGCCGGCATTGCTCGTCGGCACGGGGTTGAGGGAAACGAAAATGCCATTGGCCAGGATGTTGCTCCCGGCGATGCCGCCTGAGCCATTGTTCCAAAGCCAGTAATTGCGGCGGTTCGGATCGATGGCCGTGTACGCGGAAATGTTCCTGACGTTGTAAAGGCGATTGGACTGGATGCCGAAAAGATTGGATCCGTTCTGCGTGACATTCACATCGAAATTGCCCGCTTGTGTATTGTTGCGGTCGAGGGGGGTGAAGGCGAAAACCACGTCGGAGAAATTCGGCGCGGCATTGGCCATTTGGTATTTGGCGACCGAGAAAATATTCGACTGCGGTGTTTCGCTGCCGGTTTGGTTGAGATAATACCGGTTGGAACTTTTCAGAGCCGCGCTGAATTGGCGCGCCTGGTTCACGGCGGCATAGACCGGCCAGAGCTGGTCCAGGCCGTAATTCCGGTTGGCCGGGTTAAAGATCGGTTGGAGGTCGTTATAGACCATGAAATTCGGGATGTTCTTGCCGAAGTTCAATTGGTACGCATCGAAACCGAAGTCGGTGGAGATGCCCAATTCCTCGCCGTAGAAAATCATGGGCGCGCCATCAATGGTGCTGCAGGCCATGTACCGGACCAGGGCTTCATAAGGATCGCTATAGCTTTCCTCGTCATGGGAAACATTGTTCAAGAGGACCAGTCCCTGCCCATAGGAATTGCGCCGCGAATCGAAAGCATTCCGGTAATCGTTGGCGGACGATGCGCTCTGCAGGTCAAAGATGAGATTTTCATTCAAGATGTCGAAATGCCGGTTGGAACGATACGTCACCGCGCCGCCATCCAGCGACTCGGTCATGAAAACAAAATCCCATTTGCGGGACCGCACCTTGTTGATGATGTATTCCCAGCACTGCGGCGGCAACCCCTGGCCGAAATCAGCCCGGACACCGTCGATGCCCTTGTAGGACAGGCTTGCCGGCGTATTGGTTGGACAACCGGTCTGGTCGAGCCAATACAGGATGCAATTGGCAAAATAGCGCCAGACGTTTTGGGTGATCTGGTCGAAATGGCCGTTGCCGCTGCCCGCGCTGTTTTCGCTGCCGATCGAATAGTCGAACCAATCCGCCTCGCTGGTATAATTGCCGGACTGCGACTGGTTGGGCACCAGCGCGGCGTAACGGCCAAAATAGATGTCGGCCACGTCGGTCCACTTGCCGAAATCATAACGGTCGGGCGCCTGGGCCACATTCCCCGCGCTGTTGGCGCGCTCGTCATATTCATTCGCCCGCGAATAGAACCGCGCCTCGGAATTCATGATGACGTTGGTGGGACTGGCCGTGGGCGCGAAATAATTCGTGCCCAGCGCGTCCAATTCACAGTCCCACGAGGAATGATTGAACGGTTCGTCGAGCATCACATTGATGCCCGCGGCATCGGCGGCCGCTACGAAGTTGGTGAATTCCTGCATCGCCTCGCCGCGGGTGTCGGACTTGCCCAGCAACGGATTGACCTGGAAGAAATTTTTGACGGAATACGGGCTGCCCACCGTATAAGGCTGGCCGGTGTTGGGATCCGTCTGGCGGTTGACGACTCCGATGGGATGGATGGGTTGGAACCACAGCCAGTTCACTCCCAGGTTCTGGAAGTATTGCAGGTTCACCCGATTGGTCACGGCGTCGTAAGGGCGCGAACCGGGGCCGTTATACAGGTCGGTGAACGTGCTGCGATCACCCTGGCCCGTGCCCTGCGCGCCGATGTTCATCGCATTCAGCTCGTACATGGTGATGTTGCGCGCCTTGCCGGGCGAGACCACGATGCAATGGTCGCGCTGGCCGTACCAGAACCAGTTGGTATTGCCCGCGATCTTGTAGCGGGCGGTCAGCCGGTACGCTCCGCAATTGGTCGCATATAAAGTAAATGCATACTGCCCGTTGCCCTGTGAAGTCATCGCATAAGCTTTATAATAGTTGTTGTCGTCGCCGGTGGCGATGGTGTTGCCATCCGGCGGCAGGATCCCGTCCTCGATGCCATCGCCGTTCGCATCCATGGACGCGCGATCACGGCGGTTGAGATTGGAGAAGGCATCGCACTCGACGACATTGTTGGTGTTCGGCGAAAAGAGCACCTGGATGGGCGCCGAATCCCCGGCATTCTCATCGATGAAGAAATGCTCCGTGGTGTAATCGGCGTTGATGCCGTTGACGGTCAGGACCGGTGCCCCGGCGGTTCCGATCGAAAAATTATAAACTGTGTTGTTCGTGCCCGCGTTGTAGTCGGCGAATTTTTCCTCGTTATTGGCGCTGTTCCACGCGCCGATCTTGTAATTGATCTGCGCGAAGTCCGGCAGGTTGGTGACGGTCACCTGCCACCACATATCGTTGCCGGCCACGCTGGCGTCGTCTTCCTCATGGTCATAGGCCATGGACGCGGCTTGCGTGGTGCCACTGCCCGCGCCGAGCGATCCGGCAGGGATGCTGCCATCGGTCGTGTAATACACACAGGCATGGTTGGCATAACGCGAGGCGACCGTGCCGTCCTTGCCCTGGTAACCGGTCTTCATCCAAAAACTGACATTGGATATGTTTGTGGTCGAACCGGCAACGACGACACGATTCCCGGCATGGAAAAGCCACGCGGGCCGGTTGCGGATGGTGAAGGGCGCGGCCGCGGCGATGGCGGCATTGGTGGTCGCCAGGCTGGAACCGTCCCCGCCGTACACGAAAGTGTTGCTCACGCTGTTGACGCCGTCGAACGTCAGTTCGAGATAATACTGGATGACATCGTCCGGCGTAAAATTGGTGGAGTTGAAAGAGGCGGACCAATACTGGTTGTTCGGGCTGGGACCGCCGTTGAGGTAAAAGCTCAAGGCATTGCTGCTCCAGGAACCCTGAGAAGCGCCCTTGTAGATCACCCAGCCGCCGGTCTGGTTGGCCGTGCCGAACGAGTTGTTGAATTTTTGCTCGCCGGTATAAACGGTGACCACCGTGTTGCTGCCGATCTCGAATTCCGGGTTGCGCATGTTGAACCCAAGGTCGCCGGAATCGTCCGGGATATGCCACGCATTGGCGGGAATGGCGTGACCGTCATGGATGGACAGGGCAAGCAATGCCGCGATCAGGAACGGAATACGGGCTGTTTTCAAGAATCTCATGTTGCCTGCCATTGGCACATGATTCTACCACATATTTGTGCGGATTCCCTCGTCGTCTGCCCATCTGCAAGGTCAAGACAGCCTCTCAATTCGAGACAGTTACGTTCAATGGGTTTGAAACAGCCACAATCGTCTTTCTAGATTTTACAGAATATATTGCTTTTTCTGCTATTATCTTATAGGTGCCAACTTCCGTAAATTTACATATATGGCTCAGGTTAAACTGAAACTGGTAAGTTTTATTTACTAAAAGCGGAATGAAACCGCCTGATTCACTGGGATTAATTTTTTGCATGTTGGGTGATATGTCCTTGCCCGAGGGTGAAATCACACTCCAAGAATAGCCCGGGTCAAATTCAACCGCGTTTGCTTGGTAAATGCGAAAGGTCTCATTGGTCGAAACATTTCTGAAACAAACTGATAATACTATCGGTTGATTAATTTTGCTTTCATCTACTCTACTTGTTGAATTGATGGACATTTGAATCCCATTGGTTGCCGGGCCCCAATCGTCTGCATATAGGGAACAGGCAAATTGGTAAATAATTATTAAACTGTAGAAGTATTTAGCCATTGCCGGTTTCGAATATCACTGTTCCAGAAGGTCCCGTGACTAATACCTTGCTACCGCCCTTCCTATCCACCACCGATGTTCCCGGAACCTGCTTGCCGGTGCTACGTTCATTCATGGCCGTCATGTTGGCGCAATAAATCAGCTATATCTTTGTAACCATCTGATTTTGCCAAATCCAAAGGCGTCTCGCCCTTTTTGTTCTTTGCATTTACATTAGCTCCGGCGGCGATCAGTAATTCCGCAATATCCTTATCATCATTACCCACAGCCGTATGCAAGGGTGTTGAACCATCATAAACCTCCCTTGTATTAACTTTGGCATGGTGAGCCAGCAAAAGTTCCACGATATCCTTGGCGCCCATAATGACCGCCCGATGCAAAGGCGTATCGCCATTACTGTCTCTGACGTTGATCTCAGCATTGCTGATCAGCAATAAAACTGCCAGATCACTCTCGCGCAAAAAAGCCGCTTCATGCAAAGGTGTAAAGCCGGTAGCATCCCTGGCGTTCACATTCGCTCCATCACCAAGCAATAATTTCGCCATGTTCGTATTTCCTTCCCATATCGCCCAATGTAATGGCGTAAAGTCGTTAGTATCGGTACTTGATATTAAATGGGGGTCGTTCTTTAGCAGTGTCTGGACTGTTTCTATGTCACCCTTCTCGATGGCATTATCGATGTCGGCATAAGGAGCTGTTTTGCAACCGACCACGCCGATGAGGACTGCCGCAATCAATATAGAAATTTGTGTTATGAGAGTTTTTTTCATAATGACTTATTAAAATCCAAACGCACTCCTTATGGTGGCTCGTGACGATGGCAGTACAGGAGATATTTGTGCCGTTGACCGATCGGAGCAAGGTCAAAGAATGCTACGTTCATTCATGCCCGCCATGTTGACGAAGTAAATCAGCAATGTCTTTCTCCCCATCTGATTTTGCCAAGTCTAAAGGCGTCTCGCCTTTTTTGTTCTTTGCATTTACATCAGCCCCGGCGGCGATCAGCAACTCAACAATGTCCTTATCGCCATTATCAACTGCTGTATGCAATGGTGTTGAGCTGTCATAAGACTCTTTTGAATTAACTTTGGCATTGTGAGCAAGCAGAAGTTCCACGACATCCTCGCTGCCCATGTGTACTGCCTGATGCAAAGGCGTATCTCCATTATTGTTTTTTATGTTGACATCAGCATTGTTGGATAGTAATAACGCTACCATATCTTTTTCGCGCACAATTGCCGCATAATGCAATGGTGTAAAATTGGCAGCATCCCTGGCATTCACATTTGCTCCATCTCGGAGCAGAATCTCCGCCACTTGCGTATTTCCCTTCCATACCGCACAATGTAATGGTGTCAAGCCGTTGGTGTCTGTGCTTGATATTAAACGGGGATCATTTTTTAGTAATGTCTCGACTGTTTCTATGTCACCCTTCTCGATGGCATTATCAATATCAATATAACGGACGGTCTGACAACCAACAACACCGACCAGTAATGCCGAAAGCAGCACGAAAATTTGTTTTGCGAGTGTTTTTCTCATAGCAATTTATCAAAATTCAAATTGACTTCTTATGGTGGCTCGTGACGATGGCGCAACTGTATAGGGCAAAAATGGGTTTAAGAGCCCGTTTGAAATTTCGCCAATTGGAATTAATGGATCATTATTATCGTCTGCTTCTCGGCACGCGTCTCCCCAAACCCCTTCGTGCGCAAAAATGTTTACAAAAGTTTGGTCATTTGGATTTGAAGATCCACATTCTGTAAAAACATTCTCGGCGTCAATTGTTACCGTTCCTAAACCATTATTATTGGCTTCGTTTTGGCCCAAATCATTCCAAATTACACGATTAATGTAAGTTTGTTTCCCATTGTCAGCCCACCCGATCTTATAATTCCAGGTTGGAAATATGCCGACTCTGATATGCACGGTTTGGCCACTAGGCAAACCGTCAAAGACATTCTGCGCCAGCTCTGATTGCAAAAGCGTTTGAATTGTTTTAGGTTTGAAATACGGCGATATGCTTAAAGGCGGCGTCGCAACGCTAAAATACACCAGCTTCGATAGCATCATGCCATCGAACGAATAATCGCCTGGTGCTTTCGGCGTCACATTAAACGGCACGCCCGACGGGCCGGAGACCACTGCTTCAGTCCATACCGAGCCATCAACATTGGTCACGTCTTCGGTATCTGTTCCAGCCACTTGATTCACGAATTGAACAGCACTGGCCGCCAATTGCACACCGCTGTCTTCGTCAAATACCTGTGCTATCACCCCATAAAACACCTGCTGTCCCGGTATGGCCGGCCCACCCGGAAGAACTCCCACCTGCGCATCGACGCTCGAACTCTGGCTGCCCAACGCTGCAAACGCTTTGATATAAGACCAATTAACGGGATAAGGTGCCGAAACCCAATAGGGTGAAATATCAATTGGACTGGAATAACTGTTGTTTTCCCAGGTCGGGGTGATTGCGTTCAAGCCGCCTGGCAAACTTCCGCCATCGCTGGTATTCTCTGGCTCGCAATCGCCCCCAATCCCGGAAAATGTGGAGGAATAACTTCCACCCGCCGGATATGTCCAGGTCTCCCCCGTTTTCTCGGTCCCGTCGGCGGCTGCAGTTCCGCCGTCACACTGATAGAGATTGTCTTCGTTAATATAGGAACTGCTGCTGTAACTCAAAAGCCCCATTGACGCCGGTTGTATTGTCGTCTGGTTCTCTGAACCGATATTCACCGGATCATTGGTATAAAGCTCAATATCAAACGTTGCTATGCCCGTCGGACTCACCGGCACATTGTCCGCCTCCCAATCCCCCATGTCATCCAGATAATAGGCGTTCGTCCCGTTGACTGTGATACATACATCTTCATCGGTCTCGCTGATGCTGCCGGTGACATCCACAAAAGGCTGGTTCAACTCATCGGTTGGAAGCGGATCCATGGTCACAAACACATCGCTCTGGATCAACGTCAGGTTCGTCGTCGTCGAATTGCCCGCCGCGTCCGTGGCGGTCACGGTCAAAATGTTCGTCCCTGCTGCCATCGTTATATTATTGACCCATACCTTCCCGCTTCGTTCAACCAGCCCCGCATTGGTTTGGCCATTCATTACGGCTGTTATTATGGCCGTATCGTCATCCACCTGTCCCTGCAAGATGAAGCTGTTCCCGCTGATGAAAGCCCCGTTCCGGGGCCACAGGATGTCCAATACCGGCGGGTTGGTGGTATATTCCAGGTCATAACTGTAATTGGTGGTCAGAGTATCGCCTGTCAAGTCCGTGGCATGGAGGGTGATAGTGTTCAAGCCATTGGTCACCGGAACATCATAACATTGGAACGAATTGGTCGTGAAACTTAGCACGTTGGTATCGTAAAAAGATGCCTGCCAATAACCCGTCTGGTTGGTCACCACCCCCAAGGCATTGCTAATGTCATAAGTGAGGCTGCTTAAAGTTTTGTTGGCCAGTCCCTGCAACTGGATCATCGGCTGGCTCACTGTGGCGCTGGTGGGGTTGGTCACAATGAGCGTTAGAACCGGTGGATGATAAACCTGCACTTGGATCACTGACCAGGTGGCGGTGGAATTGGGGGCCAATCCCCGCATCCCCACATTGATGTTATAAAACCCATCACCCCAATCCAGATTCACCGTCACGTTGGTTGTGGTAAACGGTTCCCAAACTGCGTCGGCGGTATTGGTATCGTTGATCAAAACCGCGATGTACGAGGGTTGGCCTCCAGTGATTGTCACCGAACCATCGACGATGTTCGTCCCGGCCTGTTGCGGAAACTGAAGGGTGAAGAAGATGA
>Ga0206942_1360_pt1 | contig 9475 bp, 4 predicted proteins | sample Alteio_BWOrgHeat_6_FD_153253 | JGI IMG/M metagenome (GOLD analysis project Ga0206942, IMG submission 153253) | Enriched cells from forest soil in Barre Woods Harvard Forest LTER site, Petersham, Massachusetts, United States -... | ecosystem: Environmental > Terrestrial > Soil > Temperate forest > O... | reverse complement strand
TGCTGGTGGTCGGCGGTGCCGTAGCCTTTGTTGCTCGCCCAGCCGTAATGGGGGAATTCTTGGTGTAATTCCCTTAAAATTCCGTCCCTTACCACCTTCGCAATGATGCTCGCCGCCGCAATTGAGTAGCTGATTGCATCGCCTTTTATGACATATTGCATTTTGCACGGCAGGCTAGGTAATTGATTTCCATCAATTAAAGCGATATCACAAACCACATTTAATGCCTCGTAAGCCCTTGACATTGCTAGCTTTGTTGCCTGTAAAATATTTAGGCGGTCGATTTCCTCAACGCTTGCCTGCCCTACGCCGTATTGGCAGGTTTTTATAATCTTTTCAAATAGTTGCGTGCGTTTTTCAGGGCTGAGTTTTTTGGAATCATCAATCCCGCGCGGCTTGCGTTTGCCCAAAACCACCGCCGCCGCCACCACCGGCCCCGCCCACGGCCCGCGGCCTGCTTCATCTATCCCGCAGATGATGCCGGAAAATGATTTTTCAAATTTTATGCTCGGCAAGTGAATTTACGATTTTTGATTTATGATTTATGATTTTATAAATCGTAAATCGTCAATCGTAAATCATAAATTTATCTTCTGTCGCCAAACAGCCTGAGCAGGCTCATGAACAGGTTGATGAAGGTGATGTAAAGCGTCATCGCGCCCATGACTGCGGCTTTGCCTTCGGCATCAGCATTACCGGCAACCTGAAAATAAACCTGTTTCAGCTGCTGGTTCATATAGGCGGTGATGCCGGTGAAAATGACCACCATCAAAATTGAAAGCGCATAATCCATAGGGCCGCTATGCAGCAGGAACGCGTTGACTATCAGCGCAATAAACACTCCCCACATGCCCATGATGAGGAAATGCCCCATGCCGGTGAGGTCTTTTTTGGTGGTATAACCGTAAAGGCTCATGCCGCCGAAAACTGCCGAGGTTATGAAAAACACGCGGGTGATGCTGGCGCCGGTGTAGAGCATGAAGATTGAGAATAATGATAATCCCATCAGCGCGGCATAGCTCCAGAAAACAGCTTGCGTGGCCGGGTAGCTCAGGCGGCCACGGCTGAAGAAATAGACCGCCCACGGCGCCATTGGCGCGAAAGCGACGAGGTAGAACAGGCCGGAAGGTTTATAAGCGCCGTTGACCTGCGTCACCATCATATTGACGAAATCGGGCGAAGTACCGGCGAAATAGGCTATTGTGCCGGTCATGATGAGCGCCAGGCACATATATTTGTAGATGCGCACCATGTAGCTGCGCAGGCCCGAGTCGAAGCCTACTGCCGTGGTGGCGCCTTGCGGGTTTAAATTTGTGTAATCGGTCATGTTAATGATCCCATAATTGTTATGTAGCCATTATATAGTATTATAATATAGTGATTCAAGACAATTAGGACTTAGAGGAATTTCTGGATAAATTAACCCAAGCCGCCGCCAAATCATTCCGCTCCCTGGCCACGCCGGGAATGATAGGGATTTTCGTCAAAAGCATCATTATCACCCTGGTTTTCATGGGTTTTTTCATCTTCGCCGTCAGCGCCTGCGTGGCGCATGTTTCGGCGCTGTGGCAGGGCTGGCAATATGCGTCTTATGTGCCGTGGCTGGCGGGGATTGGGGCGTTTATACTGGCGTGGCTGCTGTTCCCGGCGCTGATGCCGCTTATTATCAGTTTTTTTGATAATTCGATAATCAACACTATCGAAACCCAGGAATATCCCAGCCAGTTGGATAGAATCAGGGTTGCGCCGGGGCAGCAGTTTTTCCATGACCTCGGCTTTGCGGCGAAGGCAATCTTGTTAAATATCATAGCCTTGCCATTTTATTTAATCCCGGTGGTCAACCTGTTTTTGTTCTACGCCCTCAACGGCTACCTGCTCGGCAACGAATTCTACCTCGCCGTCGCCCGCCGCCATTTGCCGCTGGTTGAGGCCAAAGCCGCCCGCAAGCGCGATGCCGGGAATGTATTTTTCGGCGGCGTCGTGCTGGTTTTTTTCTCGACTATCCCGCTCGTCAACCTCATCGCCCCGTTCTGGGCGATTGCGCTCATGACGCATCTTTATCATCTGAATAAGCCAAAATCCAGGGCCGATATTGAAGTAAAGTAGAATTTATATATAATATTTACTGTTTATCCTTTATTTCGTTATTGATGGCTGATAGTTATAACCAACCCCCCCGCCGCAACCGCCGGAAACCTTTATGGATTATATTGGGGTTAATCATCATCGCCGCATGCGTTTACTTTTTGTTTTTCTCCGGCACCGGGAAAAAAGACAGCACTAAAAAACCCGTACCCATTATTACCGTCGGCGCAGTTGTTCATAAGGATATCCCGGTCTATCTCGACGGGCTCGGCACGGTGCAGGCTTATAATACGGTGACGGTGCATACGCAAGTTGACGGGCAGCTGATGCAGGTGCTGTTTGCCGAGGGGCAGGATGTGAAAAAGGGTGATGTATTGGCAAAAATTGACCCGCGCACATTACAGGCCGCGCTCGACCAGGCCACCGCCAACAAGGCCAAGGATGAAGCGCTGCTGGCAAATGCTGATTTGGATTTGAAGCGGTATTTATCACTCGGCGACACAATTTCCGGCCAGACGGTTGATACGCAAAAAGCCCTCGTGCAGCAGGATGAAGCGCTGGTTGCCGCCGACCAGGCCAATATTGATAATACCCAAGCCCAATTAAGTTACACCACCATCACCTCGCCAATCAACGGCCGCACCGGTATCAGGCAGGTTGATGCGGGCAATGTTGTGCATACGGGTGATACTAATGGCATCGTCGTGCTGACGCAATTGCAGCCGATTTCGGTAATTTTCAGCCTGCCGCAGCAGCAATTGATGGCGATTAATGAGCAGATAAATATCCAGGAAAAACTGCCGGTGATTGCCGTGGACTCAAATAATAAAACCATTGATAGCGGCGAACTGGTGCTGGTGGATAACCAGATTGACCAGACTACCGGCACTATAAAATTAAAATCCGTTTTCCCCAATGACGCGCATATGCTGTGGCCGGGCGGGTTCATCAATGTGCGGCTTCTGTTGAAAACTTTGAAGGATGCGGTGGTGGTGCCGAATACGGCGGTGCAGAATGGCCCAGCTTCGGCTTATGTGTTTCTTTTACAGGCTGATAAAACGGTGAAAATCCACAATGTCAAAATCGGCTTGGTCGCGGATACGGAAACTGTAATCACTGAGGGCTTAAGCGGTAATGAGCAGGTAGTGACGGATGGCGCGGCGAAATTGCAGGATGGTTCCAAAGTGCAGGTCGCCGGGCAAAAACCTGCGGCGGGCGCAGTGGCGCAAGGCGACAAACCGCATCAGCATAAAGAGAAATGAGCGTTTCCTCGCCATTCATTGCCCGCCCGATAGCCACATGGCTCCTGGCCTTCGCGCTGCTGCTGACGGGCATTATGGGTTACCGCAAATTGCCGGTTTCGGCCTTGCCGCAGGTGGATTTTCCGACCATACAAGTGCTGACGCAACTGCCCGGCGCCAGTGCCGATACGACCTCCACCCTAATCACCGCGCCGCTGGAGCGGCAGTTCGGGTTAATCGCGGGACTTGCGACCATGCTCTCGACCAGCTCGGAAGGCACCAGCCAGATTACGCTGCAATTCAACCTTGATAAGGATATTGACGTCGCCAGCGAAGATGTGCAGGCCGCCATCAACGCCGCCAAAGGTGTGCTGCCCGCCAACCTGCCCTACCCGCCCGCATATTCCAAGGTAAACCCCGCCGACCCGCCCGTGGTGACGCTGGCGCTCACCTCCGATAGTTTGCCGATGACCAAAGTCAACGACGTCGCCGATACTTTACTCGAGCAAAAACTCAGCCAGGTCACCGGCGTCGGCCGCGTGCTGGTGGAAGGCGGCCAGCGACCCGCCATCCGCATCCAGATTGACCCGGCGCGGCTAACCAATTACGGTTTAAACCTCGAAGACGTGCGCACGACATTGACCAAGGCCAATGTCAACCTGCCCAAAGGCAGTTTCGACGGAGCGCAGCAGGCGCTGACGCTTGACATCAACGACCAGATTACCAGCGCCGACCAGTACCGCCAGCTTATTATCGCCACGCATAACGGCGATGTTGTGCATATCAGCGATGTCGGTGATGTGGTTGAGGCAGTGGAGAATGACAAGGTCGCAGGCTGGGTCAACGGCCACCCGGCGGTTATTGTTGACGTGCAGCGCCAGCCGGGCGCAAACATTGTGGCAACGGCAAATGCGGTGAAAAATATTTTGCCGGAGCTGGAAAATTCCGTCCCCACCGGCGTCAAAATTTCGTTACTGGCCGACCGTACCGAAACCATCCGCGCCTCGGTTGCCGATGTTGAATTCACGCTCGCGCTCACGATTGGCCTCGTGATTTTGGTGATGTATTTGTTCCTCCATTCCGGCCGCGCCACTTTCATCCCCGGCGTCGCTTTGCCGCTTTCGCTGGTCGGCACTTTCGGGGTGATGTCGCTGTGCGGGTTCAGCCTTGATAACCTGTCGCTGATGGCGCTGACCATCGCTTCCGGCTTCGTGGTTGATGATGCGATTGTGATGATTGAGAATATCGTCCGCTATATCGAGCAGGGCGAAAAGCCGCTGCAGGCGGCTTACAAAGGTGCAAAAGAAATCGGCTTTACGATTATTTCGCTGACGGTGTCGCTGATTGCGGTGTTCATTCCATTGTTATTTATGAGCGGCATCGTCGGGCGGCTGTTCCGCGAATTTGCGCTGACGCTGACGATTGCGGTGCTGGTATCGATGGTGATTTCGCTGACTTTGACGCCGATGATGTGCGGACGGATTCTGAAGCGTGGGACGCTGAAAGAAGAGGAAAAGCGGCACGGATTTTTCTATCATATGCATCACCGCTACGAAACTTCGCTGGCATGGGTATTGGACAGGCAGGGGTTAACTATGATTGTAGCGCTGGTGACCGTGGTGCTGACGGTGCTGCTGTATATTTTAATCCCCAAAGGTTTTTTGCCGCAGCAGGATACAGGGCAAATAATTGTTTCCACCGACGCTGCCGAGACAGTTTCGTTCAAGGAAATGACGCGCCTGCAAACCCAGGCCGCAGAAATTGTGCGGCAGGACCCGGATGTGGCCGGTGTCGCTTCATTCCTGGGCGTCGGCACTACCAACATCACCGCCAATTCCGGCCACATGAACATTGTCTTAAAGCCCCGCAAATCACGCGCTTTGGCTAATGACATTATTGCGCGGCTGCAGCCGAAGTTCGAGAAAATCAGCGGGCTTGCCGTGCATATGCAGCCAGCGCAGGATATCCAGATCGGCGCCCGCACCAGCCGCACGCAATACCAATATACGCTGACCGACCTCGACCCGGATGAGCTGAATGAGTGGACGAGCAAATTGCTGAAAAAACTGCAATCCTTGCCCCTACTTTCCGACGTCGCCACCGACCAGGAAGATAAAGGCTTGAAGGCGGATATTGTGGTCGACCGCGACCAGGCCTACCGGCTCGGCGTGCTGCCGCAGGCGATTGACGACACGCTTTATGATTCATTCGGCCAGCGCCAGGTCTCAACAATTTATTCGCAAGTGAATCAATACCACGTCATCCTCGAACTCGCGCCGCAATTCACCGCCGACCCTTCAATACTTTCAACTTTATACGTGCGCTCCACCAATGGCGGGCTGGTGCCGATTGGGGCTTTTGCCAAAGTGCGCATGATGCCCGCCTCGCTGGCGGTGACGCATCAAGGCGAATTCCCGGCGATAACGCTCAGCTTTAATCTGGCCGACGGCAAATCCCTCGGTGACGCCGTCACCGCAATCAACAAAGCGGAGACTGAGTTACAAATGCCTGATACGATAGCGGGTGATTATAGCGGTGATGCCGCCGAATTCCGCAGTTCTCTGGCGAATGAGCCGTTGCTGATTCTGGCGGCGGTGATTGTAATTTATATTGTGCTCGGCGTTTTATATGAAAGCGTAATCCACCCGATAACCATACTTTCTACATTGCCCTCGGCAGGCGTAGGCGCGCTGCTGGCGCTGATTATCACCGGGCATGATATGTCTCTGGTGGCGCTTATCGGCATTGTGCTACTCATGGGTATCGTCAAGAAAAACGCGATTATGATGATTGATTTTGCGCTGGTCGCCGAGCGTGAGGAAGGCTTGTCGCCGCGCGATGCGATTTACAAAGCGAGTTTGCTGCGTTTCCGGCCGATAATGATGACGACGATGGCGGCACTGCTGGGCGCCATACCGCTGGCGATTGATTCCGGCATGGGCTCGGAACTGCGGCGGCCGCTCGGCATTTCCATCGTCGGCGGATTATTACTCAGCCAGTTGCTGACGCTTTACACGACGCCGGTGATTTATCTAGGCATGGATCGTGTGCGCGAAAGAATGCACAGGCGCTTTCACCGCGAGGAGGTTGCAAACTGATATGCACTTCTCCGAAATTTTCATCCGCCGACCCATCGCCACTTTGCTGCTGGCGTTTGGATTATTCCTGACCGGTGTGCTTGCTTTTGTTCTGCTCCCGGTAGCGCCGATGCCGCGGACGGATATGCCGACTATCAACGTCTCCGCCAAACTGCCCGGCGCCGACCCGGAAACCATGGCGGCCACCGTCGCGGCACCATTAGAGCGGAGGCTGGGTGAAATTGCCGGGGTTGATGAATTGACCTCAACCAGCGGCTCCGGCTCAAGCTCCATCAGCGTCCAGTTCAGCCTCGACCGCGATATCGACAGCGCCGCGCGCGACGTTGAAGCCGCCATCAACGCCTCCGGCAGCGACCTGCCCGCGGATTTGCCGACGCCGCCGACCTACCGCAAATTCAATGCTGCTGATACACCCGTGTTAATCCTCGCCATAACTTCCGATACGATGACGCCGGGGAAATTATATGATGCCTGTGACCAGATATTATCCCAGCGCATCTCACAAATCGAAGGCGTGGCGCAGGTGACGCTGACGGGTGCGGATAAACCGGCGGTGCGCATCCAGGTCGACCCGGCGCGGCTGGGGGCGACGGGCTTAAGCATGGATGATGTGCGCACGGCGGTTGCCGATTCCAACGTCAACCAGCCCAAGGGCAGTTTGCAGGGCGCGAAGGAAGAAATAATTGTCGATACGAATGACCAGTTGCATGAGGCGGCGGATTACCAGAACCTTTTATTGAAAAGTAATAATGGCTCATATCTGCGGCTCTCCGATATTGCCACCGTCACCGACAGCGTAGAAAATTCGCGGCAGGCGGCATGGTTCAATAACGGCAAGGCGATAATCATAATTATCCAGAAACAGTCGGACGCCAATGTGATTGACACCGTCAACCGCATCAACGCAATTTTGCCGCAGCTGGAAAACTGGATGCCGCCAGGGACGAAAATTTCCGTGCTCGCCGACCGCACGCAGACGATACGAGCGAGCGTGCATGATGTGGAAATAACTTTGCTGATTTCGATTATGCTGGTGGTGCTGGTGGTGCTGTTCTCGCTCGGCCGCATGACGCCGACAATTGCCGCCTGCATCACCGTACCGCTGTCACTGGCGGGGACGTTCGCTTTCATGTGGCTGTTCGGTTATACGCTGGATAATATTTCGCTGATGGCGCTGGTGGTTTCGGTCGGCTTCGTGGTTGATGACGCGATTGTGATGATTGAAAACATCGCCCGCCACATCGAGGACGGCGCTCGCCCGATTGAGGCGGCGATAAAGGGCGCCAAGGAAATAACTTTCACGGTGATGTCGATAAGTATTTCGCTGATTGCGGTGTTCATTCCGCTTTTGTTCATGGGTGGCATTATGGGGCGGCTGTTCCACGAATTTGCGGTGACGCTGACGATTGCGATTTTCATGTCGCTGGTAGTTTCCATCACCGTAACGCCGACGGTTTACGGCCATTTAATGGAATGGCGCAAAACCACCGGGCGCGCTACCGGCCGTTCGCATTCATGGTTTGCCCGCGCCGGGGAAAGCACATTCGGCTGGCTGCAGGGGCGCTATGATGCCGGGCTGGTGCATGTAATGCGCAACCAGGGGCTGACTTTGGTGATTATGCTGCTGACAGTTGTGCTGACGGTTTTTCTTTACATCAACGTGCCAAAGGGTTTTGTGCCGTCGGAAGATACGGGCATGATTCAAGGCACAACTGAGGCGCGGACGGATATTTCATTCAAGGAAATGGCGGTGCGGCAGCAGAAAGTGGCCAAAATTATCATGGCCGACCCGGCTGTGGCGGCGATTGGCTCCTCCATAGGTGCGGGCGGTTTCAATGCTTCGGCCAATGAAGGGCGGTTATTTATTACCTTGAAGCCATTATCAGAGCGCAACGTCAGCGTTGATGGCGTCATCAACCGTTTACGGCCAAAGCTGGCGAAGCTGGAGGGCATCAGCACATTCATGCAGCCGTCGCAGGATATCCGCGTCGGCGGCCGCTCGAGCAAGGCGCTTTACCAGTTTGCCTTGCGTGATGAATCACTTGATGAGCTCAGGCAGTGGACGCCGAAATTTATGGAGCGCTTGAAAGCCGAGCCGGGCATCACCGATGTTTCCAGCGACCAGGACGCAGCGGGGCAGCAGGTGAATATTGTCGTTGACCGCAACCTTGCCTCGCAGCTTGGGCTGGATATGCAAACCATAGATTCGGCGCTGGAAAATTCCTATGCCCAGCGGCAGATTTCCAACATTTATACCGACCGCAACCAGTACCACGTTGTGTTTGAAGTGACGCCGGAATACCAGCAAAGCCAGACTTCGCTCGACAGCGTGTATATAAAAGCCGCCAGCGGGCAACTGGTGCGGCTCTCCAGCATTATGCATATTGAAATGGGTGCAGCGCCGGTTTCGATAACGCATCAGGGGCAGTTCCCGGCAGCGACCGTCAGCTTCAACCTGCCGCCCGGGGCTTCGCTCGGTGACGCCGCCGGGCACATTGCCAATGCCGCGCGTGATATCCGGCTGCCCGCCAGCATCCACAGCGAATTCGCCGGTAATGCCAAAGCTTTCAGCGATTCGCTGCGTGATGAGCCGGTGCTGATTGCCGCCGCATTGCTCGCAATTTATATTGTGCTCGGCATACTTTACGAAAGCACCATCCACCCGATTACGATTATTTCCACCCTGCCCTCGGCGGGCGTCGGGGCGCTGCTGGCGCTGAAAATCACCGGCACCGAACTTTCCATCATTAGCATCATCGGCATAATTTTATTAATGGGCATCGTCAAGAAAAACGGCATCATGCTGGTGGATTTCGCCATCGAGGCCGAGCGGCGGGAAGATATGTCGCCGGAGCGCTCAATCATCATGGCCTGCGACAAACGCTTCCGCCCGATATTGATGACGACGCTCGCCGCCGTGCTCGGCGCGGTGCCGCTGATAGTTGCGGGCGGCAACGGCGCTGAATTGCGCCGCCCCTTGGGCATTGCGATTGTCGGCGGCTTGGTGGTTTCGCAATTCCTGACGCTTTACACGACGCCGGTGGTTTATTT
>Ga0206942_1358_pt1 | contig 9515 bp, 4 predicted proteins | sample Alteio_BWOrgHeat_6_FD_153253 | JGI IMG/M metagenome (GOLD analysis project Ga0206942, IMG submission 153253) | Enriched cells from forest soil in Barre Woods Harvard Forest LTER site, Petersham, Massachusetts, United States -... | ecosystem: Environmental > Terrestrial > Soil > Temperate forest > O... | reverse complement strand
GCTTGGTCCTTTTCTTTCCAAAAATTTCGGTTCGACTATTTCACCGTGGATTGTAACGTTGGATGCGCTCGAACCTTTTCGTGTCAAAGGACCTGATCAGTTTCCTCACACCCTGCCTTATCTCTCTTTTGATGGAAATAGAAATTTTGATATTTCTTTGGAGGTTTTAGTGCAACCGGAAAAATCGGAAGCCACTCCGGTTTGCCGGTCTAATTTCAAATACATGTATTGGAACATGGCACAGCAATTAGCTCATCATACGGTGAATGGCTGTAACATTCAAGTGGGCGATCTTTATGCGAGTGGCACCATCAGCGGACCGTCGCCCGGTTCTTACGGTTCTATGCTTGAACTCTCATGGAATGGACAAAGGCCCTTGCATTTGGCTGATGGAAGTGAGCGAAAATTTCTTTTGGATTACGATACGGTAATCCTCAAGGGCCATGCAGAAAAGGAAGGTGTTAGGATCGGGTTTGGAGAATGCAGGGGAACAGTTTTAAGTGCCATTTAACCCTTGATTTTTAACTTAAAAAATAAGGAAAACCTTCCTATTTCAGGCTCAAGTTTCGCTCCTTTTTCACTACCTTGCGAGTCAAATTTTTTATCCTTTTAACTGAATTTTTATCGTGGCTGAAGACACCGGAGAACCCCTCGAACGACAGAGTATAATCCCCATCAATATTGAAGACGAAATGCGTGGCGCATACATCGATTATTCGATGTCGGTCATCATTTCCCGTGCCTTACCGGATGTGCGCGACGGCCTAAAACCCGTGCATCGACGCGTACTTTATGGCATGCTGGAGCTGGGTGTCAACTATAATCGCCCTTATAAGAAATCGGCCCGTATTGTCGGGGACGTGATGGGTAAGTACCATCCGCACGGTGATGCTTCTATTTATGACACGATGGTACGAATGGCCCAGGATTGGAGCATGCGCTACATGTTGGTGGATGGTCAGGGAAATTTTGGTTCCGTGGATGGCGATCCTCCGGCCGCTATGCGTTATACGGAAGCGCGCCTTCGCCGGATTGCCGAAGAATTATTAGCCGACATCAATAAAAATACGGTTGACTTTCAGCCGACTTACGATGACCAGAACTCGGAGCCAACGGTGCTCCCCGCTAAGGTTCCCAATCTCTTGATTAATGGTTCTTCAGGAATTGCGGTGGGCATGGCCACCAATATGCCTCCACACAATTTAGGAGAAGTAGTGGATGGGATTATTACGTACATCGACAACCGGGAAGTCACCATTCCTGAATTAATGAAGATTGTTCAGGGCCCCGATTTTCCAACCGGTGGAATTATTTATGGATACCAGGGAATTCAAGAAGCTTTTCTTACCGGACGCGGAAAAATTGTTGTTCGGGCGAAAGCCGAAATTGTGACCAGCGGAAATGGCAAGGAGCAAATCATTGTTACTGAAATTCCTTATCAGGTCAATAAGGCGAGTATGATTGAGCGTACGGCCGTGCTTATCAATGAAAAGAAAATTGAGGGTATCAGCGACATGCGTGATGAATCCGACCGCGATGGATTCCGTGTGGTGTATGATCTGAAAAAAGATGCCATTCCGAATATTGTACTGAATAATCTTTTCAAATACACCCAGCTTCAATCGTCCTTCGGAGTGAATAATGTTGCCCTTGTAAAAGGCAGACCATTAACCCTCAACCTGAAGGATTTGATTGTTCATTTTGTTGAGCATCGCCACGAGGTAGTGGTGCGCCGAACCCGGTTTGAATTGGATGAAGCTGAAAAACGGGCGCATATTTTGGAAGGCTACCTGATCGCCCTCGATCATTTGGATGAGGTCATCACGCTGATTCGCAATTCAAAAGATCCCGAAGTGGCAAGAATTGGGCTGATGGAAAATTTCAAGCTTTCCGAGATTCAAGCCAAAGCGATTTTGGAAATGCGTTTGCAGCGCCTTACGGGATTGGAACGCGAAAAAATCCAAAATGAATATGAGGAAGTAAAGGGATTGATTGATCGTCTCAACGAAATTTTAGCGAGTGAGCCTGTGCGCATGGGCATCATCAAAGATGAGCTAAAGGAGATCAAAGAACGCTATGCCGATGTGCGCAGAACACAGATCGTACACAGCGACGACGATATCACGATGGAAGACATGATCCCCAACGAAGAAATGGTGATCACGATTTCCAATCAAGGATATGTTAAGCGCACTTCCCTTTCCGAATATCGTACACAAGGAAGAGGGGGAATCGGCTCTAAAGCAGCGGGCTCGAAGGATGATGATTTTACGGAGCACCTATTTGTAGCGCAGGCGCATAATTATTTATTGATCTTCACGGAGTTCGGAAAGGTGTATTGGAAGAAGGTCTATGAAATTCCGGAAGGAAATAAAACGGCCAAAGGCCGTGCAATACAAAATTTGTTAAACATTGAGCCGGGTGACAATGTACGGGCCGTGTTGAACGTAAAGAGCATCGAAGACCAGGAGTACATCAACACTACTTTTGTAATTCTCTGTACCGAAAAAGGCATTATCAAAAAGACTTCCTTGGAAGCATACTCCCGTCCCCGGGCCAACGGCATCACAGCCATTACCGTTCATGACGGCGACCGGTTGCTGGATGCGGCATTGACAAATGGAAAGAACCATATCATTATCGCCAAAAGCTATGGCAAGGCGGTTCACTTTAAGGAGACCGATGTAAGACCAATGGGTCGCACAGCAGCAGGTGTTAAAGGGGCTACCTTGGAAAATGCCCAGGATAAAGTAATCGGGATGATTTGTATTTCACGCGAAGATGCAAACCTTCTGGTGGTTTCAGAAAAAGGTTACGGAAAGCGATCTGACATTACAGACTATCGCATCACCCATCGGGGCGGCAAGGGCGTGAAGACCATCAACGTAACGGAAAAAACCGGCAAGCTTGTTGCCATTAAGGAAGTAGTTGATAATGATGATTTAATGATTATTAACAAATCGGGTATCAGTATTCGCATTAGCGTTGAAGAGCTGCGCGTGATGGGCCGGGCTACGCAGGGGGTGCGGTTGATTAAACTCAATGACGATGACGCGATCTCTTCGATAGAGAAAATCCAGAAGATGGAGGGAGAGAATAATCCCGAAGGCGAGCCATCGAATTAGAATTTTTAATTAATTTTATCCGATAAGAAAAAATTTAATAACGACACCATGAAAAAGTTAATCCCGTTTTTCCTTTTGTTCCCGATAGCAGTCTTGGCACAGAAAGAGATCAAGCCGAGTATAAGCAAAGCCGAAACCGCATTGCAAAAAGGCAACCTTGATGACGCCAAAGCGATCATCGATGCCACCGTATCGAATCAAGAATACATGGTTGATAAAAAAGGCAACCCTTCTAAGAATGCCGCCAAAGCATGGTACTTGAAAGGAATGATCTATGCCGGCATCGATACTACTAAAAATATAAAATTTAAATCCTTGGATGCCAATCCCTTTCCAGCGGCTAGTGAGGCGTTCGTTAAGTCAGAAGAAATTGACAAAGGGAAAAACGAGAGTTTGGTGAATATGTTATACCAGGGGCTTCCACTGCCAGTGAAGAAGGATCAAGTTGCCAGGACTTATGCACAAGCCTACCTCGACCGCGGCTATAAAACCTATCAAGCCAAAGACTACAAAAATGCCTTTATTGATATCGAGAAGGTGGTTTATTTTCTACCTACTGACTCTACCCAATTGATGAACGCTGGAGTATATTTTGGGCCCGCTGCGGGCGAGGAAGATAAGGCAATCGCTTACATTAAAAGGTATCAAGCTGCCGGTGGAAAGAACGGGGATGCATTGTTACAGCTTTATACCATTTACACGAGAAGGGCAGATAATATAAAGAAAGCAGGGAAAGCGAAGGACAAAGATAAGGCCAAGGGTAAAGATCAATATGACGCTTTACGCGACACTGCCTATATGCGACAAATAAATGCGGCTTTAGAAGTCGCTAAGGAGTTGACGTCAAAACATCCGAATAACATTGATTACCTGAATCTGGAGTATAATATTTATACGCAAACCAACCGGTTGCCAGAGGCAAAGGCACTGATGGAAAAGCGAGCATCCGCAGACCCAAATGACAAAGATTCGAGGTATTTTTTAGGGCTGATATGTAATGAAATGAAAGATATTGATGGGGCCAAGCTTTGGATGGGCGAGGCGTTAAAAATTGATCCGGATTATTTCGATGCTAATTTGGTGCTGGCAAAACTAACCTATGCTGATGCGCAGAAAGTGCGCAATGATCGTAACGCAATCAGTGGTTCCAAGCCTGATGATTTGAAAAGACGTCAGGAATTGTACCTAAAAATACCGGTGATGCTTAAGGCATCGCTACCGTACTGGGAAAAATGCGTCGCTGTCAATTCAGCGGATCAGGATGGGCTTTACGGACTGCTATCGATTTACAATGACCTTTCACTAACGGATGAGTCCTATAACGCCAAAATTACCGAGTTGAAGAAAAAGATGAAAGCGTTGGGATTAGACGTAGACTAAAAGAAAAAAAACTTTCTTGCAGAGGCTGGATAAAATTTCCAGCCTTTGTTATTTTAATTATGGTCAAAATCATTCTACAAGTTATCCTCGTCTCCTTTGGTTCCGCCGTACAAGCTCAGACGTTTGATTTATCGAAAGAACGTTCTTCGACCGATTATCAACAGGCTAAATCCCTGGTGGTCGAAAAATTAAAAGGTATTCAGCCGGGAAAATTTGGCGAATTTATTCCGGGCGTTAAAACGAATTTGGCCACCCATCAAAAGTTTTTGTCTTTAACATTTGATGCTTGCGGAGGGGGTCATGGAAGTGGCTACGATCGCGAGCTGATCGATTTTCTTAAAAAAGAGAAAATTCCGGTCACACTTTTTGTCACCGGTTCATGGATAGAGAAAAATCTCGAAATATTTGAACAGCTTTGCCGTGAGCCCTTGTTTGAAATTGAAAATCATGGATCGACACATCACCCTTGTACAATAGGTAACGAGCGCAAATATGGTATCAACGGCACCGGCGGTGTTGGTGCGGGGTTTGATGAAATTGAGTTGAATGCCAGGCAAATCGAATTCTATACTCATCGCAAACCGGAATTCTACCGTCCAGCGACCGCTTCGACAGATCAAGGTTGCGTTGCTCTTGCCCGGGAATTGAATGAGACGGTCGTCAGTTATTCAGTGCTTCCGGGCGATGCGGTTGCCGGGCTTGCCAGGGAAACCATAACGGCGAATATTATTGAAAAAGTGAAACCCGGGGGTATAGTTATTATGCATATGAACCATCCCGAATGGAACGGCTTTGAGGCACTGCGTGCAGCCATCCCTATTTTGCGGCAGCAAGGCTATCAATTTGTAAAACTTGAAAGCGCATTGCCATTGGAAAAATAATCAATAGCAATATTTCTTTGTGTAATGAGGGTTTGCAATTATCTTTCGTGATGAAGCGTTTTTTTAAGTGGCTGCTGATTGGATTTTCCTCCCTTTTGGCAGTAATTATTTTGGCAGCATTGATCCTCCCTGCTGTTTATAAAGACAAAATACGAGTTGATTTGGAGAAAGAAATCGATCGGCAGATTGATGCTGACGTCACGTTCAGCGATGTAAGAGTCCGGTTATTCAGTCATTTTCCAAACCTCACACTTTCACTAACGGATTTGCTCGTGATGGGCAAGGAAGAGTTTAGAACTGACACCTTAACTTCGGTAAAAGAAGCGAGGCTTGAATTAAAATTGTGGAGCCTTTTAACCAAGCGCGAAGTAGAAATAAAAAGCATTCAGCTGGAAGATCCGGAAATTCATATTTATGTACTCAAAGACGGAAGAGCGAATTACAATATCACAAAGCCCTCTACCGATTCCATTCAACAAACTCAGCCTTCGTCGGTCAACATTGCTATTGACAAGTTAAGCATTCACCATGGCGATATTTTTTATACGGATTGGAAAAAAAATATTTTTGTAAGTGCGGTGGACATTGAACATGAGGGGGGCGGTGATTTCCTGAAAAACATTTTCGATTACGAAACCAACACGGTTATCAGGCAATTTTCTCTTACGTATGATAAGGTTCAATATTTTTTGAAGAAAACAGTTGGGATTGATCTGATCATGGAAATGAACCTTCCGGAAAACAAGTTTACGTTCAAGGAAAACCGCATACAGGTTAATCATTTTGTTTTTAGTGTTGAGGGATTTTTTCAGCAAGTAGTCAATGAATATGCCATGAAATTGAAGTTTCAGGCTCAAGAGACGGCCTTTAAGAATATTTTATCTCTTATTCCCGGGTTGTACATGAAGAATTTTGATTACATGGAAACGCATGGTGACCTTGGCTTCAGCGGATTTTTGGATGGCGTCTATTCCGACTCCACCAAAGAGATGCCGGCATTTCGTTTCGACATGAATGTAAAAAATGCCATGGTCAAGATTGACAGTCTGCCGGATGCGTTCAACAACATTAATTTTGATTTAGCCATCGAAAACCGCGAGCGAATTCTTGATAGCACGGTAATCGACTTGAAGAATTTCCATGTGGAATTGGGCAAGCATCCGGTTCACGGGAAAATAAAAATCCAGGGCCTTCATACGCCCAGGATTGCTGCCGATGTTTTTGCTGATGTGGAGATTGCCTCGTTGGAGCGTTTATTTCCGATCAAAAAACTGGCACTGAAGGGGAAAGTAAATTGTGAATTGAAGGCCAATGGAATCTATGATGAAAAAAAATCAGTCCTACCAGCATTCAATTTGAATTTGCAATTGACCGACGGGTACATCAAATACGACACTTTACCACGACCGATTTCAAATATTCATTTTCATTTGAATGCCGGCAGCAAAGATGGTAAGCTTGAGGATATGATCGTGGACTTTAGAAAAATCCATGCCGAAGTGGATGATAATATTCTTCACGGATTTTTGAAATTGAAAGGATACCCCGACACGGAAATTGATGCCGATCTTGATGCCGATCTCGATCTGGAAGACCTTGAAAAAATATATCCGATGAAGGACTATGTCATGAAAGGAAAATTTACACTTGATGTCCTGGCCAAAGGGCTTTATAGTAAGGCGAAGAATAAGTTTCCGTTGGTCGATACAAAGATGAAACTCACCAATGGCTCGGTACAGTATAAAAAGTATCCTTATCCCATCAAAGACATTCAATTTTTTGCAGAGGCAACCAGCAAAACCAACAACCTCGCTGATGCAAAATTCAACGTAAGCAAACTTACGTATACACTGGAAGACCAACCTTTTGAAATCTCGGGGAGTCTGGCCAACCTGAACAATTATGAATATAGTTTGTCGATCAATGGAAGAGCAGATTTATCAAAGTTAGCCCAGGTCTATCCCTTGAATGGAATTCAGTTGACGGGCATCATTGATGCTCAGTTAAAGACAAGTGGCTTGCTCAACGATCTTGAGACTGGAAATTACACTAAAGTTGCATCGACCGGAAAAATGAGTTTTAGCAATATTGGTGTGAGTGGCCCAGCGATTAAGAATCCCATAAAAATAAGTACGGCCTTATTCACCTTCACACCGGCGAAGGTCATTCTTGAAAACATGGAAGGCTCTTTTGGCAAGAGCAATGTGAAAATACATGGCGACATCTCCAATTACATGGCCTTTGCCACGCAAAGCAAGGATTTGATTCGAGGTGACCTCAATCTTTCTTGCGATACCCTCGATCTTAATGAATGGATGCCCCCAGCTCAAACCGCTACCGGCAAACCTGTAGTTGCGGAAGATACGATCCATTCTAAACTTACCGTGATCGAAGTGCCAAAGAACATTGACTTCGTTTTTGATTCTGAAATTCACGGATTAAAATATGAGGATCTGGAGATCACCAATATGGATGGTGAAATTACGGTTAAGGATGGTGTGCTTAGCCTCCATGAAACGGGCTTTAATTCGCTTAACGCAAAATTTAGCTTTAGCGGCAGCTACAACACCCGTGATATCGCTCATCCGATTTTTGATTTTGACATGGATGTCAAAGATCTGGATATTCATCGGGCCTATCAGGAGATAGGCCTGATGCGAAAATTGGCTCCCTCCGCAGCGAATACGTACGGCAAGTTTTCAGTCACGTATAAATTGCAGGGTGAACTGACCAAGGACATGCAACCCAAGTTGGAAACATTAACGGGTGGTGGTATCATGCGCATTGCGGATGCTAAAATCAATGGCATGAAAATGTTTGACGAGATCAGTAAGAGCGCCAAGAAAAAAGAGATCAACGATCCTCACCTCAAAGATTTTGAGATGGAGACGGAAATCAAGGATGGTAAAATTATAGTGAAACCTTTTTCTATAAAAGTTTCCGGCTTCGATGCCGACATTGAAGGGGTGAACACCATGGGCGGGGTGATCAATTACTTAGTGAAAATTGAATTGATCCCGTTAACAAAAATAAAAATTCCCTTTCATGTAACGGGTCGATATGACAATCCCAAGGTAGCATTGGGTAAGGGGCACACCTTGCCCTATTGAACGCGATGCCGATACATCGCAGCCGTAAACAGATATCGGTTTTCAATAACTAGCGATTCTCCGGTAGGCTATCCCAAAAACTCCATCACATCTGTGTAGGGTAAATTGAATGCATCGGCCACGGCTTTGTAAACTACTTTGCCGTGGATTACATTAAGTCCTTTCCTTAGATCAGCGTTTTCATGACAAGCCTTTTTCCAACCGTGCCCTGCAAGGTTAAGGGCGTAAGGCAACGTTGCATTGGTGAGTGCTAACGTTGAAGTGTAAGGTACCGCACCTGGCATATTGGCAACACAATAATGGACCACATCATCGATGATGAACGTCGGGTCTTCGTGGGTGGTGGGTTTACATGTTTCGATGCAACCCCCCTGGTCAACAGCAACATCAACCAGCACGGTACCGGGACGCATCGTTTTTAACATATCGCGGGTAATCAGTTTAGGAGCTTTTGCACCGGGTACTAATACGCCACCAATAATCAGGTCATGCGTCTTTACCAATTCGCGAAGGACATAGTCATTGCTTACCATCGTGTGTACATTTTTGGGCATTACATCATCGAGGTATCGCAGGCGATTGATATTCACATCCGTGATAATCACATCAGCGCCCATGCCGGCAGCCATCTTAGCCGCGTTAGTGCCCACCACACCGCCTCCGAGTATCAGAACTTTTGCAGGCATTACTCCTGGCACACCGCCTAATAAAATTCCACGGCCTTTTAAAGGTTTTTCCAGATATTTGGCTCCTTCCTGTATCGACATTCGCCCGGCTACTTCGCTCATGGGAACGAGCAGCGGCAAACTGCGGTCTTCGCGTTCCACGGTTTCGTAGGCCAGGCAAACCGCGCCCGTCTTTATCATGGCATGAGCGAGTGGTTCGTACGAAGCGAAATGAAAGTAGGTGAAAACCAATTGATCTTTTTTGATGAGGCCGTATTCTTGCTCAATCGGCTCTTTCACTTTCATGATCATCTCTGCGACGGCAAAAACTTCTTCCGCTTTTGAAAGGATTCT
>Ga0206942_1356_pt1 | contig 9519 bp, 11 predicted proteins | sample Alteio_BWOrgHeat_6_FD_153253 | JGI IMG/M metagenome (GOLD analysis project Ga0206942, IMG submission 153253) | Enriched cells from forest soil in Barre Woods Harvard Forest LTER site, Petersham, Massachusetts, United States -... | ecosystem: Environmental > Terrestrial > Soil > Temperate forest > O... | reverse complement strand
GCCTCTGGCTTTTTTGATACGATCGGCGTTTATAAAAAGCTGAACGAAGAACAACATAACATTGTTGAACAATGGTTATCTTTTTTAAATATCCAATCAAAAACACAACAACAATTATATACACTTTCACCAAGTCAGCAACGATTGGCTTTACTGGCAAGAGCGTTGGTAAAAAATCCATCATTATTAATTCTTGATGAGCCTTGCCAGGGTTTGGATGAACAACAGGTAAAAGATTTTGTTTGGATCGTTGATTTATTATGTAATCAATCAGGCAGAACCTTGATTTATGTTAGTCATTATGAAAATGAAATTCCAAAGTGCATTGATAATTGTCTGAACCTGGATTTATTGGATTATAGGATTAGCAGGAAAAAAATTAATTCATCAGTTAAAGAATTTGTCTGATGGATTTAAAATATAAAGACATAACAGAAAAGATAATTGGTGCATCAATGAAAGTACATGCGGCGCTTGGGAACGGTTTTCAGGAAGTGATTTATCAGAGAGCTTTAGCAATTGAAATGAGATATACAAATCTTTCTTTTGAAAGAGAGCATAATATGAAGATTTTTTATCGTGATGAAGAGATTGGTGAAAGGCGTGTTGATTTTTTTGTTGAAAGAAAAATTATGGTTGAATTAAAAGCAATCATGCAATTAGAAGATGTTCATTTAGCACAAGCAAAAAATTATTTAGAAGCATATAATATGGAAATTGGATTATTGATAAATTTTGGAAACACAAGTCTTCAGTTTAAAAGACTTATTAATCAAAAGTATGAACCCCGATTTATCACAACTAATCCGATAATCTATAAATCCTAAAAATCATGGTTCAGACAATAACAGTTATAGAAGGCGATGGAATTGGTCCGGAAGTAACACGGCAATCAGTTAAAGTGTTGAATGCAATTGCTGCGCAATTCAATCACACGTTTTATTACAAGTATCATTTAATGGGCGCTGTTGCCATTGATAAAACAGGTAATCCTTTGCCTGATGAAACGATTGAAAGTTGTTTGAACAGTGATGCAGTTTTGTTTGGTGCAATTGGTCATCCGAAATATGATAATGACCCGACAGCAAAAGTTCGTCCTGAACAAGGTTTGTTGAAGCTGAGAAAATCATTGCAGTTGTTTGGGAATATCAGGCCGATAAATACATATCCTTCATTGCATCATCTTTCACCATTAAAAAAAGAAAAACTGGAAGGTGTTGATTTTGTCATCTTCCGTGAATTAACCGGCGGTATTTATTTTGGTAAAAAAGAATTAAGTCCAGACGGCACAAAAGCAAGTGATGATTGTGTGTATACAAAGGAAGAAATTGAACGCATTACACATTTAGCGTTTCGCCATGCACAAAAACCGGAACGCAGAAAAAAATTAACGCTGGTTGATAAAGCAAATGTTTTGGAAACATCAAGACTTTGGAGAAAAGTAGTGCAGGAAGTAGCAAAACAATACCCTGATATTTCAGTGGATTATATGTTTGTTGATAATGCTGCTATGCAGATACTGCTAAATCCGAAACAGTTTGATGTTGTATTAACGGAAAATATGTTTGGTGATATTATCAGCGATGAAGCAAGCGTACTAAGTGGGTCACTTGGTTTATTACCTTCTGCATCTGTTGGTACTGGTACGGTATTGTTTGAGCCGATTCATGGCTCGTATCCGCAGGCTGCAGGAAAAGATATTGCAAATCCTTTGGGTTCAATTTTATCAGCCGCAATGATGTTGGAATATTTTGGTTTGGTGAAAGAGGCAACGCTTGTTCGTGATGCAGTAAAATGGACTTTGGAGAATGGGTTTGTGTCAAAAGATATTGAGCCGGTGAATTTTTATTTCACATCAACAATTGGTGATCTGATTAGTGATTATGTGCGCTCAAGCAGCCATGAAAGAATAAATGCTGAAAATGTTCAATTGAGAAAATCAACAATTATATAATTAATTCAAAAATTAAAAGTAAAAATTCAAAACAGCGCCTCATTTTTTTAATTTTTACTTTTTACTTAATCCATCATGGGCGAACTAAATAAGTATAGTAAAACATTAACGCAGGATGAAACACAACCTGCGGCTAAGGCAATGTATTATGCAATCGGGTTTAAAGAAGAGGATTTTAAAAAAGCCCAGGTTGGCATTGTAAGCATGGGTTGGGATGGAAACCCCTGCAACATGCACCTGAATGATCTTGCAACAAGTGTAAGAAAAAGTGTGAATGATGTTGATGGTTTGTTGGGTTTACGTTTTTATACAATTGGTGTGAGTGATGGAATAAGCATGGGCACTGATGGCATGCGTTATAGTTTGATTAGCAGCGATGTAATTGCGGATAGCATTGAAACAAATGCAGGCGCACAATATTATGATGGCATTATCGCAATTCCTGGCTGCGATAAAAATATGCCGGGTTGTATAATGGCAATTGGAAGATTAAATCGGCCTTCAATAATGTTATATGGAGGAACGATTGCGCCCGGTCATTATAAAGGTGAAGACCTGAATATTGTTTCAACATTTGAAGCCCTGGGGCAAAAAATCATGGGCAATCTGGATGAAAATACTTTTAAAGAAATTGTCCGTCATGCCTGCCCTGGTGCGGGTGCATGCGGCGGTATGTACACAGCCAACACCATGGCAAGTGCTATTGAAGCATTGGGTATGAGCCTGCCAAATTCATCAAGCAATCCTGCGCTGAGCGAAGACAAACAAAAAGAATGTGCAGCGATTGGTGAAGCGATAAAATTGTTGCTGGAAAAAGATAATAAGCCAAAAGATATTATGACACGTAAAGCATTTGAAAATGCAATTACAGTTGTAATGGTTTTGGGCGGAAGCACGAATGCTGTGTTGCATTTGATTGCGATGGCAAAAAGTGTTGATGTGCCGTTAACGATTGATGATTTTCAAAAGATAAGTGATAAAGTTCCAATGCTTGCAGACTTTAAACCAAGCGGAAAATATTTGATGGAAGACTTACATAAATACGGTGGTGTGCCTGCAGTGATGAAATATTTATTAAGCAAAGGGATGTTACATGGTGATTGTTTAACGGTAACAGGAAAAGCAATTGCAGAGAATTTAAAAGATGCGCCTGATCTTGATTTTGAAAAACAGGATATTCTTCATTCATTGGAAAATCCAATTAAGAAAACTGGCCACTTGCAAATTTTGTATGGCAATCTTGCTGAAGGCGGGAGCGTCGCAAAGATCACCGGTAAAGAAGGTGAGCGTTTTGAAGGAACAGCAAGAGTGTTTGATGGCGAATCACATTTTTTAGAAGCGATACAAAATAAAAAAGTACATGCCGGTGATGTAGCGGTGATTAGAAATATTGGACCAAAAGGCGCGCCGGGCATGCCTGAAATGCTGAAGCCTACAGGCGCTTTAATTGGGGCAGGGTTAGGAAAAAATGTTGCGCTGATAACAGATGGGAGATTCAGTGGTGGTACGCATGGTTTTGTGGTTGGTCATATAACACCTGAAGCATATGAAGGTGGTTTGATTGGTTTGGTGCAGGATAATGATATCATTGAAATTGATTCAATCAACAATACAATTATTTTAAAACTGAGCGATGAAGAAATTGCAAAACGTAAAGCAAACTGGAAGCAACCGGCATTAAAAGCAACAAAAGGTATTTTATATAAATATGCAAGAGTTGTAAAAAATGCAAGTGAAGGTTGTGTAACAGATGAATAATATCTGAACCATGATTTTATTGGATTGAAAGATTAAAGAATTATGAAGAAGAATTTTTATGTTATCAGCAATTGTATTTCATGGCGTCACGGTTGTGTCACTCACTTGTACTGCAGTGCAGAGTTGAGCAATGAAGCGGTTATCAAAGTGACGATGGCATAGTTAAAATTTGAGGTGCTGATTGAAACCTCAAACTAAATAATATGGAAGAGAAATTAAATAATCATTTGAATTTAAATCCCGTGAATCCTTGTTAAGACACATGCAAATAATTCGCAGCATACAAAACAGAATTTATGAAATACGTGGAGAACGTGTAATGCTAGCCAAAGATTTAGCCGCTTTATACGAAATTGAAACTAAAGCATTAAATCTTGCTGTAAAGCGGAATATAAAACGATTTCCAAAAGATTTCATGTTTCAGCTCACAAAGGAAGAATATGATTCTTTAAGGTTTCAAATTGAAACCTTAGAAACGAGCAATTCTTTAAGGTTGCAAAATGCAACCTTAAAAACAGGCAGAGGGCATCACAGCAAATACCTTCCTTACGCATTCACCGAACAAGGCGTTGCAATGTTAAGCGGAGTATTGAACAGTGATAAAGCCATCAATATGAATATTGCTATAATGAGGGCTTTTGTGGAAATAAGAAAAATATTATTGCAACAAAATGATTTAATAGAACAGTTTAAACAAATAAAAGAGCGGTTAGGCGATCATGATGCACAGCTCAATCAAATTTATGATGCGATGGAAAATTTATTAGATGAAAAAGCAGAACAAAGAAAATGGCATGAAAGAGAGCGAATTGGATTCAAAAAATAATCATGTAAATCATTTAATCACCAAAATCCAGGTTAGAACAAATGAACAAACAATATTTTATAGAATTAGCAGGGTTTAATGTTTGGGCAAATGATATTGTTTGTTCATGGCTTGAGAAAATAAGTGATGAGCAATGGACACAAACAGTCGTCAGCAGCTTTAATAGCATACAAGAAACAACCTTGCATATAATAAGCGCTGAAAAGGCATGGGCAGAAAGATTTCAGGGAGCAGAAAAAATTGAATGGTTGCAGCACACATACAAAGGTTCAAAACAAGAGCATATCGGATTATGGAAAAAAGCCTCGGCAGATCTAAAAAATTTTATTGCTGATTTTGATGAGAACAGGTTGCAAACAAACCTTGACTTTAGAAGACTAAACGGGGATTTTTATTCGATGCCTTTTTATCAATTGTTTGCTCATGTCGTCAATCATTCAACTTATCACAGAGGTCAGTTAGTAACAATGTTGAGACAAGTTGGTTTTACGGACGTAGGTGCTACAGATTTACTTGGTTTTTACAGAAACAAATAATTATACATCCATTAAAATTATTTTATGGAAACACTTGAATTAATAAAAGAAAAAAAGATTGAAAGCAAGACACAAAATATCAGTGGCAGTGAAGCTCTGTTAAAAGCTTTGATTGCTGAAGATGTGCAAACAATCTTCGGTTATCCGGGTGGTGCAATTATGCCAATTTATGATGCGTTGTATGATTATAATGACAGGCTTCAACATATACTCGTTCGTCATGAGCAAGGTGCTATTCATGCGGCGCAAGGCTATGCACGCACATCAGGAAAAACAGGTGTTGTGTTTGCAACAAGTGGTCCTGGCGCAACAAATTTGGTTACCGGTTTGGCAGATGCTATGATTGACAGCACTCCGGTGGTGTGCATCACGGGACAAGTATTTGCGCACTTGCTGGGCACTGATGCTTTCCAGGAAACAGACGTGATAAATATTACCACGCCAATTACAAAATGGAACTATCAAATAACAGATGCAACAGAAATTCCTTCAGTGCTTGCAAAAGCATTTTATATAGCAGCAAGCGGAAGGCCCGGACCTGTATTGATTGACATCACAAAGAATGCACAGATCCAAAAGTTTGATTATGGCGGCTATACACAAAGTGATCACATAAGAAGCTATCGCCCTAAACCAATTGTGCGCAAAGCATATATTGAAGCTGCAGCGCAATTGCTTAATGAAGCTAAAAAACCATTTGTAATTTTTGGGCAAGGTATTATTCTTGGCAGGGCTGAAAAAGAATTCAAAGCATTTATCGAGAAAGGAAATCTTCCCGCAGCCTGGACGATTCTTGGATTGAGTGCATTGCCAACAGATCATCCGTTGAATGTTGGGATGCTCGGTATGCATGGTAATTATGGTCCGAATGTTCTTACTAATGATTGCGATGTATTAATAGCGATTGGTATGCGCTTCGACGATCGTGTTACAGGCAGGCTTGATAAATATGCAAAGCAGGCAAAAATTATTCATCTCGATATTGACCCGGCAGAAATTGATAAGAATGTAAAAGCAACAGTTCCTGTATGGGGCGATTGTAAAGAAACATTGCCTTTATTAACTGCGTTGATAGAAAAGAAAGATCATACAAAATGGTTGCAAAAATTTAAAGAATATACAAAGCAGGAAGAAGAAATTGTTATTGAAAAAAGAAATGCATCCTTCAACCGATGAAATAAGTATGGCTGAAGTAATTGATGTATTGAATGAATTGACAAAAGGTGATGCCGTAATTGTTACTGATGTTGGTCAGCACCAGATGGTGGCTTGCCGTTATGCAAAGTTCAATCAATCGAAAAGCAATGTAACATCTGGTGGTTTGGGCACGATGGGTTTTGCGTTGCCTGCGGCGATGGGCGCAAAATTTGGTGCGCCTGAAAGAACAGTAATTGCTATTGCAGGTGATGGTGGCATTCAAATGACGATACAGGAATTGGGAACTATTATGCAAAGCAAGATTGATGTAAAGATCCTGATTTTGAATAACCAGTTTTTAGGAATGGTTCGTCAATGGCAGCAATTGTTCAATGACAAAAGATATTCATTCGTGAATATTACAAGCCCTGATTATGTGCAGGTGGCAAAAGGTTATTATATAGACGGACAAAGTGTTTCAGACAGAAAAGATTTAAAGCATGCATTGCAAACAATGTTGAATCATAAAGGCGCTTATTTACTGGAAGTAATGGTTGGAAAAGAGAACAATGTATTTCCAATGGTGCCACAAGGGTGCAGTGTTGCCGAGATAAGATTGAAATAGTCAGAACCGGAATTTGAATGATTAAAAGATTTACAGGATTAATTGATGATAACAGAAATAGCTGTTTTAAATATTAAGAAGGATGAAAGTAAAATGTTTGAAATAGCATTTGATAAAGCATCACCAATTATCAATTCAATGAAAGTTTATATAGAACATGAGTTGTGAAATGTTTGGAAACAGAAGATAAATATTTATTGATTGTTCGATGGCAAACATTGGAAGACCATACAGAAGGATTTAGAAAAAATGATAAGTATACTGAATGGAAAAATTTGTTGCGTCATTTTTATGAACCGTTTCCAACAGTTGAGCATTATAAGAAAATAATTTAAAGATTAGTTATGAAACAGGAATTCACTATAACAGTATATACAGAAAACCAGGTTGGTTTACTGAATAGGATAGCGATCATCTTCACCAGAAGAAAAATAAATATTGATAGTTTAAACACATCCCCAACTGAAAGCGAAAATGTACATCGTTTTACAATTGTTATAAATGAAACGGAAGAAGTAGTGCGCAAACTATGCAGGCAAATTGAAAAGCAGGTGGAAGTTTTAAAAGCATATTATAACACAAATGATGAACTGGTTTGGCAGGAAATGGCTTTGTATAAAGTGCCTACAGATATTATTGCTGAAAAAGTAAAAGTGGAAAGACTGTTGCGTGAAAAAGGTGCAACTGTTGTGGTAATAAGAAAAGATTATACTGTGTTTGCAACAACCGGTCACCGTGAAGAAGTTGAAGGTTTAATTAAATCACTTGAACCATTTGGATTGATAGAATTTGTGCGCAGTGCAAGAATTGCTATCATTAAAGACAGTAATGGCTTTCATGAAAAATTAAAAGAGTTTGAGGAATCACAACCAGCTGGTGAATTGATAGAAAATGAATTCCTGAATCAGCAGGATGAAGTATTTACAATGTAATGCCTATGCGAAGCTTCCGTTGGCATTTACAGTAAATGACCCCATTCAATAACAAGATTTCCTTTAATGAAAAAATAAAAGCATAATAAATCGAAATTTAAAAGACATAATATTTTTAATTTTTAATTCTCAATTTCTTTTAAGCGTATTGCAGCTTCTGTAAAGTTAAATTGTGGTTTCGTATTAGCTGTTGTGTTCATATTAATAGTTGCTTAATAAATCAATTGCTTTTTGATAATTTTCTATAAGGCCTGGCGCTCTGTCAACATCCCAGCCATGATAACTGTCTCTAAGAAGAATTAATGTTGTTCTTAAATTTTCAGGTTTACGTGATTCGAATGATAATATTATTTGTGCAATCTTATCTTCAGAATTAGTTATGCGCTGCTGATTGTTATAAACGTTGTTTAATAAACTATAAGTAGAAATATCAATTTTAGAAAAGATGTTGTTTTGCTTCGCGATTTGCCATGTAACATCGTTTAAATCATGGCTCATTACGCCTTCAGGCGCAATAGTATTAGTTAAATCAATCTCACCACTATCATTGATAAATTTCTTTGCAAAATCAGGGCGATGAAGCGCTGAATCAATATTCTTTAAAACTTGCAAATGATAATCGTATTGTTCTTCTTCCATATTCTTATTTTCAATCAACTCATCTTTTAGTTCATGCATTATCTCGCTTGTTCTTTTTTTATCATCCAGGTTATTGATGAATTCAGTTACAACTAATGCGAGGATTACACTAAATACTATCAGCAAACATTCACCTAAATATTCTTTCCAGTCGCGTTCAACTCTAACTATTGGATGTTTTATATTTTCTTTTATAGGCTTTTTTGATTGCATGCAACAAGGCTTTTATGCTTGATTTTCCGGTCTTAAACTTCTCACCGTTTTACCAGCCTGCCACATTTCGCTTTCACGCAATTCTTTTAATTCTTCATTTAATTTTTCACGATAATCTGTTTGTGAATTGCTATCAATTGACCGCTGGCTTTCTTTACCTGCAGCAACGCTTTCATACAATTCTTTAAATACAGGCGCTGTTGCATCGCGAAAACGTTTCCACCAATCCAAAGCACCGCGTTGTGCTGTTGTTGAACAATTAGCATACATCCAGTCCATGCCATTTTCTGCAACTAATGGCATTAGTGATTGTGTGAGTTCTTCTACCGTTTCATTAAATGCTTCTGAAGGTGAATGACCTTTATCTCTCAGTACCTGGTATTGTGCTGCAAATATTCCCTGTATCGCGCCCATTAATGTACCGCGTTCTCCTGTTAAATCGCTGTACACTTCTTTCTTAAAATCAGTTTCAAATAAATAACCACTGCCAACTGCAATACCAAGAGCAATTACTCTGTCTTTTGCTTTGCCCGTTGCGTCCTGGAAAATTGCATAAGAACTGTTTAAGCCGCGGCCTTGTAAAAACATTCTTCTTAATGAAGTGCCGGAACCTTTTGGTGCAACTAAAAACACATCAACATCTTTTGGTGGAATAATATGTGTTTGTTCATTGAATGTAATTCCAAAACCATGAGAAAAATATAAGGCCTTTCCTGCAGTTAAATGTTTCTTCACTGTTGGCCATAACTGAATTTGCGCAGCATCGCTCAATAAATAACAAATAATTGTTCCGCGTTGTAATGCTTCTTCAATTTCAAATAATGTTTCCCCTGGAACAAAGCCATCGTTCACAGCTTTATCCCATGTTTTAGAATTTTTACGCTGACCAACAATTACAT
>Ga0206942_1253_pt1 | contig 9542 bp, 11 predicted proteins | sample Alteio_BWOrgHeat_6_FD_153253 | JGI IMG/M metagenome (GOLD analysis project Ga0206942, IMG submission 153253) | Enriched cells from forest soil in Barre Woods Harvard Forest LTER site, Petersham, Massachusetts, United States -... | ecosystem: Environmental > Terrestrial > Soil > Temperate forest > O... | reverse complement strand
CATTTGAATCTGGCGCAGGCCAAAAAACATCCCGCGGTCGATAAACATAATGCGTTTGGTGGTGCAGACGCACAGCCACGTATGTTTGTTGAAGAAGCCCGAGGTCAGCGCGAGGATGCGTTCCCCCTCGACCAGAATCTTCGGTAGATAGCGGCTTTCCTTGCGCGTGTAGAACACGTAGCGGTCGGGCAGGGCGTTAATCTGCTGCCATACTTGATCAATTGTCGGCATAGGGCCTCGCAGCTGAATGAACCGGCAGGATACCGCCCGGCGCGCGCGGCAGCAAGATTTGTTTCTGATTAACCCGAATATCACCCCATTTTGAGGAGCCACTATGACCACCACGACCAATCTCGGCATGACGCTGGTCGAGCAATCGCAAGCGCAGAAGGAAGTCACCATCAACGAGGCGTTCACCTGCATCGATGCGCTGATGAATACCGGCGCGATCAATATTATTTCCACGCCGCCCGGCTTGCCCGCGCAAGGCGATCTCTATATCGTGGGCGCAAGCCCCACCGGCGCGTGGACGGGGCAGGCCAATGCCATGGCTTATTACGATCAGGTCTGGCGCTTCGTTACCCCCAAGGCGGGCATGCAGCTTTATGTGCAGCAACCGACGCAATATTACTGGTTCGATGGCAGCATCTGGAATTCGCTGCTCAGCGCCTACGACAAATACGGCACGATGAGCGTGACCAGCAACACCACGCTTGCCGATGTGCCCGGCATGGGCGTCACGCTGCCGCTGGGCGTGTATAGTTTTCGCATCATCGGCACCGGCACGGCGGATGCAGCGGGCGGGTTCAAAGTCGGCACTGGCGGCTCGGTCGCCTTCAGCAATTTCCACGCCTATGGCTGGTTCGATAATGCCGGCACCTATGTTGGCAATTTCGAAGTGAGCGCGTCGGGTCTCATCATCGGCTACACCGCGACCACCCATTTCCGCTTCGCCATCGAGGGCAATTGCACTGTCAGCACCGCGGGCCTGTGGACCACCCAGTTCGCGCAGAACGTTTCCGATGCAACGGCCAGCAACCTCGCGCAATGCTGGGTGCAGACGCGGCGGATTGCGTAAGCGCGCATGCAGGAACATGCCATTCGCATCGCCGTGCTCGAGGAGCAGATCCGCGGCATGCGCGAGCAGCAGAAATCGCACAATTTCGCCACGCAGGAACGGTTCGACGAGCTCGACGAAAAAGTCGATCAGCTCATCGCCGTGATGAATCGCGGCAAGGGCGCCTACGCCGCGTCGCTGGCACTGGCCGGTATTATTGGCGCGGTAATGGTGCGGCTGCTCTCGCTGATGGCGGAACTCATTCATCGCAATTAACCAGAGGTCAACATGATCGCATTATTTTCCGCATTGCTTGGGTTTATCAGCAGTGCATTCCCCGAAGTGCTCGGCCTGTTCCGCCAGTCGCGCGACAACGCGCATGAGCTCGATATGCTCAAGCTGCAAATGGAATATGACCGCGAAAAACTCGCCGCGCAAAAAGAAGCGGCCGACGCGGCCTACGCCTTCAAACTGCAGGAAATCGGCATCCAGGCCGATGTGGCCGAGCGCGCCGCGCTCAACGAGGGCCCCGGCACCAAAGCGGGCATGCTGGGCATTGCCTGGGTCGATTCGCTGTCGGGTTCCGTGCGGCCGATTCTCACCTATTGCTTTTTCCTCGTCTATGTCACGGTGAAAATTTCGCAGTTCCAATTGCTGATGAATCCGTCGCTACCGTGGCAGTCGAAACTCACCTTCGATCAAGCCATCGTCGCTTTGTGGACGCAGGACGATATGGGGATTTTTTCCGCCATCATCGCCTTCTGGTTTGGCAGCCGCGCGCTGAGTAAATTTCGTCAACGCTAGTAGTTATCATTCCCGCCTTCGCGGGAATGACAAAGGATAAAGTTATGCAAATTTCCGCCAACGGTATCGCGCTCATCAAGCGTTTCGAGGGATTCTCGCCACGCATGTATATTTGCCCGGCGGGTTATCCTACCATCGGCTATGGGCATGTGGTGCATGCAGCGGAACCATTCGCCAGCGAGATCGATGAAGCAACGGCCGAAAAATTATTGCGCAATGATTTGCACATCATTGAATCCGCCATCGCGCGATTGATTCGTGTGGCGCAAAACCAAAACCAATATGATGCGCTGATTTCTTTCACCTATAATCTTGGTGCAGGCCGGTTACAAATGTCGCGCCTGCGGCAATATATCAATCGCGGTGAGGAAGCATCCGTGCCGCGCGAATTTCAGCGTTGGGTGTATGTCGCAGGCCATCGTTCGCATGGTTTGGTCGCGCGCCGCGCAGCCGAAGCATCACTCTATGCGACGCCAATTGCGCCCTGAGCTCGGCCTACGACATATAAGCGATGTTAAGTTCGGATAGGGGGGATTTATCCCCGTATAAATCCTTATATCGCATTATAATTCAATAAATTGTCTTTTTTCAGCGAATCGCCGCGAATATCGGCGAATCGGCGACAATTTCACAAAACTGTCACAAAACTCCGCATCCACTCATGCTACACTCGCCATAAGTGAAAATTCGCCTGAGGATGTTATGGCTGATAAAATTTTAGAAGATCTGTTCGATCGTTTCGACGCGATGGACTCGCGCGCAACCTGGGGCAAGTTTCAGGAAAAATACAGCGACGCCGCCAAAAAATGGAATGACGCCCGCAAGACATTCGCCGAGATGGCGGAAAAGGATCGCAACGCCAGCGAATTTATAGAACCCTTCAAGAAAGCGCGCGAGGAGTTGGTGAAAGTCGCCGATCGCGATATCCGCGGTATTTTCGTACCCAAAAGCGGTGCTGGCAAAGAAGAATTCAAAAAAGCCAAAGATGCATTCGATAATTCCCGCACCGCTCTGGTGCAGTATTTCAAAGGACTGAAAGACGCAAAACCAAGTGATGCCGCCGTAACGGAAGCCTTCAAAACAGCCGATGATGTCGGCCGCACCGTCATCAAAACCATCGAAGGCTGGGGCATGAAGGTGAAGCTCGAGGGCTGGAAAGCCGCCGCCAACGATAACGTGCTCGGCGTGCTCGATGAAGCCGTCACCAAAAACCGCAAAGGTGCCGTCTATGCGCGCGTCGCCTTCACCGGTGTGGGCGCCGCGATGATGGGCCATGCGCTGATCGCTTCCAAAACCGCCGATGGCGACGATCGCAGCGTGCTCATGCGCGTGGCCGAAGGCGCCGTGGGCGCGGGTCTCGCCGGCGCCAGCGTATTCGCCGGTGGGGCGCGGTAATATGGCGTTGGTGCAAACAGCATCGATTGAAGAAGAATTGAAGCGGTTGCAGCCGGATATTGCGGCCCACCCAACCTTGGGAAAATTGAGTCCGGATGAGTTGAGTAAAACCTATCGTGCGGCGCGCGATATTCTCAATATTTCGCCGCGCCAGATGAAAAATGAAAATGGTACTTTTTCATTCGACCACGCAAAGCGCGTGCGCGATGGCAGCGTTACGCTTCCCGATCTGGAATTTGCACATCAACAGCTTTCACACCCGAAAACAGAGGTGCCAGTGCGTGCCTCGATGGTGGCAGAAATGAAAGCGCGCGCCGCTTCCACGACCGAAAGTGCCAGTGAAGTGGTCAAAAAAACAGAACATAATCTTTGGAACAATGCCTCGAAAGAATCAAAAGTTTTTGCCGGCATGTGTTTCATCAGCGCGGCGTGCGGCGCGATTGCGACCTTCAATGCAGCCAGCAAATGTTTCGGTGACAATGAGAGCGGTGAAAAACAATTGCAATGGAGCCAAGTGGGCTGGGCCCTTGTCAATGCTGCGCTCACGGCTGGCAGCGCCTATATTGGCATCGAAACATTGCGTTCGGGTGCAGCGCGCTAATCGAGCGCATTTCCATAATTCATGAGTTGTAAAAACCGCGCGTGATTTGCAGGCGACAAGCGCACACTGAACAACGCCGTGTGGTCGCCATCTTTGCGCGCGAGCACTTGGCCGTTCGCATAAAGCCATGCCATCGCGCGGCCATCGGTATGTGGAATGACGAATTCCGCAGGGGCCAACAGCGATTCGGATAGCAGCGCATCAATGCGTGCGAGTAGCGCATCGCAGCCTTCACCCGTCACCGCCGACACGCCGATCGCCTGGCCCTCCGGCAGATAGCGCGACTGATGCGCTTCTTCCCACGCGTCGATTTTATTATGCACTTCAATCACCGGCGCGGATGTGTCCGCGATCTCGGGCTGTACCGGATCGAACGGTTCCGCTTCCGGTGGCGCGGGTGGTTTGCGCGTGGCGAACAGCTGTTTCAACACCGCCTCGACATCCGCCTTCTGCGGGCCGGAATCCTCATGTGCAATATCGCGCACATGCAGCAAAATGTCGGCACCGAGCACTTCCTCGAGCGTCGCGCGAAACGCGGCGATGAGTTCGGTGGGTAGATTCGAAATAAACCCCACCGTGTCGGATAGCAGCACGGAAAGTCCCGATGGCAACTTCACTTGCCGAATGGTGGGATCGAGTGTGGCAAACAGTTGATCCTGCGCCACCACCGTCGCGTTGGTGAGGCGATTGAACAGCGTCGATTTCCCGGCATTCGTATATCCCACCAGCGCCACCATCGGATAGGGCACCTCGCGCCGCGTGGCGCGGTGCAGCTCGCGGGTGCGCACCACATTCGCCAACTGCCGTTTGATTTTATCGATCCGCTCGCCAATCAGCCGCCGGTCGATTTCGATTTGCGATTCGCCGGGGCCGCCGAGGAATCCGAATCCGCCGCGCTGGCGTTCCAAGTGGGTCCAGCTGCGCACGAGGCGAGATTTTTGATAGGTGAGGGAGGCAAGCTCGACTTGCAATTTTCCCTCAGCCGTTCGTGCGCGTGCGCCGAAAATTTCCAGAATCAGTGCTGTGCGGTCGATGACTTTGCAGCCCCATTCTTTTTCCAGATTGCGCTGCTGCACGGGCGTGAGCGCGCAATCGACAATCGCGACGCCGATTTCGAGTTCCTCGATGATGGGTTTAATTTCCTCGACCTTACCACGGCCCAGATACGTCGCGGGCGTGATGCTGCGCAGCCGCGCAATCGCGGCGTGCGTTACTTCAAGCTCAATCGCATGCGCAAGACCAACCGCTTCTTCCATAGCAGCATGCAGCGTGCGGTCGCTCTTTTCGCGCGACGCGACGGTGGGGTGGATGACGAGGGCGTGAACCAATTATTGCGCGTCGGTGGTTTCAGCCGCCGCGGTGTCGCCTTCATCCTCGCCCTTATACAGGCTGATGTTGGTGGCCGGGACCACCGTGGCGATCGCGTGTTTGTAAACAAGCTGCACCTGCGGGCTGCGACGCAGCACCACGCAGAAATTGTCAAAACCGCTGATATTGCCCTGCAATTTAACGCCAGAAGTGAGGAAGACCGTGACGGGTACTTTCTCCTTGCGCAGGGTGTTTAGGAAAACATCTTGAATATTCTGGCTTTTTTCTGCTGCCATGGTTGCCTCTTGATGGGGTTTCTGGTTCTTATTTGCGATTTTAGGGTAAAGCCAAAATCTCAGGTTTTGTAGCGACTTGGGCACCGCGATGCAAGTATCAATTTTTGCGCCGCACTGAAAAGCCTGAAATGGACGAAATCTTAACAAAACCGTCACACAAATTAACTAAAATTTAAGCTATATTGGTTTTGTAACTTGGATGGTTACTTCATTAACGAGTTTCTTCTGTGCGAGGAAATGCTTGGGGTGCTGGTGCAAATCAGCACCCCCTTTTTTTATTTATCCGCCAATCCTTAATGTGCGCGCAAGCTAATTCTTGTCTCGCTGCGTAGAAACTGCTAAAACTGCGCATAACAATAAGCGCCACACAGGCGCATCGCATCGGCATCATACCAATAGACACCGCCTGGGTTCGCTCAGGCGGTGATCAAAAAATTTGAGGATGCGATGGTTACCAAAGTCATTTCAAACGTATTGATGCCTCCCTTCATCCGCCGCCGCCGCGCGGAGCTGGTTGGCGTGGCGCTGGTCGTGGCAGGCCTCGCGCTGTTTTTGGCGCTGCTCACCTACCATCCGGCCGATCCATCGCTGAATCAAGTGGGGGCTGAACCGGTGCGCAACGCGCTCGGGTTGCTCGGCGCGAGCATTGCCGATCTGCTGCATCAAACCATCGGCATTGTCAGCGTGGTGCTGGTGGCCGCGTGCTTCTGCTGGGCCTGGCGGTTGCTGAATAACGATCAAGCGCAGCATTGGGGCTGGCGCGTGATGGCGCTGCTGCTTGCGCTCATTAGCAGTTCTAGCTTGCTGGCACTTGCCGCTGCACAAACCAATCTCGGCTGGCTGCAACATGCCAGCGGTGCCATTGGCGTGGTCGTTGCGTTCAAACTGTTGCCGCTGATTGGCTTCTGGGGCGTGCTCGGTGTTTCGAGCCTGCTAAGCGCGGTGATGCTACCGCTCGCTCTTGGCCTCAAATCCGATGAATGGGCGGCGATTTCGCTGTGGCTCAAGCGCGGATGGGTGATGGCGCTCGCCTCGATTCATAGTGTCGTCGATATGTTGAAGCGCTCGCATGTGCGCGAAGACGAGGAAGAGGAAATCGAAGAAGCGGAAGATGCGCTTGAGGAAGAAGAGATCGAAGACGAAGAGGAAATCGAGGAAGAAGAAACGCAGATCGTGGTGAAGCCTAAGCGCATCGAGGCGAAGAAAGCCGCGAAGCAGAAGGCGCAAAGCTCGCTCGACCTTGCGGCGCGCACCGGCCGCTATACGATGCCGAGCATCAACATGCTGCAGAAGCCTTCAACTAAAGGCGGACCGAAACCGCAATCCGAAGCGGCGCTGGAACAAAATGCGCGGCTGCTCGAATCAGTATTGAAAGATTTCGGCGTGATCGGTGAGATCACCAAAGTGCGCCCGGGCCCTGTCGTCACCCTCTATGAATTCGAGCCTGCGCCGGGGATTAAATCGAGCCGCGTGATTGGCCTCGCCGATGATATCGCCCGCTCGATGAGCGCGATCTCGGCGCGTATTTCCGTCATCGTCGGCAAAAACGCCATTGGGATCGAACTGCCGAATGCGCATCGCGAAACAGTGTATCTGCGCGACCTGTGCGAGGATGAATCCTACGCCAACACGCAAGCCAAACTCCCGCTGCTGCTGGGCAAGGATATTTCCGGCGAATCGATCATCGCCGACCTCGCGAAAATGCCGCATGTGCTCGTTGCGGGCACTACCGGTTCGGGCAAATCCGTCGCCATTAACACCATGATCATGTCGCTCGTCTACCACCTCACACCCGAGCAATGTAAGTTCATCATGATCGATCCGAAAATGCTCGAACTGTCGGTCTACGACAATATCCCACACCTCCTCTCGCCCGTCGTCACCGAGCCCGGCAAAGCCGTCGTCGCGCTGAAATGGACGGTGAAGGAGATGGAGCAACGCTATCGCCTGATGAGCAATCTCGGCGTGCGCAATATCGACAATTACAACAAACGGCTCGACGATGCGCGCAAGAGCGGTGAGGAGTTGACTCGCTCCGTGCAAACCGGTTTCGACCCTGACACCGGCAAGCCGATCATGGAAAAACAGCCGATGGATATGACCGCGCTGCCCTTCATCGTCGTCATCGTCGATGAGATGGCCGATCTGATGATCGTCGCGGGCAAAGAAATCGAGGGCAGTATTCAGCGCCTCGCACAAATGGCGCGCGCCGCCGGCATCCACATCATCATGGCCACGCAGCGGCCGTCGGTCGATGTCATCACCGGCGTGATCAAGGCCAACTTCCCGACACGTATCAGCTTCCAGGTGACATCGAAAATCGATTCCCGCACCATCCTCGGTGAGCAGGGCGCGGAGCAACTTCTCGGCCAGGGCGATATGCTCTATATGGCCGGCGGCGGGCGCATCACGCGGGTGCATGGGCCCTTCATCACCGACAAGGAAGTCGAAAATATCGTGGGCTATTTGCGCACGCAGGGCGAACCGCAATATGACGCGGCCGTGACGTTCGACGAAGAAGCCGAAGAGGAAAACAGCCAGCTGTTCGACGAGGACGAATCCGATGCCGAGCGCGAGCTATACAGCCAAGCGCGCGATATCGTCATCAGCGAAGGCAAGGCCAGCACCAGCTACGTGCAGCGCCGCCTGAAAATCGGCTATAACCGCGCCGCCCGCATCATCGATAAAATGGAAGCCGAAGGCATCGTCGGCCCCGCGAACCATGTCGGCAAACGCGAAGTATTGATGCGATAGAATGTAACCGTCATCCCGGGACGAGCCCGGGATGACAAAGAAAAGGAGCTTTTATGCAAACGAAATACCTGATCTGGGGCGCACTGGCACTGCTCGTGGTGTGGATCATCAGCGGCATCAACACCATTCCTACCTTAGAGGAAAAAGTGAACGCTTCCTGGGCCCAAGTCGAGAACCAATATCAGCGCCGCATGGATCTGATTCCCAATCTCGTGAACACCGTGAAAGGCTACGCGGCGCATGAGCACAGCACGCTGACCGATGTGATTCAGGCGCGCGCCAATGCGACGAAGGTTACCATCACGCCGGAGACGGTGAACGACCCGGAAGCCTTCAAAAAATACGAGCAGGCGCAGGGGCAGCTCAGCTCGGCGCTTTCGCACCTGATGATGGTGTCGGAGAAATATCCCGACCTGAAAGCCGACCAGAACTTCCTCGCCCTGCAATCGCAACTGGAAGGCACCGAGAATCGCATCAGCGTCGCCCGCCGTGATTATATTCTCGTGGTGCAGGAATATAATACCCGCATTCGCACTTTCCCGGGCCTGCTGTTTGCCGGCATGTATGGCGCGAAACCGAAAGCCAATTTCACCGCCACGGAAGGTGCCGACAAAGCGCCGGCAGTGAATTTCTAGTATGGAATTTCATTTGTCATTCCCGCGCAGGCGGGAATCTAGTCCAAAGAAAAAACTCTTTCAGTCGCAGACGCGACTTGTGCTGGATTCCCGCCTTCGCGGGAATGACAAAAATATAGTGCTGCGTATTTGTGCAGCCATCTCAATGATGCTGATACTCGCAGCTCCCGCCTATGCGCTGAGCTTCCCGGCCCTCACAGGCCGCGTGGTCGATGACGCGCATATTCTCACGCCGCACACCGTGCAAATGCTCGATGCCGAACTGGCGAACGAAGAGCAGCGCAGCAGCAATCAAATCACCGTGGTCACGCTGAAATCGCTGCAAGGCACCACCATCGAGGATTATGGCGTGCAGCTCGGTCGCACATGGGGCATCGGCCAGAAGGGCAAAAACAACGGCGCGCTGCTGATCGTCGCGCCGAAGGAACGCAAGGTGCGCATCGAAGTCGGCTACGGGCTCGAAGGCAAACTCACCGATGCGCAAACCAGCACCATCATTCAATCCATCATCCTACCGCAATTTCGTAGCGGGGCGATGGAACAGGGCATCATCAACGGCACGGCCGTGATGCTGCAAGTGCTCGGCGGCGAGCCATTGCCAACCGATACATCTTCCCACCAAACGCACGCCAATTCTTCCGGTACGAGTGTGGTGATCATTCTCATTGCGCTGTTCCTGTTTTCGCAATGCG
>Ga0206942_1354_pt1 | contig 9722 bp, 7 predicted proteins | sample Alteio_BWOrgHeat_6_FD_153253 | JGI IMG/M metagenome (GOLD analysis project Ga0206942, IMG submission 153253) | Enriched cells from forest soil in Barre Woods Harvard Forest LTER site, Petersham, Massachusetts, United States -... | ecosystem: Environmental > Terrestrial > Soil > Temperate forest > O... | reverse complement strand
GACATTTGCGGAAAAATTATTCGCGCACCTGCACGTCGCGCCCGAGCCGAACCAGAACGCCGTCATCGCCGGGATGCTTTACTCGCGCAGTCTGGATTTCTGGGGCGTGCAATTGCAGCGCGCGGGCGAACTGGAAAAGGCCGCTGCGCATTTCGAGACCGCGCAAAAAATAAATCCTGACAACGTCGTCGCGCAGATCAACCTCCAGTTCAACCATAACCTCCGTGCCGGACGCCGCGTGCCCGTGGATTTGTCCACTGTAACCGCCGATCAATTCGGCAAATACCGTTCGTGGAACCAGGTCATCCTCGCCAATGGCCCGTTCGACGAGCCGAGTTTTTCCTTTGAGGACGGCGTCGTGCTGGTGCAGGCCGGACTGTTGCGCCAGGCCGTCGCGCCCTTTGCGCGCGTCCGCGAACTCGCGCCAGACAACCTGCCTGCGCGTTTCTGGCTCGGACAGCTTTACGAAGTTTCCCGTCTGCCCGACCGCGCGATTGACGCGTTGCGCGACCCGATGGAACAGCCGGAAAAATTCTCCCTCGCGGAAACCAATTCCACCCAGCTCAACATCCTCGCCGCCACCGCTTATTTCCAAAAGAACGACGTTGAGCACGGGACGCGGTTGATCGAACTTGAAATCTCCCGCCATCCAACAAACGACGACCTGCTCACCACTGCCGCGCAGATTTATCTCGCGCGCGGCCTGCCCGCCAACGCTCTCGCCGTCATCGACCGCAAATTAAGCTTTTCACCCGATGATATAAGCTGGCTTTACAACAAAGGCTACGCCTCCATCCAGCTTCAAAAATATGACGACGCGATCGTCGCCTTGAGCCGGGTCATTTCGGTTCAAACAAACAATTATGACGCGCTTTTCAAACGGGCTGGCGCCTATCTGCAAGTCGGAAAACACGACAAAGCCCGGGCTGATTATGCGAACTTGCAACAGTCGTTAACCAATTCACCGCAAGTCGCCTACGGCCTCGGCGAAATCGCCTGGCGCAACCATGAGACAAACGAGGCGATCCGAAATTACGGGATTTACCTCGCCAATGCGCCCGCAAACACCGCCGAAGCCACGAATGTCCTTCAACGGTTGCGCGAACTCAAAAAGTAAATCATCCTGCGCGCGATGCGTGTCACCCACATCATCACGCGGCTCGTCGTCGGCGGCGCGCAGGAAAACACCGTCGCCACGGTTTTGGGATTGCGCCAAAAATCCGGCGTCCAAGTCAATTTGATTTCCGGCCCGACGACCGGCCCGGAAGGTTCGCTTGAATCTGAATTGAAGAAATTTCCAGCGCTTTTGCAAATTGTTCCCGAACTCGTCCGTCCGATTCATCCGCTCAAAGATTTTCTTGCGCTTCGCAAGCTGGAAAAAATCTTTCGTGAACAAAAGCCGGACATCGTCCACACGCACAGCGGCAAGGCTGGAATTTTAGGACGTCTAGCCGCAAAACGTGCGGGTGTTCCAATCATCATCCATACAATCCACGGCCCGTCGTTCGGAAAATTTCAAAATGGCTTGAGCAATTTCATTTTCCGCGCCGCCGAAAAATACGCTGCGTGCGCCACAACGCATTTCATCGTCGTAGCCGACGCGATGAAAAACCAATATCTCGCAGATGGAATCGGCAATCCGGAACAATACACTAAAATCTTTAGCGGCTTTCCACTCGAACCCTTTCTCACCGCGAAAAATGATTTGGAATTGCGAAAGAAACTGGGAATTGCGCCCGACGATTTTGTCGTCGGAAAAATTGCGCGATTGTTCAAGCTCAAAGGCCACGACGACTTGTTCGCCATCGCGCCGGAATTGATTCGCCAAACCCCCAAAATAAAATTCCTGCTCGTCGGCGACGGCGAATGGCGTTCGCGTTTTGAAAATTTGGCGAAGTCGCTTGGCTTGGAGAAACATTTCATCTTTACCGGCCTGGTTGCGCCAAATGAAGTTCCGAAATATGTCGGCATCATGGATGCGCTCCTGCATCTGTCCCTGCGCGAAGGATTGCCGCGCGCGTTGCCGCAGGCGCTCGCCGCAGGAAAACCGGTCATCGCCTATGATTGCGATGGCGCGCGCGAAATTTGTCTCGACGGCCAGACCGGATTTTTGATTCAGCCCGGCGATTTGAAAAACCTGACCGGGAAAATCATCCAACTCGCCAATGACGCAAAACTGCGGGAACAACTCGGTTCGCGCGGCCAACGATTGGTCCGCGAAAATTTTTCAGTCGAGCAGATGGTGGATTCAATCTACAATCTGTATTTGAAACCAGCCGCCGAACGCGGCATTCGCCTGTGAGTTTTCCATTCAATTTTTTTGCAGCCGCGTTCGCGGGTGCGTCGCTGACGACGCTGCTCGCGCTGCCGCTCTGGCGCAAATGGTGTCTGCGCACAAATCTCGTGGATGATCCGGGCGAAAGAAAAATCCACGATCAACCAATTCCGCTCGCCGGAGGATTTGCCGTGCTCACGGGAATTTTGCTGCCACTGATTGTCGGCGCGATCTTCATTCAATCCGGAATCATCAAAATTTCTTTTTCCTCATTGATCGCGCACGGCTTGGAACGGCGCGGACTTGAACTTGGCGCAATCGCATTCGGCGCAATCGCCATCACGATTCTTGGCTGGTTCGATGACAAGCATGAATTGAAACCGCTGCCTAAACTTATCGGGCAATTCCTTATCGCGCTGCTCGTCGCCGTGGCTTGCAAACGCATCACGCTTTTCGTTCACAGCGAAATTTTCAGCTACGCTATCACGATTCTTTGGATTCTCACCGTCGTCAATGCCTTCAATTTCATGGACAACATGAACGGCCTTTGCGCCGGACTCGGTGCGATAGGCGCGTTTTTATTTGCCCTCATCGCCGCTGCAAACGGCGAATATCTTGTCGCTACGATTTCATTTCTCATGTGCGGCGCATTGATCGGATTTCTGCCGTGGAATTTTCCGAACGCGAAGGCATTTCTTGGCGACGCCGGAAGTCATCTCGTCGGCTACCTGCTCGCGGTGATGGCAATCCTTCCGCACTTTTACACGAAGCAAAATCCGCATCCACTCGCCGTGCTGTCGCCGCTGCTGGTGCTGGCCGTTCCGCTGGTTGACCTCGCGCAAGTTGTCATTTTGCGAACGCTGAACAAAAAACCGTTTTGGATCGGCGACACGAACCATCTTTCGCACCGGCTCGTGCGCGCGGGCTTCAGCCGGACTCGCGCGGTTTTGGTTCTTTGGCTGGTTGCCGCCGTCATCGGCGCGGTTGCTTGCTGGTTTTGAACTGTTTTCTTTTCGTGTATTTCGCGTCTTTCGCGGTTAAATTTTTCCGGTGAAAATTCTCTTCATCGGCGACATCGTCGGCCATCCCGGACGCAACGCGGTCAAAATCCTTCTGCCCAAATTGCGCGCGCGGCACGGCCTCGACGTCATCATCGCCAACGGCGAGAACTCCGCCGGCGGCAGCGGCATCACGCCCGACATCGCCGAGGAACTTTTTGGCTACGGCGTGGACGCCATCACCACCGGCGACCATCTGTGGGATCAGAAGGAAGTCATGGAACTGCTGCAAAAGGAAGAACGCTTTCTCCGTCCGCTGAATTATCCGTCCGGCACGCCCGGTAATGGCAGCACGATTTTGAAGATCCGCGACCTGCCGCCCGTCGCCGTGATGAACGTGCAAGGTCGCACCTTCATGCAACCGCCGCTGGAAAATCCGTTCACCCTCGCGCTCGACGAGGTGAAACGGCTGCGCGCACAGACCAAAATCATCTTCGTGGATTTTCATGCAGAAGCGACTTCGGAGAAGATCGCGTTCGGACGGTTTCTGGACGGGCAGGTGAGCGCGGTGGTGGGCACGCACACGCATGTGCAGACGGCGGACGAGCAGATTCTCCCCGGCGGCACGGCGTATCTGACCGACGCCGGATTCACCGGCCCGCACGACGGCTGTCTGGGACGCGAGATCGAGCCGGTCATCAAACGCTTTCTCACCGGCATGCCCCAACGGTTTGACGTGGCGAAGAACCGCGTGCTGCTTCACGGCGCGGTGATTGAGATTGATGTCGCCAGCGGCAAGGCGGTGAAAATCCAGCGCGTGTCGGAAATACTTAATGATTAAAATATCACGTCAATAGGGCAAATGTTCCTACTTTTTTGCAATCTCCTCGAACAAACTATTTTTTGTAGCAGTAGGAAGTGCTTTGAATTCATTCTCGTCAACTATTACAATTTCTTTTGGAAAGCCTTTTAAATTTTTTGCAATGACCTTTGTGTAACCATGCTGTTTTAGCGCTTCTTCAGAGAGACCCAAGCGAGCTGAAGCAATAAATCCTAATTCAGGACAATAACGTTGCAAACGACTTGCTAGGTTTACACAAAATCCGATGTATTCTCTGGCATTGTTATCAGATCTCGATAGTTCATAGATTGTGCCTCTGGCTAATCCGAAACGGATTCGTTTTGGAAGCTCTACTACCGGGACATCCTCCGCGCATTTTTCGACCACAACAGTAAAATATGTCTTCAAGTTCCAAAGGCGATTTACGAGATTAGTCATAAAAGTGGAATCAAAATCCTTTGCTCCTTTGGCGGGAGTCCAAATATAGAGTGCACCATCTCCCATGAATTTCACATGACTTGGTAAAACGCTCAATGGTCTAAGTTTTCCAGCGTTTTTTTCATCTATGGCCCAATAGGCTGTTCCGCCTTCCATTGAAATACTGATGCATTCAAATATCCTGTTTAGATAATTTGTGATATAACTCTGGACGTCTGGCTGATTGAAAAACTGTGAAAATCCTTCCAAGTCAAAAATCATAACCAATCCATGTTTTGCGCGACTGGCTTCGCCTTGAAAGCTAATCTTGAGCTGCTTTTTCTTCATAATTTTCAGTGCTTTCTTTATTTTCAACCGGCAGCTTAATTAAATTGAAATTTTGATGAGCAAACAAACCAAATCGCAATGGGACTTCGGCGCGACAAATCCGGCGGAGCGGGCGCGGTGGGGCTGCTTTTCAGACTGTCTGTTTTTGAACATCGGGCAGCGATAACAAGGTCTGGGATTGCCAGAAAACCTCACTTTTGCCGTTTTTCGAGGGTTTTAGGCTGTTTTCAGCCTTCAGGATTTCGCGGGAACGAATCAGGACTTTGCGGGAATGGCTCCGAATTTCGCGGGAGACACCCCGAACTTCACGGGAACAACCTGGGATTTCGCAGGGAGAGGTCAGGATTTTGCGGGGACGGTCCGGGACTTCGCGGGAGGAGCGCAGACTTTGCAGGAAGGACGCAGGATTTCGCGGGAGGCATCCGGGATTTCATGGGAACGGTTCGGGACTTTGCGGGAAGAGTCCGGGATTTCACGGGAGCGGGTTAAATTTCCGTGTTTCATCCGTGTCCGATCCGTGGCTAAATGGATTTGATGAGCAAATCGAAATCGCAATGGGACTTCGGCGAGTTGTTTCCGGCGGAGGCGACGCGCAAGGTTTTGTCCGTCTCGGAATTGACGGCGCAAGTCAGGCGGTTGCTGGAGAAACAGGTCGGCTCGATCTGGGTCACGGGCGAGGTCACGAATCTGCGCGCGCAAAGTTCCGGCCATATTTATTTCACGCTCAAGGACGCGGCGTCGCAACTGGGCTGCGTGCTGTTCAGCCGCGAAAATGTTCCGCATCGCGAATTGCTGGCGGACGGGCAGAAGGTTTTGCTGCAAGGCGACGTGACGGTGTATGAGGCGCGCGGGCAATATCAACTCATCGTGCGCGCGGTGGAATTGCAGGGCGTCGGTGCGCTGCAAATCCAGTTTGAAAAACTGAAACAGAAACTCGCAGCGGAAGGATTGTTCGCGCCGGAACGGAAACGGCCGCTGCCGAAATATCCGCAACGCATCGGCCTCGTGACATCGCCGACGGGCGCGGCGATCCGCGACGTGCTGCACGTCGTGCAGCGGCGCAATCCGGGTCTGCAAATCATCCTTGCGCCGTGTCGCGTGCAAGGGCATGGCGCGGCGGAGGAAATTGCGGAAGCAATAAAATCGTTGAATCGTTACAGTGTTGAATCGTTACATCGGCTTCCGATTCAACGATCCAACGATTCAACGAATCTCGATTTAATCCTCATCACACGCGGTGGCGGTTCGCTGGAAGATTTATGGGCGTTCAACGAGGAAGTTGTCGCTCGCGCGATTTTTGAATCGGTAATTCCAATTGTTTCAGCGGTCGGGCATGAGATTGATTTCACGATTGCGGATTTTGTGGCGGACTTGCGTGCGGCAACGCCGAGTGCGGCGGCGGAGATCATCACGGAAGGAGTTTTTGCGAGCCGACAATTCATCGAAAGCTTGGTGCGACGGATGACGCAGGCGCATCCGCGTCGGCGATTAGATGAATCGTTGCAACGGCTGGATGATTTGCAGAGCGGCTTGTTGCGGCAAGCGAAGCAAGGCGTGCGTGAACGGCAAATCGTCTGCCAAAATCTTTCAACACGGTTACGGCAAGTGCGTCCGAAACAATTACTGAAGCAGCGGCGCGAAGTTTTGAAGGCCACGCAGAAACGGTTGCGCGAACTGGCGCGGGTGCAATTCAAGAATTGCAAAAATTCCCTGGAAACAATCGAATCGCGTTTGCGTTTGCTCGGGCCGGAGCAGGTTTTGTCGCGTGGCTACTCAATCACGATGGACGCGGCGAGCGGAAAAGTTTTGCGCGACGCGGCTCAAGTGAAGGCGGGACAAAAATTAAAGACGCGGTTGAAGAAGGGCGAAGTTCGCAGCGCGGTAAAGTGATTTATTGACCAGAAACGGCGCGGTAAAATTTCTGCGGTGGCAGGAGACTCAAATCGGTGAATGCGAATGGCGAGACGTTCGTTAAAACCGGAATCCAGTTTGTGCTCGCAAGGTTCGTCGAGGATTGGATGACGTAGGTCGCGCCGGTCGTGCCGGTGATGTTGAATCCAAATCCATTGCCGGTCGCGAATGTAAATCCCCCGAATGTGGGCGCGGCGGGCGGCGCGGAGTTTGTAATGATTGCCGTGCCGGAAACGGTGACCATGTCGTAGCGCATCGAACCGGCGGTGCCGTAATTTTTCGTGGAGTCGCCCGCATCGTAATTGGAGTTGAGAGTGTTTGCGGCGCTGCTTTCCCATTCAGCCATAAACCGGAAGACGAAATTGGTATTGTCATTTACTCCGGGAATTGCGGCGAGGCTATTGGTCTTCGCGGTGAAGCCGGTTCCATTGATGAATGCCGTCGGAAAATCGACGAAATTAATTCCGTTCGTCGAGTATTGCAGTCGTCCGTATTTGCTGCCGGTGCTGGGAGACTCCGATGACCACGCCACGACGATGTTTTGTTTTCCGGCGGTGCTGACGGCGAATTGAGCGCCACGCGTTTTGTTTCCTGTTCCTTGCGCGGGATAAGTCGCGGTGTTCCAGCCGGAGTTGTCGGTGCTTCCGGCGGGATCAAGCGAAGTGTCGCCCGTGGCAAACGTCGCGGTCGCGCCACCGACGAGCGAAGCCGTGCCGATTCCCAGCGAAGGATTGCTTGTGCCGGTTGCAACCATTCCATCCGGCGGCGTGCTGTTGAAATTCCATTGCGCGATGACCACGGGATTGGTGACGAGAACGGTCAGTGTCGCAACGGAACTTGTGATGCCGCCGGCGATGTTGGTCACGACGACGGAATAATTTCCTGCGTCATTGGTCTGCACATTGCTGCGTGTGTAGGTGTTCGTATTCGCGCCTGAAATGTTCGTGCCACCGAGAAGCCATTGATAATTCAACGACGCTGTGCCTGCGGCGGTCACGGTGAACGTCGGACTCGAGCCGATGCTGACAGTTTGACTTTGCGGCTGCGTGGTGATTGTCGGCGGCGTGTTGCTGACGGTCAGGACGGCGTTTGAACTGGTGATGCTGCCCGCGATGTTCGTCACAATGACGGAATAATTTCCAGAGTTTGTGAATTGCGCGTTTGCGATAACATAAAAATTCGTGTTCGCACTGGAAATATTGGTGCCGTTGAAAAGCCATTGGTAGGCGAGCGGTGCAGTTCCGCTGGCGGTGACGGTGAAAGTGACATTGCTGCCGGGCGAAATAATCTGGCTTTGCGGCTGTGTGGTGATTGAGGGCGCGTTGGTCACTGGAGCATTTGTTCCGTTTGCAGGAATCAGGAAATCCTTCATCACGGCCATATGCTGCGCGTTGGTCGAGTCGCCGAATTGAACCGGCGCAGCATCGCTTAACGGCGTGTAAACTGTGGAGTCAAAAACCAGTCCGCCCGGAAATGTGTGCGATGGAAAAACCGTCGCGGTCTCAAAATTAGTCAGCGCAAAACTGGGCAGGACGTAATCGTGAGGATGATTGCGGTTCTGGCTGGTGTCGGAATTGCCAAGATTGTCCACGGGCACGGGGAAGTCGCTCAAATAACTGTCGCATGTCGTCATTCCAGATTCGGTGCGGCTGTCGGTGTTGAAATCTCCGGCGAGAACGACCCACGCGTTCGCGGGGAAATTGGACTGGATCAACGTCTTCAATTCGGTCGCCTCGATGCCGCGCTCTGTGGCTGAACTCGTGAGCAAATGCACGCTGACGGCGTAAAGTGAATTCGTTCCCGGCAATTGGATTTGCGCCCACGCGAAGCCGCGATTGGCGACTTCCGTGTCCGTCCACGAACCGGAATTAAGAATCGGATAACGACTGATGACGCCGTTGGGAATGTCGCCGTTGGCATTGTGCGGCTCGCGGTAATAAACGAAGTTCGTGCCGAACGCGGTGTCAATCATTTCACGAAATGCGGCGTCCGTATTCGCGCCCAGACCATTTGTGCTGGTGTAATTGAATTCCTGGATGCAGACGACATCCGCCATTGTGCCTTGTAAAATCCGCAGCGCAAACGGCTGGTAGCTTTGCGTGTTGCCGTTCAGGTTCGCCGCCATGACGCGGACGTTGACATTGGATTGCGCGTGGAGTCGGGCGGATAAAAAGATTGCGCCCAAAAGAAAAACTTTCAGTGCGGCGGATGTTGTGGATGCGAACCTCATTGTGACTAATTGTTCATTCATTATACGCGAAATTTTCGAAACACAAGCGGGCAATCGCAATGCGACTGTGAACTGGACGAATGCGGCGGTTTTCATTATTGTTTCACCCGTGCCGAACCAATCCAAAGGCGCGGGGCAGAACAATCCCGCCAAAACTCCGCCGTTCGAGGAAGCGTTGAAAAAACTCGAAGGCATCGTCGAGGCGATGGAGTCCGACGATTTGCCGCTGGAAACGCTTCTTTCAAAATACGAGGAGGGTTCGAAGCTCGTGAAAATTTGCCAGGGAAAACTGGCCGAGGCGGAACTGAAGATTCAGCAACTGGAGAAAAATGCAGCGGGCGAAATGAAATTGAAGCCAATTAATTTATCCGAGGAATAAACTATGAGCACATATCTCGATATGGTGGACGGGCCGCAGCACGTTAAAAAACTCACGCTGCCGCAACTCCAAGAACTCGCCGGCGAGATTCGCACCGAGTTGATTGACGGTCTCGCCAAAGGCGGCGGCCATCTCGGCCCAAATCTCGGTGTTGTGGAATTGACGCTCGCGTTGCACAAGGTTTTCACCACGCCGAAGGACAAATTTGTCTGGGACGTGAGCCATCAGGTTTATGTCCACAAAATCTTGACGGGGCGCAAAGACCGTTTCCGCACGATTCGCCAAACCGACGGCCTGAACGGTTTCGCGCTGCGCACCGAAAG
>Ga0206942_1353_pt1 | contig 9749 bp, 8 predicted proteins | sample Alteio_BWOrgHeat_6_FD_153253 | JGI IMG/M metagenome (GOLD analysis project Ga0206942, IMG submission 153253) | Enriched cells from forest soil in Barre Woods Harvard Forest LTER site, Petersham, Massachusetts, United States -... | ecosystem: Environmental > Terrestrial > Soil > Temperate forest > O... | reverse complement strand
CACGTATTAATCGTTTGCCACCGTATGTATTTAGTGTGATGGAGCAGTTGAAGCTGCAAAAAATGGCAAGGGGAGCGGATGTTTTTGATTTCGGCATTGGCAACCCGGATCAACCTGCACCCGCGCATATTATTGACGCCTTGCGCGAGGCATTGTGCAGGCCGAATGCGCACCGTTATGCGCCTTCGAAAGGTATTCCTGAATTACGCCAGTCGATTTCGAACTGGTATGGCAAACGTTTCAATGTGGATCTTGATTCTGAAACAGAGGCGGTTGTGACGATTGGTTCAAAAGAAGGGTTGGCACATCTTGCCCTGGCGACGGTCGATGCTGACGATACGGTGCTTGTTCCCAATCCGTGTTATCCTGTTCATCATTTTGGGTTTACGATTGCGGATGCGAATGTTCGCTTTGTTCCCATGTTGCTAGAAGTGGATTTTATCGAAACATTGGAAAGTACAATTAAAGAGTGCTGGCCGAAACCTAAAATGCTTGTTATTAATTTTCCGGCGAATCCGACGACACAATGCGTTGATCTGGAATTTTTTACGAAAATTATCGAGATTGCGAAAGAGCATAAAATATGGGTTGTGCATGATCTGGCGTATGCGGATCTGGTTTATGATGGTTATCGCGCGCCATCCATTCTGGAAGTGTCTGGTGCGAAAGAAATTGCAGTGGAGGCATATACTCTATCCAAATCATATAATATGGCAGGTTGGCGAGTGGGGTTCATGTGTGGTAATGCAACCCTGTTGCAAGCATTGACACGCATTAAATCGTATATCGATTATGGGAGTTTCGCGCCGATCCAGCATGCAGCGATTGCAGCGCTGGAAGGACCACAGGATTGTGTGGTGGAAATTCGAAACCGCTATCAAAAACGCCGTGATGTCATGTGTGCCGGATTGAAAGCAGCTGGATGGCCTGTTGAAATTCCAAAAGCTACCATGTTTGTCTGGGCAAAAATTCCGGAACCCTATCGTCATCTGGGTTCACTTGATTTTGCAAAAATGCTCGTCAATCAGGCGAATATCGTGATGTCTCCCGGTATTGGATTTGGTGAATACGGGAATGATTATGTGCGAATTGGTTTGGTGGAAGATGATCATCGCATGCAGGCTGCATTACAAAATCTGAAGCAATTCATGCGTGGAGAATATGATTCATCAGATGAAGGCATTTTATCGGTGGTACCTGCATGTTGAATTTACCTTTTCGAAGTGTTGCAGCAGCCTTGATGTTCTGTGTGATTCTCGGACCTGTCGGCGTGCTTTATTCCTCGATCGCCGGTGGAATTGTGATGATCGTACTGGGTCTTTTTGTGATGCACTTCAAGTTGCTGGGCCCGGCTATTTTGCTGTGGCTTGTTTCATGCGTGTGGGGTGTTGCGGGCGCGAATCGATTCAATAAAAAGATTGTGCAGTTGCAGAAATAATAAAAATATTTTAAAACGGATATTTACATGACTAAAAAAATAATAAAACGCCGTACAGAAAATTCCATCGCGATTGAAAAACCTCTGCATCCCTTGCTTCATCGAATTTATTCCACACGCGGTATTTCGTCGATGAATGAATTGGAGCGCGGGTTGGAGCATTTGCTTCCGTTTCATGATCTCATGGGAATAAACGAAGCGGTCCGATTGCTTTTTGATGCAATAAAACATCAGCAGAAAATATTAATTGTAGGTGATTTTGATGCGGATGGTGCAACGAGTACAGCTGTTGCGATTCGTGCCTTGAAAGAGTTGGGTGCGACATCGGTAGATTATCTCGTGCCGAACCGATTTGCATTTGGTTATGGGCTCACGCCCGAACTGGTTCAAGTCGCAAAAGAAAATTTTGCGCCCGATTTGATTGTGACAGTGGATAATGGAATTGCGAATCATGCGGGTGTGGTGGCTTCGAAAAAATTGGGAATAAAAGTGATTGTAACGGATCATCATTTGCCAGCAGACACCCTGCCTGATGCGGATGCGATTGTTAATCCCAACCAGCCCGGCGATTCATTTGCGAGTAAACATATTGCGGGCGTGGGCGTTATTTTTTATGTAATGCTCGCCTTGCGACGTTATTTAAGTGAGCAAAACTGGTTTTGCCAAAAAAATATTCCTGAGCCTAATATGTCACGATTACTCGACCTGGTTGCGCTGGGCACTGTGGCGGATGTTGTTTCCCTCGATCACAATAATCGCATACTGGTTTATCAGGGATTACGCCGGATTCGTGCAGGACAGTGTGTGCCGGGAATGACGGCGCTTCTGGAAATTAGCGGCAAAAACCAGTCACGCGTGATGGCGTCTGATCTTGGATTTGCTGTAGCGCCTCGATTGAATGCAGCCGGGCGTCTGGATGATATGTCGCTTGGCATCGAATGTTTACTGACATCTGATTTGACGCGCGCGCGCGAGTTGGCTCTCGTCTTAACACAATTGAATGATGAGCGTCGCGAGATTGAGCAGGATATGCAAATACAGGCTGTGGATGCCTTGAAAAAAATTCAAACGACCATGCAAGTGAATGGTATCTGTTTATTTGATGAAGAATGGCATCAGGGTGTGGTGGGCATTGTGGCGGGACGCATTAAGGATCGAGTGCATCGCCCGGTGATTGCATTTGCATTGTCCGGCACAAATGAATTGAAAGGTTCTGCGCGTTCCATTTCAGGATTACATATTCGCGATGTGCTGGCGGACATTGCAGTGAAATATCCGAATCTGATTTCCAAATTGGGTGGACACGCGATGGCGGCGGGTTTGACATTACCGCGCGCGAATTACGACACGTTTGCACGAGTATTTAATGAAGCGGTGTCAGAAAAACTGGGCAAGATGGATTTGCAACATGCGTTACTCAGTGATGGTGAATTGGGACAAGACGAATTGTCACTGGAATCAGCAGAAGTCTTGCGCGAAGCGGGTCCCTTTGGACAGTCTTTTCCGGAGCCTCTGTTTGATGGCACTTTTCAAATTCTGGAACAACGATTGGTTGGAGGTCGTCATTTAAAATTAACGTTAAATCATGCAGAACAAATGATTCAGGCGATTGCATTTAATGTTGATATAAATCAATGGCCTGATTATCACTGTGATCAAATTAATATTGCCTATCGACTGGATGTGAACGAATATCGAGGCAAACGTAGTGTACAATTAATAGTGGAGCATATCGAAACAGCATAAAATGATCGTAAAACAACATGTTACATAAGTTATATTTGCCAGCGATTCAGGATTTTATTCGTGACGTGGCCGAGCCGCAAAAACCATTATTCATGGATAAGCAGAGTCAGATTAGCAGCAAGATCCTGCATTTTAGCGAACTTTTACCGGAAGAAAGTCCACAACTTATTGATTATACTATAAAATTTTGACATCGCAAAAAATTTTTTCGAGCGAAATTTTAATAACATATTGATTGTACAGTGTTTTTTTAAATTCAGCTTTTGGGCCAATCTGTGTGCTTCAAAAAAATCGGGCATGATTTTTTTAATCAGCCCGATTTTAAATCGTTTTAAGCTGTTTCAATTTCGGCAGTCCTGAGTTTGACATGTGCGGGTTTTTGATCGGGCTCTTTTATAATACCAGCCAGTTTCATCGCACGTGCCATGCGGGTCACTCCAATTCCGCCACCAAAGCGTTCGAACATGGGTAAGGAGAGATACTCTTCCAGTTCTGCTTCAACGCGTTCGCGACCAAATGCGTTAAATAATAATTGGCAATATTGTCCGCCAGAAAGATTGTAGAAGAATTCACGCATCTCTGTTACGTTGGTGGAGCGTTCTGCTGAGCCCATCGTTTCCATGCCGAACAGGACGACGTCAATCTTATTAAAAATGCCGTGTTTGTTGTGTTTCATGTTCCAGAATGGGTCGGTGCGTAGCGGAAAATTTTCGAGGCTAATATTGTCACCATAATCACGTTGCAGAATCAATTCATGATCTGATTTGATTTCATGAATTTCGTACTGACGGCAAATGTCTTCGTACTGCAAGCTTGTCGGTCGTGGAAAGCCTAGAAACTCTAGTAATTCCGCTTCCAGTTCACGTAGTACATTCATGTCACCCGCGGCTTCAAATTCAAACATCGGGAAAATCTTGTCGTGTCGACCTGGAATCGGAAAAGGTTCATTTCGATAACTGGTTGTGGAGCAGAAAACGCCTGGAACATTCGGGTTTTTCAGTAATTCTATTTCAAGCCACATCTGACCTGTTTGCGGAAGTGGATAATTCACGCCACTGAATACAAATTGACTGATGGTTTTGGGATCTTCGCAAGCAGCTAGAATAGACAGTCTGGACTGTGATGGAACTTCGATGAATTTTTTGGTTTCTGAAAAAAAGCGGCGCATTTGCTGAATGATATAGTTATACGAATGTATGTCCTGCACGATAATTCTCCTCAATAAAATTAAAAAATAATATCCGAGTCACCGGCAAAACCAATTTGAAATAATCAGTTAAGCCCGGTTATGAGAATCTGCGCGCAAACTTTGTGATCATGCCTGTTATTTTATGTTTCGTCAAGAGCAAATAGCGTCAGGTGCAGGGTCACCTCATCTAAATTCGGGTCTATTTTTTTTCGATACAGGTTAATATGTACTTTGTCATGCCAGCGAAAGCTGGCATCCAGTGACTTCCAAACACCACGCTGGATGCCAGCCTTCGCTGGCATGACATGTTTATGATATAAAAATAAAATTTTGAACTGAATTAAATCAATTTAGATGAGGTAGCCCTGGCGTCAGGTGTATCAATGACGCCATTGATATGATGTTGAATCATTGTTTTCAAATCGTCTCCGAAACCAGGTGGTTGACTGGATTCAACAACCAGAACAGCGCCTGTTTTGAGAGAGACAGAGAAAAATGCACTGGATGAAGGAATTCCGCCACCATGTGCGATCGTATCCTCTTCAGCATAATAAAATTCCTGTCCATATTTTTTAATCAGATAATTAAATGTCGGATCATTTGTCATTTTTTGATATAACCATTGTCCGAATTTTGCCAGATCATTTGATGTGACCCAATAACCACCGGCTGGACTGCCTGCAATAAACGGCGCAATCGGATCTTGTAAATTGTATTTAGCATTTTCAGGTTTCAGTATGCTGAAGGAAGTCATGCCAATAAAATGAATCAGCATATTATTTAACAGAACATCATAATTGATCGGATGTTTATATTTTTTTTCATAAGCATGTTTAATGGCAAGTCCTACGAGTAATAACCCTGCATTACTGTATCTTGAAACACCGACTGGATAGACTTCATCCTCGATAAACGGTAAAAAATCCTCGGCATGTCGAATCACCGGTGGATGGCCACTTTGAATTGCTTGAAAATAACGCGGAAGATAATCACCTAGGCCACTTTGATGAATCATTAATTGATAGAGAGTCACTTTTTTAAGCTGGATTTTTACGCTGCTGGGAAGTTTTTGCAAAACAGTTTTATCCAGTTGAACAGGACGCTGCAAGTCTTCTTCTGTTAAAACACCTTGTTCAATCATCATGAAGACAAGGACACCTGTAAATACTTTTCCGATAGAATGAATTGCAAAGGGATATTGATATTGATTTTCAGGATAGTTCGGTGTAATCAATTCGGACTTGGCAGATCCCAGTGTAACGGAAACGGATAAATTTTTCTTTTTTATATATTCCTGGATTGCTATCAAATCAGCCGGAGTCACATGAGGCTCAATGTCATGATATTTTTCTTCAGGAATCAGTTTTTCAATATGATTCATTTCATTAAATAAAACAAGAGGCTCATCTTTTAATGCATAAAAAAACAGATAAAAGTTAATTTTCTGGCTGACAGCATTCTGGAATAATTGATTCATTCGGAGTTCCCAGGTTGAATCTTTCGGAAAACGATTGTTAATGAGCATTGATGTGAAATGATCAATGCTCTGTTTATTATATTTAATTATTCTATTTTTCCAGAAAGCACGCAGTATCTGATGTTTTTTGAGAAATTCTTCCTGTATCCAGTCATCGGAAGGCGAGAGTGTTTGTGAAGTCGCTGTCGCGCTGCCTAAAAAAATAATAATGCATAACATAAAAATTGCGAGAGTAATTAAACTTCTTATTTTCATGCAGTAATCCTTGCTAATTTTATCATTTCTTTTGACTAAACACACCGACGCCTTCTGTTGTATCGTACCATACGCCTGCCGTGTAATGCTCCATCATAAATGGCAGGAATTTACTGAATTGAATATTGTTGTACTCAATTTTTTTTGCAAAATAGGGATCTTCCAGAATCGGATTGGTTAATAAAATATTGTGGCATAGGATAATTCCATCTTTTGTGAGATAAGGATGAGCCGCTTTCATCATTGGATAATAGATTGCCTTGTCGAGCAAGTCAGGATCTGCACCTTCTTTAGGCCCTTCTGGATCAAGCACAATAAAATCATGAGGAATTTTTTCGCGTGCCAAAAATTGAATGGCATCTTCATTGATATATTTCACAACGGAATCACATTGGAATTTTTTCATATTTTTTTCGGCTAACGCAAGCATGTGTTGATCCGTATCTACAAGATATGCCACACCGTTCGTTTCTTTTAATAGTATCGTCGCCCATATCGCCCAATAACCATAATAGGAACCTAAAAACAGCATTGTTTCAGGTTTCGTGATATAAGTGAGCGCATATAATAATCTGGACTCTTCCGGGAAAATATAGGTAATGCAGGATTTGTGTATGAATTCCTGTGAAATTTTTTGTGCAAGCAAATCAAATTTATCTTTAGGATAATCTACAGAAGAAATCATCTTACGATTCCGTAGATCGTTTAGTATATAATCTACTGTCTGTTCATCATTCAGTGAAAAACGGGTTGATAAGTGAATTTCGTCTTCACTTAATCCGGTATCCATTAATTTTTGTTTAAATTGCAATAAATATTTTAAATAGTCACTTCTTTCCAGTCTGTTTTTCCTGTAATTCATATACCAATCGTAATGAGAAAGAGCATTATCAATTTTTTGATAGGCTGTATTGCCTGTAGTCTGATGAATCATTAACTGGTAAATATCAAGATCAATTGAACGATTAAATTTGAATCCAACCTGTTTAATTGTGCCGACAAATATAAAATTGTTTTTTATGGCAAGATTTTTGGCAAGTTTGTTAGTGGAAGTGATAAAGCTGACAATAGTCGTAAATTTATTTTTTTTGGCGATCTGAATCATATATTGCAACAGGTTATTTCCATATCCTTGCGCTTTTCTGCAGGGCGAAAGATAAATTGAAATTTCACAGGAGGGATAAAATCCTTTTCGTTCAGCCCATTTTGAAAGTGACACGATGCCTATCACTTTATCATCTCTTATGCCGACATAAATTGGAAAACGTTCAGAATGCGAATCAAGCCATTCAACCATATCAGCATAACTTTTTTCTTCAAGATCCATTGTATAAACGGATGTGCGAACAAAATGATTATATATTTTCTGAATTTCATCCAGATCTTCTGTCATGGCGGGTCTTATCGTTAAGCCAACCGTATGTATTTTTTTATGGTCTATCATTGAATAATCCTTATTGTTGAGAGCCTAACTCGCATAACGGTAATGCATAGACCCTGCAAACATCTTTTGCATCCCGCAGCATATTAATTAATGTCATGATTTTTATATCTGCCAATGAATTTTTATGTTTCTCCTTGTTGTTCATGCTATCTGAAATAATTTCCCTGGCTCCGGGAGTTCCAATAAACGATAAAATAACTTCCCAGGTTGCAAACTCTTTGTCAGAAAACCATTTTGAAGCATTGATGATGCATTCAATAAAGAATTCTTTTTGTAAAGGTTCAAATTGCGAGATAACTTTTTTTGCAATCAACCTGAATATATTTGCGTGCGCCAATTCATCCCGCCAGTGAGTGTTTGTCACTCTGCGGCAGAGTGGCTGGATCGTTTCTGAAGTGGCAATCAATGCAAGATAATCGCTGATTAATACTTCAGAAGCGACAACCATTCCCATCTGAATAATTTCCTTTTCCCATTTTTTTGTACAATTGGACAAGCTAACGCTGTATTTTTTTGAAAAGTTTAATTCCGGCCATTCAAGATCAGGCAGTTCACGATGCGCTATGATTCCCTTGATACCTTCAATCGATAAAAGAGTATGATAGGATTCATCAGTCAATGTTTGCGAAACAATGCGTAAAAAATCGAAATTCGAAGTGATCTGATTTTTTCCTTCGATGATTTCATAACAAAGCGGAGAGACAATTCGAGTTTCAATGCAAACCGTTCGCATGTTATACATCAACCAGCCATAGCTTGTAACTAGCCTTTTGCATTGTTCGCTTGCAATTTTCCAAAGTGGATGATGATTGAATGGCAAGAGTTCGGGTAAAAAATCCCATCTGTCTTTTTCAAATAATATATTTTCGTAAGGGCTTGCCGAGCTCACCTGAGAGCGTTTGTACCAGCTTAACTCACTTGATTTTATTATTGGATCCTGTGTAGTTTGCATTTGTTATCTACTCATTATTGTGATGTGTATTTAGAGTCTGTTGACAATTGCTATTTTTTATTCATTTTATCGACAAATACGCGCGTCGTTCGCGGATTTGTCTCTCGAAAACGCCCTGTTTTCTCGTAAAATGAATAAAAAATAGCTATTGTCAGCAGACCCTATCAAACCAGTGAAAATATTTTCATGAGCTCAGCGACTTTAAAGTCTGCCAGGCACGATGATTCTGATAATGCAGAAATAACATTGCATTTATCATCAGGCGAGCGATTTTGACTTAATTTATATTTTCCAATGATTTGTGAAATGTTAAATCGTATACCCAGCGCCAGATTATTATCTTCATTCTTTGTGTTTGTGATTGTAAACGTACTCTCTGCATGTGCAGTGATATAGTTCCATGTTGGCACGCTATGAGGCGTTTTATACCAGCTAGGTGATATGTACGTATGCGGTCCATTAAAAATAAGTAACGCATCAAATGTGTCGTTTGTATTGAATAACTGTTTTGTATTTGCAATCAGTAACCGACCTTCAAGTACCAGTTTTTCGTTCTCTCTTGAAGAAATGGTCAGATCGATATGGAAAATAGACAAGTATCCATTTTTGTTGTGTAGAATAACCGTGCAAAATGGATTATCTCTGATAAGCTGATGAAGAATCTCCGGTCTTTTTTCCACAAAATGGTATGGGGTATAAATTGGCGTTACTTTCACTGTTGACATACATTGGATATCGACAGGCGCAGCGGTATCTTGTATTTTACCCGGCAATAAATGAAAGCCAACGATTCCTTTCAATTGCATTTTAAATTCAGGCTCGTTCCATTTGGCTGACCAGGGTGTGGAACGTCCGTTTTCATATTTTGAAATCAGATTGTCTAGCATGCAACTCAAGTGATGTTCGCTTCTGATCAGGCTAATTCTCCCATGAATATGTACTGCTTTTTTATTATTTTTAAATAACGCAATGGCAGTTGAATTATTCCTGAGTCGTTTTGCCTGCGGGTTTGCTGCTGCCAGATGACCAAAGTACGTGTCACCGACATTGATCAGATTAATATGTGAAACAAATAATCCATCTTCATGATACGTGATGAATGTACAAAATGAATTGTGATCGACAAACTGTTGTAATTCCCGTTTATTTTCTGATTCCATGGAATTTTCTCCTGGTATTATAGGTGATATTTAAAGTGAATTAATTTAAAAATTTTTACTTATGATGAATGGGTTTGTTGGAATATAA
>Ga0206942_1352_pt1 | contig 9755 bp, 4 predicted proteins | sample Alteio_BWOrgHeat_6_FD_153253 | JGI IMG/M metagenome (GOLD analysis project Ga0206942, IMG submission 153253) | Enriched cells from forest soil in Barre Woods Harvard Forest LTER site, Petersham, Massachusetts, United States -... | ecosystem: Environmental > Terrestrial > Soil > Temperate forest > O... | reverse complement strand
CCGCCCCATCATCCGCTCAGACGGGCCTTCGAAGTGCGGCCATCGGTCGGCTGATGACCTATGGCTCCGGCGCTTTTGTCTCTGAAGCTTATGAGGCCATGGGTGTGGCCCGAACCGACGTCAGCGTCAATCCGCTCAGCTCGTTTTATTCCGTTCTGCTTCCGGCGGGACTTTCGCACAGTTTGAACCAGACCGCTTTCCTGACGCTCAGTTATGACACCACGGCGGATCCCGCGCAGATCAATGTGTATTACTTTGACGGGACCAAATATCTCCTGCAGAACAGCGGGCGCACGGTGGATACGGTCAATCACACGATCACAATCGGCGTGAGCCACTTTTCCACGTTCGTGGTTCTGCAGAACAGCGCATCGGTGATTGTCGTGAACGGCGGAGCCGGTTCCGAGCCCGGGATCGATGTGTTCAATTTCCCCAATCCCTTTGATCTTCAGCCCAAGACCAAAACCTTGAGCCGCGGCGGATCGGCAACCTCCATGAGCACCAACGGAACGATCATCCGCTATTTCATCCCGGCTTCGATGATCACCGGATCGGCCGTGATCGATATCTATGACGTGGTGGGAGAAAAAGTCCGTTCGCTGAATCTTGGGGTTCCAACCGGCGACACTTACAACTACGTCGCTTGGGACGGGCAGAATAGTTCCGGTCACAACGTAGCCAGCGGCGTCTATATCGGCGAACTGAAGGTGGGCGGGAGCAAGGCATTCTTCAAGATGGCGGTGATCAAATGACGATGCATCTTCGCATCGGTCATAAGAAAGCATCGTCACCCCGATGGAAATCGGGGTCCAGTCGCCGTTTGTTCTGGATTCCGGCTTTCGCCGGAATGACGGCTTTAACCCTTTTCTGCCCTAAGGTTTTCGCCCTTGGCAGCGATCAGGTCGGCACCTCGGGCGCGGAGTTCCTGAAAATCGCTCCCGGGGCGCGGCCCGTGGGCATGGGCGAGGCCTTCACGGGCGTCGCCGATGATGTCCACTCCATTTACTGGAATCCAGCCGGCCTGGCGACGATGACGGCGCCTGAGTTGACCGCCATGCACATGCAATGGTTCCAGTCGATCCAATATGAATTTGCAGCCTTTGCTTATCCCACCGAGAATCACGGAACCTGGGGTTTTGCGGTGACCGACCTGCATACGGATAATATCGACGCCCGAACGGAAGATACGGATGCGGCCACCGGACAATTCAGCGCCATCGAAGGCGCTTATTACGTCAGCTACGCCGATCACGTCACCGATCGCCTGTCGCTGGGGGGCAACGCCAAATTTATTCGTCAGACCATCGACACCAGTGTCGCCAACGCCTATGCCGCCGACGGCGGAGCGCTCTACGACACGGGTTGGAATGGAGTCCGCCTCGGCACGTCTCTTCAGAATGTGGGAACGCCGGTCAAATTCGTGAATGAATCAGACCCGTTGCCGTTGATGCTCCGGACGGGCGCCAGCGTGTCGCTGAACCAGACCAATGCCCCGGCCTATTTAAGAAATCTTCTTCTGGACACCGATGTGATTGTCCCGCGCGATCACCAGCCCGGCCTGGCCATCGGGGGCGAATATACGGGGCACATGATGGACGGCTTAAGCTACAGTCTCCGGTCGGGCTATAACACCTTGAATACCGACGTCGGCGGCCTCAGCGGAGTTTCTGTCGGTGGCGGCCTGAATTTCGGCCGGGTCAGCATGGATTTCGCCTGGGTCCCCTTCGGCGACCTGGGCAGTACGTATCGGTATGCCATCCGCATCAAATTCGGCCCCGCGGGGGACGCCAAAAACGAAAAACCCGTCCGTCTGCAGAAAGCCGAAGCTTCTTCCTTCGAATCCCCGCTCAACTTCTGACCGCTATACGACTCTAAACAGGTCCGCCTACCCTTTCCCACGGTCGCACTGGCCATAAACGCCATGGCGTCTTTCAGTTCTCAGTTTTCCGGTCACTGGTTTCGGATCTCATGCTCTCCTGAAAGTGCCAGATCCGGGAACCGAGATCCGAAAACTGAGAACTGAGAGACGACAAATCAATCTTAGCCGGGGTCTGGAGCAGTGAAGGTTGGAGAGTCAGGTCGTGTGACGAAGGGCATGTTGGAGGTTCATTGCGGGGGCCCGTGCCTGACCCCACGGGAAAACCTAATCCCTGCTTAATCCCCTGGCTTTCTTCACAGGAATACTATTTAAAACAGCCTTATGTGCATTACGGGAAAACGTCAAGGAGCCTATATAGTAAGGTGTTGTGAAGAGTAAACAGAGTCCTGCCGCGAGGATCAGGCATCCTGCTTAAGTGCTCGGATCTGAGGATGAAGAGAATCTGCCGAAAGAAACTTAAACGACCGGCCGTCCCATTTCAAATCAGCAAATGGAATCGGTGGCACGACAGATTGTTTTCCTTGCCAATCGTGAGCATAACTAAAAATTTCTGAAATGCCGTTAAGGATCATGGGCTCGACGACGTCACCCAAGTGCAAGGCTATGGGGACGAACCCGTCGGGGACGCTCCATAATAATCCAGGAACGAATGAGGCCGCCGCTCCAATGACTGCATTGGCCATATTGGTTTTTGGAACTTTCGGCAGCGCGACCCTGTCCAAAAGCGGCAACTTTCCCATCGGCGCGTTAGCCAGTGGCTGAGTTATCGGAACAATAAATTCACCTAGATCGATAATAAAAGCTTTTTTCGCGCCTGATTTCGCACCGCGTGCCACTGTGTAAACATCCACATTCACGCGCAGTCTTGAGGTGTCTTCCTTACCCGTCGCGTCAAGAGGATGCCCGAGCGGCGTAATAACGGCGTCCGTGGCCTCATAATAATCGACAAATGTTACGTCTCCTCCCAAGCCATTCAGCCATCCGCTTGGCCCTTCGTAAGGAGAGGAGAGCTCTAAGGCATGCAAATGAAAACTTAAGAGGCCCCCGGTCCAAAATTGATATTTGGAGTTCTGGTATGCCCCATTAAACTCGCTGTGGGAGACTATCTCGCTAAAGGAAATTCCGGCCCCTTTGGAGTCAATCAGCCCGCCGTATTCTGTAGATTTATCCAGATAATCTCGTGAAACGATATCGCCCAGTTGTTGTAGCGCGGCAGGATCCTGTAGGCCTTGTGCGAGCAATAGGGACCGAATCAACAATAAGGAGGGCACTGTTTTGACATCCGGCCGCTCAGTATATGCGGATTTAACCCGTTGAATTTCCTGCTCTAGTTCTTGAGTATCGACTCCGTATGTCTTGAGCGTATCCCGCGTCCCTTCCAGATAGGTGATTTGATCGACGGATCGACGGAAAAATGCGGGCTTACGATACACTTGAGACTCAACTTCCCGTTCCAGCTCGGAGCGGTGATTGACCCAGCGCATCAGCGCCGGGTCCGACGCAATTCTCTGCAGCAAGACCAGGTCGTTGGCCGATACCGTTTCGCCTCGGCCCCTCAATTGGCGAATGACCGAATCCACAGCCTTCTCGTTGAATTGGCCGGCCAGCTGCATCAGAGGCGTCAGAGTGGCGGGATGTAAACGGGTAATCCCAAAAGTCCTACGGAGATAAGTGAGTAGATGTTCAAATGAAGGTGATGAAAAAATATCAGCGCCGTTTGCGCGGTTCGCTGAGGCATTGAAAAGGTCGGAGATTTCAGGAATCGCTTCCAAGTCATTTTCTTGGCCGTAGAAGTGCGTACGTGTCTGGCGAAAAAAAATGAGAAATTCAGAATTCCGAAGATTTGCCATAATTTTGGGCTCGTTGAATATATAGCGTTCGATATATTCAAAATTTCCATAGAGTAGGGGTTCTATTCCTAGCAGCTTTAGCGTCTTAAGCACACTCAGGCTTTCATCGACGCGCCCCCGAATTTTTATGGAACGGTCTAGCAGAGACACCCGGTCAAGCGCAATGCCCTTATCGGAAGTGCGATCCATCTCTTGGAGAGATGTGAAAGCCCGCCGGGTCTCCATATCCTGTAATTCCGACAGATCGGAATCTTTCAAGTCCTCTTTTACACGATCGATGATCCATTGGCCGATGTTTACAGGGGAGATCCCATAGGATTCGAGAGCTCGCTCCAAAAGAGCCATTTTAGGATCAGCCAAGACCCTCAGATGTGAGGCTATATACAAATCCAGATCAAGAATCCAGATTCCATGCTGTCCGTTAATCTCACTTAATCGATGGGGGAGGAAGCGAAAGACGAGGTCTCTCACCCCCGGTTTCATCAGGAGATCGTAATTCTCGAGTAATCTATTGGCTGAGGTGACATCGCCCAACGTCAGGCCGGCCGTACGCACCTGTGTATCGGATCGATAGCCCCAAATATGATATTGCTCACGAAGCGCATTAAATTTATGTGCATTTCCGACATTCAGAAAGAATTTAAGCTCGTCTGGTCTCGACAACACAAAAAAGAAATAATCAAGGGATACTTCCGATACGTCCCATTCCTTGTCTAAAATCTGATACAGGGAGGCGGCCGAACCATTGGCGACATTTTTCTGGATGAGAAGCAAGTCTTCGCGCCGATCAGCGAATGAAAAAATACTTTGAGATTCGGATGGAGAATATCGGACTGGAAGCGTCAATTTATCTCCCCCTATTCGCCGAACAGACTCCAGGAGACTTGCTTTGAGATCTGTATCGTGGGTGCTCAATTCAGGAAGCTCAGATTTCCCATAAAGCGCTACCGCATGGGCCAGTTCCCGGTATGAAGCGGAGAGATACGTTTGAATGATCTGAGCCAGATAAGTATCGGCGGACGACGTCTTCATGCGCTCTCGAACCTCTGGATATTGGATCAGCAATCCTTTAACGAATTCTCGAAACTCAGGACTCCCCTCCAAAAAGCTCAAGATGGGTTCGCGGAGGCGTCCGTTATCCGCTAACGTCAGCATGTCCAGGTTGAATATATTCATGTCTCCAAGATTCAAATCGAACATCGTCAAGAAGTGATCGACTTTCTCGGGAGTCATGCCAAGTTTTTGGAACGGTTGCACCATCTTCTGCAGGAAACCGTCGAAGTGGAACAGATCAGCTAATCGTTCGACGGATTGGAGTCGGCCCGGATAATGTTGGCGGAAATATTGATAGACCTCCGGAGCATGAATAGAAGCGGGATCATTCCCTAAGAGAATCTCAAGATCCTGATCGGAGGCTTCCAGCAAGGTTTCATAATCATAGAGACTTTCGGGACTTACCGAATAAAGCATGATTAATTGATCCATCATGTGGCGGCGCCTTCTTAATTCCGTTTCCACCTGCTTTCGGCCTTGTCGTGTAGACATGAGCTGAGATAAAACTTCGGCATGTTCGCGACGATCGCGGCCATTCTTCACAGGGATTGAATCGACAAGCGTGATGCCTTGTATGGTCTTCAAATGAGATCCCGGGAAATATCGGCGGATCAGTTTAAAGGATGCGGCGACAGAAGGCTGCCTAAGTTTCCGGTTCTGCGGCGGGAGAAGATAGGTCTGAAGGACCTCCACCAAGTGAAGGTTAGGGTTGATGCCATAGGTGCTATGCAAATACTTGTGAAACTCTTGGAATTCCGAAGAGTGAAGGGAATTCAGAAGCGCTTCACGCTCAAGGGGGTCTTCAACCCAGATACGAAATGTTTCATAGGCTGGTTCTTCCGGAGGGTTTGTATGAAAAAATGTTTTCAGCAGATCCATGTGTAGAGCCTGGAAACCGGGGTCGGACAGAATTTCGTTCGTGCGACGCAGAACCTGATTTACGATGGTACCAGTTCGATCACGGCCATCCGGACTTGCCTTGAAGTAAGCTTCCAATAACGTCCTCATGTCTTTTACCGAGCCGTTTTGAACCGAATCGTAAAAGGACTTCTGCGAAACGCTTGGATGGCTCAATTTGTACCACTCATACACAGCACCAAACTGAGTTTGCAGTCTACCATCCGGAACCCAGTTGATGATGCTAAAGAGATCTTTTGACGGAAGGGTGTCAAATGTGGAAGGCCAGAAAAGAGTTTTTTCATCGACGGAACGAGTCTGAGCGGGGTCTTCTTGCTCGGCGTTAAGCGTTGACGGTTTTTCCATTGCGGTTAAACCTTGGATCAAGGCGGTTATCGCGGTGAAACCAACAAGGATGGGGCGTAACCAACGTCGTCGCCATACAGGCCGCGCGGTAGGAATCGAACGATAAGCACTGATCGCATCGTGAAGAGTCTCTAGTTCTTTGCGTTGATGGTCTCTTTTCCCGGAAAAGAAAGCATGACCTGCCAAGGCTTGTATCGAGATTGTCCCCGACATTTCTCTGCAGATTCTCTGAGGCGAGAAAAGGCTTGTACGCGAAGAGAGATTCGCCCAGCCAGAATCGGTGGCCAAACAAATGGCCAGTACGGTTGCAAGAAGTTTTCGGTGAAATAGATTCATGGTTCTTCGAACCCGCAGGCGTTCAGGATAAGCCTATCAGCCCAACGTTAAAATCATGTTACAAAATAGCTCATTTTTGCTGGGCCGGATGGACGGCAAAACATGGGTCCAAAAATCGATGCAAATCGACTGGTGGTTTTGGTCGAATCATGGGCGACGGGGTAGCATCCAACTTGGTGCCGACTTGGTGCCTGCCTGCGGGGTGACTTGCGGGGTCGCCCTTATCCTGGCCCCTGACTTGTCCCCTGCGGCGTGATCCAAGTCGCAATTGGCGCGATTGGCGCGAAAGTGGCACGATTGGCGCGATTCAATAGGAGGGCAGCGATTATTTGGCCGCTAGGCGGTAAGTCGTAGCTTTGCCCTTCCCACTGACGGCAAGTTTTCTCCTGACGACCAGTTTCTTTAACTCGCGCTGTAGCGACCGAAGAGGAACGGATTCTCCCAACTCCTTCAAAACATCCGAAACCGGCAATGGCCCTGGCAATGGGAATATAGTCGTCCAGAAATTTGTCCGCGTGTTTCAACAGGGCAATCGCGTTCGCCTCGAACTGACGATTATCACGGAATTCTTGCTTTGTGATCCCACGAAACCGAGCCAACCGAATGCTCCCCATGGGATAGCCTGGACCTTCTTCTTTTCCGAAGACAATCGCCGCCGCGCGTGTGACGCCATCCTCTGTAACGAGTTTCAGTCGTCGCAATAGGGTTTCCGTTTTCTCGCCGCTCATGGTGGCGGAGAGTCGCTTTTTCTGAATGGCATCTTCAACCATCTGGTGGATTTCTTCTGCGTCAAGATTGGAGACCTTCCAATCCGGTGTGATCCATGTGTCCCATGGTTTGTCACCATGGAGACGGTCTACAACACGGCGAAGACGCTTATGAACGTGTTATAATCAATCCCTGCTCAGCTTTTGACCTGCCGGGTCCATAGTTGAAAATCAAGAGGGTTTAAAGGAATCGTATGAGTGAACAACGCCGCCATGACGTCCGCAATATCGCCATTATCGCCCACGTTGACCATGGGAAGACGACGCTCGTGGATGCCCTGCTTCAGCAAACCGGTGAATTCAAGGTCAAAATTGACGCCGCGCAGGAAGCGGTTCTGGATTCCAATCCCCTGGAGCGCGAACGCGGAATTACCATTCTGGCCAAATGCACGTCCGTCCCTTACAACGGATATACGATTAATATCGTCGACACTCCGGGTCATGCCGATTTTGGAAGCGAAGTGGAGCGGATCCTCAAAATGGTGGATGGCGTTTTGCTTCTTGTCGACGGCAAAGATGGCCCGATGCCGCAAACCCGGTTTGTATTAAAGAAATCTTTGGAGCTGGGTCTCTGTCCGATCGTGGTGATTAACAAGATCGATGTGGAGGCGGCCAATCCCGCTGAAGCGCTGAATCGTACGTTTGACCTTTTTGTGAACCTCGGCGCCACCGATCCCCAGCTCGATTTCCCGATTCTGTATGCCTCAGGTCGGCAGGGTTGGGCGACCTTGGATTTGAAAACACAGTCCAAGGATATGAAGCCGCTTTTTGAAACGATTGTTAAGCACGTGCCGCCGCCTTTGGCTCATGCCGATCAGCCTCTACAGATGCTGGTGACCATGCTCGACTACAACGACTTTCTAGGGCGTATCGGTATCGGGAGAATTTCGAAAGGGAAAATTGCGAAGGGTCAATCGGTTGTGCTGGTTCGACCGGAGGGAAATGTCAATTTTCGAGTTACGCAGCTGCAAGGCTTTTTCGGCCTGGGACGTCGTGAGATTGCCGAAGCGGTTGCCGGGGATATCGTGGCCATCGCCGGGTGTGCGGACGTCACCGTCGGACACACATTTGCCTCTCCGGAAAATCCTGTGGCGCTTCAGCACCTGACCATCGATGAACCCACTTTATCAATGGATTTTCTCGTCAATGATAGTCCTTTCGCGGGGAAGGATGGCGGCGCTTTTCTCACGTCTCGCCAGCTGCGGGAAAGGCTTGAACACGAAAAGGAAACCAATGTCGGTTTGCGCATTGAAGAAGTGGGCAATTCGGGCGTCTTCAAGGTTTCCGGGCGAGGAGAATTGCATCTTTCTATTTTGATCGAAACCATGCGCCGGGAAGGTTTTGAAATGTCCGTGTCCCGACCGCAGGTGATTTACAAGCAGGAAGACGGCAAGACGCTGGAGCCCGCGGAATATCTCATTGTGGACGTTCATAAGGATTTTCAGGGAGTCGTTCTCGAAACTCTTGGCCGTCGAGGAGCGGAACTTAAAAACATGGTGGTCGAAGGCGAGGATCGCCTGCGCCTGGAATATGTCATCACGGCGCGCGCGCTCATCGGTTTTAAAAATGAACTATTGACGCGCACGAAGGGCACCGGAATCATGCACCACAGCTTCCACGGTTATGTCCCGGAGGCCGGCAATATGGCGAAGCGGCCCAACGGGGTTATGGTGGCTCTGGAAGGCGGCAATACGACGGAATACGCGCTGGACAATCTTCAGGAGCGCGGCACGCTTTTTATCGGCGCCCCCGTCGCCGTCTATCAGGGCATGATTATCGGAGAACATTCCCGCGACAACGATATCGTGGTCAACCCGTGCAAAGGCAAGAAGCTCAGCAACATGCGCGCCACCGGCAGCGACGACCTCATTCTTCTGGCGCCCCCGCGCGTCATGTCGCTCGAGCAGGCGATTGAGTTTATTGAGGACGATGAACTTGTTGAAGTCACCCCAAAAGCCGTTCGCTTGCGAAAAAAGAACCTCACCGCCGATCACCGCCGTTCCAAAGGCGATTAATTTCCCCCGGGCGTCATCCCCCGCGGCCACTGGCGGGGGACCCACCAATGCCGTAAACGACAATGATGGGTCCCGGCCTACGGATTGCCGGGATGACGGATAACAAACCTTCAGAATTAGCCCTAAGGCCCCACTAAAACAGATTAATTTCTAAGGCTGTTTTAGCATTTGACGTTGCCTTCGGAATCTCGTTGACAGGTTTTCCGTCCGGGGTTACCAGAGCTTATGAAGCTCCTGGAATGGATTGGCCGGATAGTCCTGGCAGCTCTGATCGCTTCGGCATGGACGATAGGGCCTGCCTTGGCCGACGAAGGTTCCTGCGGAGACGAACAAGCGGCCTGCGGTTCGGCGGAGCATTGCTGCGAGCATATTGTCGCCATGTTCGGCGACTCCGGAGCTACGGCCCCTTCCTACAGGGAGGGAAAATGCATTCCACGGGATCAAAAGTGCGCCGACTTCTGGTGCGGCAACCGTCACTGCGAACCCGGCTTCTTCGGAGCTCCCACAGTCTGCTGCATCACCTCCCGCCCCGACCTCCCTCCTGAATACAAATGCTCTTATTCTGAGCTCAGTTGCCCCGGCAACACCCAGC
>Ga0206942_1351_pt1 | contig 9779 bp, 8 predicted proteins | sample Alteio_BWOrgHeat_6_FD_153253 | JGI IMG/M metagenome (GOLD analysis project Ga0206942, IMG submission 153253) | Enriched cells from forest soil in Barre Woods Harvard Forest LTER site, Petersham, Massachusetts, United States -... | ecosystem: Environmental > Terrestrial > Soil > Temperate forest > O... | reverse complement strand
TGTACTTTGCCGAAATCAACGTTATACCCATGGAGGGCGCAAAATCATAAAGTCGATGAACAACCCAATCCGTATCATCGGGCGCTGTGATTAAATCGGATTTGTATTCATCCTTCAATTCATCAGGAAACTCAATGCCACAATGTGGTACACTGATGAGGATAGGTACTTCCGTTCCTCGGGCGGAATGAACAGCAAAATTCATCTCTAGAATTCTATTTTAGTCCCTCGCTTTTGATTTTGTCGAAGCGTTGCATTTCTTTTTTTCAACTATTCTTTGTCTTTTTATCCTTCGACTTTCTCTTTTTGGATTTCTTTTTGCCGGATTTTAATTGTTGAATTTCTTCATTAGCATTTTTTAGTGTCGTTCCCTGCACAGCATTCAGTTCAATCAGCTTTTGATTTTGAATTCTTAGATTTTGAATCTCAGGACCGGGAGTAATCATTTTTTTCAATGTCATAATCCGCTTAAACGACTCTTCAATCCGTTCCCGGGGAATAACTCCAGCCGCAATATAATTTCTGATAACATCGTGAACTCTATCTACGGTACGGTTTTCAACACCTTGAATGTTGTTAGAGAAACACATGATGTCCACCCCTGCATTTACTGCCAGTTTGATTGCTTCATCCAGTCCATAATTACTGGCAATCGCCTTCATCTGCATGTCATCCGAAAACACAACACCACGATAGCCCATTTTTTTTCTCAATAAACTGTCAAGTATGGGTTTTGACAATGTTCCGGGCAAAGCGGAATGATCGAGATTTTTATTTACGATGTGGCTCGTCATCACGCCATCAACATAACCGGAGTCGATCAAGGTTTGGTACGGTTGCAATTCACGTGGGCTCCAGGTATTGGTGACATCCGCAAGGCCAAGATGGGTGTCGTCCTTCGAACTACCATGGCCGGGAAAATGCTTGAGTGCAGTAACAATGCCGTACTTCCTATGTTGCTTCACAACTTCTTTAGCATATAACGTCACGCTGTCCTCATTGCCGGAATACGATCGCTCCGGTTTTACGATCACCGGATTGGTAGGATTAACAGCAAGGTCAACGCAAGGAGCAAAATTCACGTTGATACCAAGCCCCGACAACGTCGCGGCTGTTGCTTCAGCATAAAATTGAACCGAGTCCAGCGATTTGAATTTGCCAATCGAGGCCGCTGAGATGGATCGTGTGAATCCATACTTTTCCTTGAGTCGGTTTACCTTACCACCTTCTTGATCAATACAAATAAACAATGGAATAGGAGCAGCTTTTTGATACGTCCAGCTCATTTTTTTAAATGCCGCAAAGGCACTCGAAGATTTGGGGATATTTTTTTCAAAATAAATCAGCGAACCTACTTTTCCCTTTTTAACCTCGTCCAGGACGGTAGAGTCCACCTCAGCTTTGGGCATACCGATCAAGATCATCTGTCCGATTTTTATATCGAGACTGTCGATCGTTTGGGCATTTACTTTCGCCATGGCGAAAAGCAAAATGAGTAAACAGATTTTTCTCATCAATTAATACTTATCGTGAATTTGTTTTAAGATTTTCTCCATTCCCTTACGAATTTCATTGCTCTTTGCGGTGAAGTTGTTATTCATAAAACTAAAAATAAAAACCTTATTTTTTCTTGTAATGAGAAACCCGCTCAGGCAACTGACGGAGGAAAGTGAACCTGTCTTTCCAAACACATAAGGCTTATCTGCCTTGTACCAGTTTTTTATTGTGCCGCTTTCCCCACCTGCCGCAAGGAGTTTAAATAGTCGTTCTTGTGGCACCGCTTCATAAATCTTTTTCCAAAGCACGGCAATGGAGCGGGGGGTAAAAAGATTGTAGCGTGAAAGCCCAGAGCCATCTACCCATTGAGGAGAGTCAGGCAAGTCAGCGAGGAAGTTCTTTGTTGCAAAGCGAATGGCAATCTCCGGCTTTAACGTATCACTCACAACGGCTGCACATTGTAACAGCAATTGTTCAGCAATAAAATTATCACTCTCCTGCATCATTGCTTTGTAAAGGCTATCCACAGGAATACTTTTTAGAACCAATGCATTTTGTGGAAATTGTCTATTAATTTCTTCTACACTTCGGTGAAGGGTGTCGCTCAGCAAATCAGCTATCAAATCACTGCTGGTGTTAAAGGGGATCGTCCAGGCTTCGGATTTTTCTTTCCCGTTGAAATAGATCAATTGATTGGAGTCAATATCACGAATGATCTCTTCGTTGAGATGAGGTTCAGAAGAAAAACGAAAATCGGACGAAAATCGGGAAGGAAGAAAAGTAAATTGATCCGGCTGAAGTTTTTTAATTTCAATCAGATTCCCGTAGAGAGGAAAGGGCGACCGCTCCGCGGAATAATCATCATTATAATCATCCCAAGCCCAACCCGTGCCAAGGTTATTGGTTTTGAAATTGGCTGACGAAAAAAAAAGTTTGCCAGGATATTCCTTTAGAAACTTGAACACTTTGCCGTTGTCAAATACATTTTTATAAAGAAATGATGGGTCACCCATGCCCTGAAAAATCAGGGAATCTTTACGAAGGCTATACTTTATGGATGACACCGAATCTCCCAATAAGTGGAGGGAAGTATAGAACGTGAAAATCTTGGCATTGGAGGCGGGGGTGAAATATTTTTCTCCGTTGAAATCGATTAACTTTTTCTTCGCTGCAATGTCGTACAGATAAAAACCGCTGTGGTCGTGAAGTGACAGTTCAAAGTTTTTTATTTCCTTTTTGATTTTAAAGGCTGGCGAGCATCCTGACAAGAGAATAATGACAATCGAAATTCTCTTCATGCTTTTGCCGTGAGGTACCGCTCCTGCAAAATTTTTCGATGATGCGTTTCATGACCCGAAATAATGAACCCGATCGCTACCACAGAAATTTCGTTCCCGCTGGCACTTCCTTTGCGGACGAGCATGTCTGGCGTGAAGCTTTCAAATAAATCAATGGTGCTGGCGCGCAGGTGGGTCATTTCACTGGCAATTTTTTGCAGCGAACGGCCAGATGCATTTGCTTGTGGCGCATAATCATTTTCTTCAAACCCAGGCAATGGCGTTTTGTCGTTTCGGGCAAAACGTAGCGCGCGATAACAAAATATCCGTTCGGCATCCATGATATGACAAAGCAACTCACGAATTGTCCATTTGCCTTCCGCATATGCAAAGTCGGCTTTGGTTACCGGAATAGCATGAACGAGTTCCTGCATGCGATGCCCGGAGATACGCAGCGCCTGAAGCAAATCAGACTCATCAACTTGTTTGACATAGTTTTTGTAAAAGGGTGGTATGGTTTCAAGGTTGAGTAACATGGTGTGAATTTTATGAGGTTAGTGTAGGCGATCGGCGAGTCCAGTATAAAACTTGTCTATTAGCATTTTGAGTTTGAGCAAGCAATTTAAAGCTTCCCAATCAACTCAACATACAATTCTGTAAGTTTCGATTCGGCCCTGCCGGCAGATTTAATGATTTGTGAAAGGTTTACGGGTTTCAAATTGTCGGGGTCGCATTCATCGGTCAACACTGAAATTGCGCAACAGGGCAAGCCCATATGGTTAGCTACCAACACTTCAGGAACGGTACTCATGCCAACTGCACCCCCACCGATGCGCTGGAGAAAACGATATTCAGCTCGTGTCTCTAAGTTTGGTCCCTGAACAGCAACATACACCCCTTGATGAAGTTTTATTCTTTTGGCCTTCGCAATAGCAACTAACAACTTGTTTAATTTCTTCGAATACGGCTGACTCATATCGGGGAAACGAGGTCCCAGCACTTCAAAATTTTCACCTCTTAACGGATTATCCGGCTGCAAATTAATGTGATCATCGATCAACATCAATTCGCTCTTCTTCCATTTCAGGTTCATGCTGCCGGCCGCATTTGAAATTAACAAATAGTCGATCCCCAGAAATTTCATGACCCGCACAGGCAAGGTGATTTGCTGCATGTCATATCCTTCGTAATAGTGAAAGCGCCCTTGCATAGCAAGGACGTGCTTGCCCTTGAGTTCTCCATAAATCAATTTGCCTTTGTGGAATTCTACGGTAGAAATGGGAAAGTGAGGAATGGAATTATAGTTGATGACAATGGGGCTCTTGATTTCTTTTACAAATTGACTGCCAAGACCCGTTCCAAGAATTACACCAACTTCGGGCCTTGAGATGCCATGGCTCTGGATGTAACGAACGGCTTCATTGATTTGATTAAGCATACCTTTATCCTTTCAAAAATCGCTAAATGAAATTCAAAATCAAATCCGCATTGTGTCCATTGGTTAATAGAGCTAAATGTAATGCTCACCGTTTTTAGTATTCGCTACGTCAACAAAAAATTGAGCTACTTTCTGTGTTACGGCTTTGAAATATTTTTCCCCTTTAGCTGCTGTCGCTTTTCGGGGATCTCCCACACCCGTATCTTTAGTCACTTTCATCCATTGACGTTCAGCCCAAGCCCAGCCTTGTTGAAAAGCAGTGTATTTAAATTTTTTAGCATTCCCGTCACCGGCTTCGGCCAAAGGTAAAACCAAATCAGGTCGCAGGTATAAGATCAAACTGGTCTCCATTTCGCCAGCATGATCGTCTTTATTTTCAAAAAATTCCTTTTGATCAATGGATTTAAACCAATCGCAGGAGCACAAAAACATTTTTGGAAACTTCAATCCCAACTCACGAATCATAGTTTTAAAATCATTGCCGCCATGACTGTTCAAAATGATGAGCTTAAAAATTCCATGACGGTTCAATGTTTCGATCACATCGCGAAGCACCACTAATTGCGTGCTGGGATACATATTCATGTCGAGCATCACATCGTGTTGTCCGGTGTTCACGCCAAAGGGAATTACCGGCAACACCACTATTTTTGCTCGTTGTTCATAAGCTAGCCTTGCGGCTTCCGCAGCGATGAGTTCTGCTTCAATAATATCCGTTCCGTAAGGAAGATGATAGTTGTGTGCTTCGCAAGCGCCCCAGGGGAGAATAGCAATTTCAATGGAAGAATCCTTTATGGCCTTCCAGTTGGTTTCAGCGAGGATGTATGCGCGCATATTCTTTAGAAGTTATTGATGTTATCAAAAGGAATTTTACATTAAACCGATTTGGGTACAACTTTTTTAAGTCATTGAACATCTCTGTAAAATGAAATCCACAATTTCCATTAGAAATGAGTATTGGATTTTAATCATTTCACTTTTTCTTGTGACTTGCGTCTCCAAAGGTTTAAAAAAGGAATCATCTCAGGAAATTAAATCCAAAGATATTTTGGATGTATATTCTGATGTCCATACAGAAACTATGTTTTCATCATCCGTTTCAGATTCTTTCAGAATATTTAAATCTATTCCAAATGATGTGTCCGAAAAGAAACTTTCGCTCGTTTTAATTTTGGATGCCAATGCCTACTTTGAATCTGTTCTATCAGAGTATAAACTCGCAATACTTATGCAGGCATTCCCAAGTCAATACTCGTTGGTATCGGCTATAAGGATTTTAAGACCATGGATTCGTTAAGGGATAGAGATTACACTTATCCCAGAGATTTAAACGAATATGAAAATAACATTAGCGGTGGTGGAATGAATTTTAAAAATTTTATTGACATGGAGTTACTGCCTAAATTGAAAAGAGACTTTTCAGTTGACGACAAGAAAATTACAATTCTCGGGCATTCGCTCGGTGGATATTTTGTTTTGTTCTACCTGCTCAACTCCATGGAATCAGGGTATTCTAATATTCAAAACTTCATTGCAGCAAGTCCGTCCCTGGATTACAACAACAAATCCATTTTCAATCTTGAGAAACGACTAAGTACCACAGCGAAAGACCTGAAGGCAAAACTTTATGTCAGTATTGGCTCATTGGAAAGAGATTCGAGCGTGCATGAAAATGTCTTCATCGAATTTCGAAACCAAATTAAATCACCTAGTTATAGTAGAATCAGTACAAATTTTGTCGAATACAGCAACTTCGAGTACATTGACGCTGCCATGCCAGGATTTATGAAAGGATTGATTTTCATATTCGAAAATTGAATCGCTTTTGATTCTACTCTCCCTTCAAATTTTCTGCCGGACTAATGAATATAGCGCGCCAGGTTTGCGAGCCAATGGTGAGGCCGCTGAAGATTAGAAGTGAAATAATTCCCAAGGCAATAGTAATTCCATCTACCGAAACGTGATAAGCCAGCTTCTCTAACCAAAGGTTGTTTATAAAATAAGCTGCCGGAACTGCAATCACAATGGCAATCAACAAAATTCCTACAAAGCCTTTTGACAACAGATAGACTAGCGCGCCATCACTACTTCCAAGCACTTTGCGAATTGAAATTTCCTTGATTCTCGTTTCCGTCGCATAAGTAGCCATCCCCAATAACCCGAGACAAGAAATGGTAATGGCAAGAAAGGCAATCATGCTTAGGATGCTTACTAAATCCCCAAAAAATATGTCATAGATTTTGTGAACCTCTTCATAGAAATCTTTATAATCAACCTGGAGTGATGGATTAACCTTTGCCCAAGCCGCCGCTACACTTTTACCGGCTTCTTCGTAAGTTCCGGAGTATTTTACTTGCAATATCCTGTATTCCTTGGGATTGTAAATTAGTCCAAGGGGTTCCATTTTCTCCATCAATAGTTGGTGGTTATAATTCTTCACCACACCAATAATTTGTTTCCGGGAAGAATCCTTTTGAAGAATTAGTTCCTGGCCGATTGCATCGGCTGGAGATTTAAAATGAAAGGTCTGCAGTGCCCTTTCGTTAAGCACAATTAAGTTTTTGTTAGACTCGCCATTATCTGGTGAAAAGAATTTCCCGGCAACCAGGGGGATCTCCAAATTCTTCAGGTAGTCTTCGTCCGTGGAATAATAGTATAAGTCAGTCCAATCCTTGTCATCCAGTGACCGTTTGTAATCCTCTCCATAGCTTGAGCCTGCTGCCAGCACATGGGATACTGCCGTCACGCTTTCGATATTGTTTTGTTTTAACAATTCGGTTTTAAGCTCCTGCGCTGAGGTACTCCCAATGTTGACCACAAGTTTCTTATCCATATTAAAGCCGTGATCGGCTCGTAAAAACAATTGCAGTTGATTGAAAACTACAATCACCGAAAGAATAAAAATCAGGGAGAAGGTGAATTGAGAAACTAACAATGTTTTGCGCAGACGCAGACTCGAAAACAACTTCATGGTGTTTAAGCTTTTCAAAACTTTCACCGGTTGAAACCCACTGAGTACCACAGCCGGAAATATTCCTGCCAAGATGCCCACCACAATGGCAAAAACTAAAAACAAAGCGTAAACAAAATAATTGGCTTCGAGGTCCCACTTCATAAGGCGCACAAAATTCAGCTGCATCATCAACGGCTTCAAGGCAATTAGCAGCAGCATGGCCGTAACTAAGGCCACCAATGCAACAATCACCGACTCCGAAAGAAATTGCGTGAAGATCTGCCAGCGCATAGCACCGGTTACTTTGCGTACACCGATTTCGCGAGCACGTGTGAGTGATCGGGCAATAGACAGGTTTGTAAAATTGAAACACGAAGTAAGCATCACTATACTGGCCAAGCCAATAAAAAAATAAATGAATATCCAGGGAAGAAAGGGCCCGATCGGATTATTGATAAATGCCCCCGGTGTGATGTTCATCAATGGTTGAGATGAATATCTCACCTTTTGTTGACTCTCCGGCTTCGGCAAAACTGAAAAATATTTTTTCTCAATCTTTTTTAGATGCGGTTCAATGTCAGCAATGGTTTTTCCCTTTTCAAGAAGCACATAAATCCAACCGGCCGTGTAGTTGTACCAATTGTCAACGTTTTTTCCTCTTGTACCGAGCGCTTCCAAACTTTTGACGGTGCTTATACTTGCCAGCGCGTCAAAGCCAATGTGTGTCTTTTTTTCAGTTTCTTTAAGTATGCCGGTAACTTTATACAGGCCCTGATCGCCAACCTTAAAAGATTCGCCCAAAGGGTTTTCCTGTTTGAAAAGTTTCTTCGCCACTTTTTTAGTGAGCACAACAGAATACGGTTCAATCAATGCCGTACGAGGATTACCGTACTCCAATTCAAATTCAAAAACATCCAGGATCTCGGGATCAGCAAAATAACCGGCCACCGGAACATTTACATTTTGTTCCAACTCAATCCACATGTTGCCAAAGCCACGCACGATGCGCACTGCTTTTTCTATGCCCGTATAATTCTCCAGGAGTTCTTGCTTCAAAGGCAACGTAGTGGTTGCCGTTTCAGTGCGTGTTTCACCTTGCGGCCCAATGGGTATAGAATTGATCCGGTAAATGCGGGTTCGCTTCGTGTTATACCGATCATACATCATTTGGTCGGCCACGAGCATCATAATGACCATCGAAAGCGCCATGGCTACGGCAAGCCCAAATACGTTGATGGCGGAAAAGAAGCGGTGACGAAGTAAACTCCGGATTGCTGTTTTGATATAATTGGTGAACATAAGTCTTTATTTTATTGTTTTGCTAACCACTCAAATGTGTAAACCGCTCCCAACCTGCTAAGTCGGTAGGGAAATTGATCTGCCGTCAAGTCCAACACCAAAAACTCCTTCTCTGATTTGTTGAAGGTCATTGACAAAGTGCGGTCATCATTTTCCAAAGACCATTTTCCTGTTTTTGAGTTTTCTATCGATTCAGATGATTTCCAGGTTTTGTCTTTTACGAATTCGATGATCGTTCCTTTTGGAATGGAGTTGTGAATCCGATGCCGGTCATCGTGTGTGTCTTTATTTCCCAAGAATGGGCCGTAAGAATCCTTTCTTTCGAATTTTTATCTTGACCGTAGCCTTGAAAAAAAGAGTATAGCAATCCAATGGAAATTAATATAAGCTTCATTTTATTTGAGATTAAGACTTCTGGACGAGAAAAATGTTACTTCGAATCGCTCTTCATCATGAAGTAGTAAATCAAAAATCCAAGAGAAACCGAAACGGCAAACAATCCATAAGGCAGCGGAGATTCGGTGCGTGCAGGAATATACTCCATAATAATCAACGACATACCGGCGAAGAAGATAATCAGTCCCCATTTTAAGGAGGGGTATTTATTATCCGTAGTATGCTGTTTGAAAATGGCTTGTGTGTCATCGTTGACAAATCCTTTTTCAATCATTTTCTTTTTAAGAATGTAGTCGGTCATCACTTTGACAAAGAAATAGACCGATGTACCTAAACCACCGAAGATGGCTAGTGGCATTAATACTTCCCTGAGATTATTGTCCATAGTTGTAAAATTTAGTTTCTGTTTATTTGACTTGGAGCGTGAGACATGGGGTGTTTAAATAATGTTGCAGGAAACGTGAAAGATTTCCTAAATAGTACACGACCTGCGATGCTGTGCAGATCCCGTAACCTTAATCAAGCATCTTTTCGCTAACTTCCTGCAACATCTCCTTACGTCTTGTGTCTAACCCTGAAATGATAGACGATCACGCGCTGGTATCCCGCATTGTCAGTGGGGATAAACACGCCTTCAGGCTGCTGATAAAGCAGCACGAAAGGCTTGTTGCCCGCATGGTGGGAAGGCTGATTGATCGAAATGAGGATCGGGAAGAACTGTGCCAGGATGTGTTTTTAAAAGTTTATGAAAAGATCGGTGAGTTTAATTTTCAGTCAAAACTCAGCACGTGGATCGCCACCATCGCCTACCGGATGGGCATCAACCATTTGAGAAAAAAGAGAATTGAACTGAGCGATATTCCCGAAGAAGAAAGTTTTACGGCCCATTTTATTTCAGATAGCGACCCGCAGGAAAGCC
>Ga0206942_1350_pt1 | contig 9785 bp, 7 predicted proteins | sample Alteio_BWOrgHeat_6_FD_153253 | JGI IMG/M metagenome (GOLD analysis project Ga0206942, IMG submission 153253) | Enriched cells from forest soil in Barre Woods Harvard Forest LTER site, Petersham, Massachusetts, United States -... | ecosystem: Environmental > Terrestrial > Soil > Temperate forest > O... | reverse complement strand
CTAATGACCAAGTGATTGTCGAGCCAGACCGTCCCGGTAACGGTTCCTGTCGCGATGGCCTGCAGATAAAATGAACAGTTGGATACTCCGTTAAATGCAACGGCGCATTGCTGAAGATTGGGATAATATCCGGCGGCGCTGGCCAGAAAATCGTACGTCCCGGGAACCAGATTGATTTTATAGGTTCCGGACGATGTGGTGGTGTCCCTCCAACCCACGTTTTCAGCGGCATCCACTAATGCTCCAGCAATCGTGTTATGAGTCGTGGAGTCTAGAACCACGCCACTCAACCAAGTATTGGCCATGACGGTGTTGGGGTTATTGAGTACGCTTTGGATGGTCAAGTACCTTTGGCCAGATTCCGTACTCCAAACGACCGTGACTGTAATCTGGCGTATGCCCGTATCCGGGGTCATAGGGGGAAGAACTTGAAACAAGCCAGTCGTGGTATTTTCCTGCACGACCTGAACATCCGTATACCGCGTGTAAACTCCACCTCCTTCAGTGAGTGTTTCCGGCGTAAAGACGGAGCCATCATAAGGGAGGGTGACGGATCCGATCGTTAGATTGGCCGGTGAAGTGGTCACAAGCACTTCGTAGTAACTTTTCTGCATGAGAATCTGCATCTTCTCCTGGGCAATATTGGCGGCCAATGTGCGCATTTTGCTGTTCTGAATCGCTCGATGGATGCTGGTGAAAGTCTTGGCCCCGGCGATGACGCCGACACCGATGAGAGCGGAGGCAATGAGCAATTCAATCATGCTCAATCCGGCTTCTTTAGAATTTACTATTGGCATAGCAAAGTTTTCAGCAAAGCCATAAGAGTGCCCAGTAAGGCTCCTGCGGTGATACTGATGGCCATGCCGACGAGGTATTTCTTCGAATTAAAAGTTTTCATGATAATTCTTCCTGACATAAGTCTAATCGGGACACCTGAATAATGCGTGTACGGGTTGTGAGCAAAATGTGAATTCCGTAGAATAGCCAAGTGCCGAAAGTCCTCATTATTGAAGACGACCCGAAAATCGTCGAAGCCATTCAGAAGACCTTTTCTTTGGAGCCAGGATTTACTTGCCGATCGACCTCGCAACCCGACCGCGTTATCGACGAGGCCATTGCTTATAAACCGGATCTCATCCTCTTGGATATAAAGTTGCCCGGCGGGGATGGTCGCCAGATCATTCGCACGTTGAAGGAGAATTCCAAATTGAAGTTGACGCCCATCATCTTTCTGACAGGGATGTCGAACGAGGGGGATCGGGTGCTGGGGCTTAATCTGGGAGCCGACGATTACGTTGTAAAGCCCTTTGGCGCGATGGAGCTTTTGGCGCGAATTCAGGCGGTTCTCAGAAGGACTCAACGTGCTGCCTCGAACCTTCAAGAAGACGTCGTGCATCTTTCAGGGTTAACTCTTGATCGATCCAATCGCGTGGCCACGTGGCGGGGGAAACGCCTCAAGCTTCAGCCAAAAGAATTTGAAGTCTTATATCTTCTGGCTTCACGTCCGGACCGGACACTGACACGCGAATTTCTGGTTGAAAGTACATCTCGGTATGAAGCCGATGTTGCCAGTCGAAGTTTGGATACTCACATCAAAAACCTTCGTCAGAAATTGGGACCCCCCGGACAGTGGATTGAAACCGTGCCCAAGCTCGGGTATCGACTAAACTCTCCCGCATGACAGAGCGTCGCACCGTCTATTTCGTCTACCAGGGCCTCCTCACGATCATTCTTTTCTTGTTCTTTCTCTTTGAGCGAATTCATATTGTCGGGTGGGAAGGTCGATTTGCATTTTTGGTCGTGGCCTTTGGAGGAATGCTCGTCGTGCTCGCACGAGTTCCGATGGTCTGGTTGACGAATCCGCGCGTTCAGACGGCCTGGTTTTTGGGGGATGTCATTTTGACCTCCTTAACGCTGCAGTGGATCCAGCAGCCGACGTCCGATCTTTATTTGATTTACTTTTTAGTTATTTTTGGCACGGCACTTACCCAGAACATGATCCAAAGTTTTTTAGTCGCCTTCCTGGCCACGCTTCTCTACACGTATTCGACCCTTCGGAATTCCAGTGGCGTGACCTTCCAGGCCGAATTTTGGTTGAGAATTCCCTTTCTTTGGATTGCGGCGTCCTTTACGGCCATGCTTTCCAACGATACGAGACAAGAACGCGAACGAGAGCAACTGATGTATCAAGAGCGACTATTTCATATGGAGCGTCTGGCCGCTTTGGGACAGATTTCAGCGGAAGTGGCGCACCGCATTAAGGCGCCATTGACCACCATCCGCGTAAACGCCGAAGTTCTTGGACACCAGCCGGATACCCCGAAAAGAATGTTCGGGGAGCTGAAGCAGATCGAAGATGAAGTCGATCACTGCAAGGAAATTCTTCAGAAACTTCTCGATTTGGGACGTATTGAAGAAATGGATAGTCTGAATTTTGATCTTCAGGAAGTGATCCAGACCGCCATAGACACGATCGACCCTCAATTGAATAACTCAAAAATTCAATTGAGACGCGAGGGGCACACTGAATCGGCCATGATGAATGGAGATCCGATTTTGGTTCGCGAAGCCATCGTTGCTGTGCTCCAAAATGCCGTTGAGGCCATGCCGGACGGAGGAAGTCTCCGCCTGGGGCTCTATTGGATTAAGCATGGGGGATGGTGGCAACTCCGACGAAGAAACCCGGACACGTACGACCTGATTGTCGAAGACAGCGGCGCTGGCATTAAGGCTGAAGAATTGGAAACCATATTTCGTCCATTTTTTACGACCAAGATCGGTCAAGGGAGCGGCCTTGGCTTGTCGGCGGCTCTCCGGATTCTGGATAAGCATCATGGGTTCATCAAAGTGTCCAGCGAGGGGCTTGGGAAGGGCGCTAGTTTTACTCTGTCGTTTCCTGGAAATCGCGTGAAGTGATGCGCTAGGGGCACGTCGGGTTGGCACTCGCGGTTGGCCAACTGCAGGAACTCATTTCCTTCCAAGAGGTACGTCCGAGACTACTGTTCTGCACCTTGATGTTTGAAATGACGGTGTTTTCATAGTACACGGTCACATGGGAACTGCCGAGATTGGCGACCGTGGCGCAATACAGACTTCCAATGATGGACCCATTTCCGCCGCCCGAAATTGAAATGGTCCCTCCCACGTATAAAAATCCGTAAATAAAGGCCTTGGTGATGGTTGAGCCGTAAGTCAGGCCAGATCCCACGTAATTGGCATTCACCGCATCTTGATAAGTGGCAAAATGGCCGCTGGCGTAAGCATCCATCGCTGTGTAATGAGACCAATCGTTCGCATATTCCTTCCAAGCCGTCGACGGGATGGAGGCGTTTGAGACGGAACCATTGCCGTAATTTCCGCTTAAGCTCAGATCCCCTTCTACAATCAAGGCCGTCGCCGGGTTTGGAGTCGCTGTGCCAAAATGGTTGTTCGTGCCCGGACTAAACGTGGCGTAATTGGCCGCAGTGTAGTAGCACACCGTACAAGCCGAACTCAGGCAATTGGCCTGGTCGGTACAGGCCGCACCTGCGGCCGTCTTATAGCCAGGCAAATCGATTTGTGGTGCGGGCGGCATGCTGTAATAGCTCCACCATTGGAGATTGTCCGTATTCGGCGGGGATCCCGCATTGGAATCAAACGGCAGAATATCTCCTCCGCTAAAGTACCGAGGATAAGTGTGTGACGCATCCGTCGTGATCGGTCCCGGAGAGGCGACAGGACCCCACTCGACTGTCGGATTTCCTTGGATGGTGGCGCTGTTGATGGCATAGATGGATGCCGCATAGGCCCCTGGGGTCGCATAGACCACTTGGATGGCGCGAAGCTCTTTCCCAGAGCTATCCTTTCCGACAGACGTGACGGTAACGGTTTGTGCGATGGGATTGCCCGCTAGACGGATGGAATACTGGCCCCCCGGCATGTCCGTATACGCTTGATCGAAGTTGTAGCTCGTCAAAGTCCCTCCGGCTTCGACGGTGCTTAGGCTTGTTGTGCTGAGGATCAAAGATTGATATCCACGCTCGATCCCGGCTTCTGCCAATTGAAAGGCGCGCGTCGTGCGCTCTTCTTTCATCGCCCAATCAGATTCTTTTTGAATGTAATAAATGAGAGCGGGGATGCCGATCGTCAACACGGTCAGGGCAATAATGACGATGATCAGAATTTGACCCGTGTTCTTTTTCAATCCATGATCCTCACTTTTTGAATGGATAACTCCAAGGCTTTATATTGGCTTTCGTAGGTATCCTTTTCCATGGTCATGGCGACGGAGATGATCGTTGGGTCATCGGTGCGGGGGTAGGTAAACGCGATGTAGTGAAGGTTCTGAGAGATCGCCGTGGTGCTCTGCGCCACTTGGTAGAGAATAGTTCCGCTCTGATAAAACGACATGGTCTGGCCCTGGACCGTCGTAAAAGTAATTCTTGAAAGCGGCGGCTGGTTGGGTGCTTGATCCACGACCACCGTTGACGACTGAGCTTGGCGAAGAAATCGATTGATGAGATCCAGGCATGCTCTGGCGTCGCGCTGGATGGAAATTTTAGCCTCATGCAGCTGGTAAAAGCGAACGAATTGGACGATCAGGCTTGGACCCATCGTAGCGACAACGCCCAGGATAGCCAGCGTGATCATGGTCTCAATTAAGGTAAAACCGCGCTGAGATTTTCGATTCACCATGATAAGTTTTGTGTCGCGATCATTCCCGCCGTGCTCACCGCAACACTAAAGGGTCCCAGGCGACTTGTCGGAGACCCCGGTACCGCCGTGTACCACCCGTACAACTGATAAGACGACGCCGAGCTTCGGACATATAGCGTGTACTCACCCGTCGCATCACTGGATACCCCATAGTAGCAAGGGTTGCATAATGTCCCAAGTCCGCCATTCATCGTCGGCGGAGGTGTCGTGGATCCTCCGGTTAAGGTTGTCGTACTGGCGAGAATAAGGACGCCGGTCGTGATGGGGTTGGTCGATTTTAGAACCTGCCCTGAAATAAGTGCCAAGCCATTGGTGACTGTAAATGTAGAGACGCTGGTCGCCGTGCCGGTCGAAGTCAATGTCACCACGGTCGATGTCGGCGATACGGAGGAAGCGGGATCCAAAGAAGGAGTAATGGTGTAGGTTCCGGTGGATAGGTTGGCTAAGTAAAAATGTCCCGAATTATCTGAGACGGCCTGCGCCACCTGATTACCTCCCTGAAGAGCCACGGCTGTTTGGCCGGGCAATGCCGTCGATGACCCTGTCTGAAAGTACCCAACCAGTGTCCCGGCTGTCGAGAGTGTGAACCATGTATACGAAGGATTGGGCGGCGGGTTGTCGTAAATCGCACCGGCAATGGTTCCTAGAATTACATTGGATTGACTGGCATAGGCCTTGTTTTGGTTGCCGTTATTGGCCACGATCAGGACGTCCCCGGTTGACGTCGAGACAAAGTAGCGCCCCGAAGAATTCGTGTTGACCGTTTTCCCTCCCGCCAGAACTTGCAGATTCGGAATGGGGTTATTATTGATGTCGGTTACTACTCCTGAAATAAAGGCATAGGCAGTGGTGTCGTTGATTAATGCATTACTCAAGTTGATGGCGGGCCAAGCCGGTGTCGTGCTGCCGTTGGGAACACCCGTGGAGAGGTTGGGTGTCATTTGAACGTTTCCTTCTTCTAAGTAGTAAGTGCTCGAAGAAAATGCCAGGGTCCAGGTTCCTGTGGCAATACCGGGGATCGTGAAATAGCCTGTGGAATCGCATTGTGATGCGCTGGAGAGGGGATCGTTGCATGTCACATAGGCCCCCGCAGCTGGAGTGCCGGTGGTCGGATTTTGAGGGGTTGTTAACGAATTTCCTGGAACCACTGTCATTACCCCGATATCATCAATGTCGACACTATTATTGTCCGTATCATAGGCCCGACCATTCGTGACGGTTAGAGAAGCAGGGTCGCTATAGCGAACCAGCTGCTCACCGGGCTGCAAGCCGGAGGCATTTGGGATACAAGAACCCTCTAAGGGCGTGGCCGGGCAATTATGGCCGGAACCTGTTTTAGACCAAGAGAGAGAATCAATTTTATTCGGAGTTAAATCCGCCACGCCTAATCCACCTGCTTCTGCCTGTGCAATTAAATGGGTCGGAGCTGTGATTCCGGTGTAATAGGCATCCGCCTGGATGGTCTGATTCAAAACATGCACTGTGGTCGCGTTGGCGATCAGATAATAGCCATGGGATGGTATCGAAGAGTTTACGTAGGTCAACGGGACGGGGGATAGTGGTCCGGTGGGCTGGGTGGTATTGCTTCTATCAAAAATATAGAGATTGACCGAGGGGGTTCCCCCGCTGCCGATCGTGACCGCGGAAGTCGTCGGATTGTACAATTCGACGTATTCAGTGCCTCCCCCCGTATCCGTGGAAGCCACAACCTGACTGACGACAATATGGCTGTCGATATAGGCATGCCCATTGACCGTTCCCGTAGACATAATGGCGAGATTGAAATTGATCGTCGTGGGTGTGCCGACGGAGGCTGTTCCGGTTCTATCCGATGAAAAATATCCTTGGTTTGCGCAATTGAGCGTGTAGGTACCCGAAGCCACCTTAAATTGGTAATTACCCGAGGCATCCGTGATGGCGTAGTAATTTGGATTGTCGATGGTTTTCACGACGGCTCCAACCAGATGATTTCCATTGGTGTCATTCACAGTGCCCTTAAAGGTTGAATTCAACGGGTTAGCGGCCGGATTGGCCATCAGGTTTTGCACCGCCTGGTAACGTAAGCCAAAATTGTCCTGCCACATAACGTAAACAGTAATCAATTTTAACCCCGTATCGTCTGAGGTCCATGCCGCGGTCGTAATCGTATTCCCGTATTGGTAAGCAAAATCGATCCGGGTTCCGCGCGTAAATGAAATTCCGCCTTGGATAATAGCTTGGGCCGGGTAGCTGCCGTTATCGTATAGAAGCGGGGGGGTAAAACGGTTGTCACTGTACGTGCTCGTGGTCACGAGGAGCGAGTAGTATTGAAGGTTTTTGAGTTTCTCAATCTGTTCGGTAACCAGGTTGTTCGCTAGAGATTTGCCTTTTGAAATCTGAATACTGGTGGTGACATAGCGAAATGTACTCATAAAGGCGAGAATTCCGATTCCAACTATAGCGCAGGCGATAAGCAGTTCGATCAATGTAACGCCAGAGGTCCTTTTCATAGGCCCTTATTCCTACATCACTTCACAATCATTTACAACTGAAAAGTGGGTATTCCGTAGGCATTTTACGTTACCGGATTGCGCTGATTTATAAGTGTGATTAGTGAGAAGTGGCTGGGGTTGGTGTAGGCGCGGGGGTCGAATGTATTTTCTGATAATACAGCGTCGATTCTCGAACGGTTCGCTTGACGTCGACTTGTCCTTCGGCGGCCAAAGCTGACCGAACCATGGCCGCATGATGGGCGGGATCTTGCAGCACTTGATGGAGCTGCTTAAAGGCCTTCAAGAGGCCGTCAACCCGCGGGTGACCGTGAAAATAGGGGACCTCGATTCCATTCACTCGTGCAGCGCCGGCGGCATTGTCGGGCGCTGATTTCTCATGCCCCTGGAATATCACGGACTCTGGAATGGCGCCGTCATCCGTAGCGAGGACAATTCCCCCATTGAGCTGAGCCTTCATAAATCCTGTGGCCGAAGCTTCACGGCCATCGTCCGCCAACATAATCGCCGCATCGGCTCCTTGAAAAAGCCGGGGGGCCATCCAAACATTAAAATTATCCAACAGGACGACGCGTTCCTGAAGCATGGGGTCCTGGCTGATGAGATCGAGCAGGTTGTAGATCATGGTTTGGGCTTGGTCGTCATGCTGGTGAATCCTGCCGCCGATAAGAAGCACCAAGTTCGTCTCAAGAAATTGTCGCTTGAACGAAGGATCTTTACACAGTTGTCCCAGCAAATCGATTCGTTTGTAGCCGGTGATCCTTCGGGTCCAGAGAACAACGCCTTTATCCATGACCTGCTCTTTCCAGGTATGCCACAACCCATAATGGCGCCAAACCCAATCCAAAAGTTCCTCTTTCTTTTTCTTCTTTAGAGACAGAAGGTCAGCGTCAGGAAGAGAGGCGGCCGATTGGTAGTCAGGGGCTCGCCAGATGCCGACATGGACCCCGTTGGTAATGGATTCAATTTTTTCACTGTAGTCTTTTAAGGACGGCATCGCACGCATAACGCGACCATGCTTCTTGGCTACGCCAAAGACCCCATCATCGGTAGCGACAAGAAGGCGCGTCACGTCCACTTCCCCCGCTGCGCCTGCTCCTGCCGGAGGAATGTATCCGGAGACGTCCACTTTTAGATCGTTCAAGGTGTCCTTGGGCCAGACCGGATGCGCGTATTCCATTGGTGTATGGTCGTTGAAAATATAACGGGTAGCGGCAAAAAAAGGATCGTTTTGAAATTCGTCTTTAATCAACCGATGATGTGCAAAAAAGGTTGGAGTTTCGCTCTGAATGGTAAAGTCTGGCGCAAAACCAAGTGCTTTGGCCAGTGCAAGGGATCCACGGCCCACCAGCCAGCTTTGCCGGCGCCGGACATCTTCGGCCCAAGCGGCAGGATTTGGGTGCTTGGGCGGCGCATCTTCATCGCTGGGATAAACGACATGCGTAATCGGTGGTGAGTCCAGGAAATAAACCTTTCCCTTCCCATAAGAGGCGAGCCAGACGCGGGTTTTTGCAAGTGTCCCGTCAAACATAGTGACCGACAGCTCAATTCCGGTGTCTTGAAGGGTCTCTCGCAGATAGGGAGCGGCTTCCCGCTTTTCGAGATGCAGTTGGCCCCAATCAAACCAGCTTTGAATCCATGTCGTTTGGTACAGGAGCGTGACTCCAATGACGTCCTGACCCTCGTCCGCTTGGGCCATGATCCGCTCGCGCAACAGAGGTCCGATGCCCCCGACAGAAGTCGACATGGCGACGTCTCGGGTCGGCCGAAATCCAAAACGTTGGTGGATCGACTCTAATATCTGCGGAGTCAGCGCAATTTCCATCGCGACTTCCAAAATTCGCATTTAAAAATGATACACGATTCCCTGCAAATGGCGAAATTCGTCTAGGACGATTCAAGAGAAAAATAAACGGTGCCATTGAGTCCTTGATATAATGCTCCTTCGCTATGACTACATCGTCCGAAGCTGAAATCACCCGTGCCGATCGCTTAATGCGCTTGCCGGATTTAATCAAGGATCTCCTGCTTTCGGTTGGAGAAGACCCCAACCGTGAAGGACTCTTGAAGACCCCCCAACGGGTGGCCAAATCGCTGCAGGAGCTGACGGCCGGATATCAGGTTGATGTTGACCAATTGATCAATGAGGCGCTTTTCGAAGTGCCTTATAGTGAAATGGTGCTGGTGCGCGATATCGGTTTTTATTCTCTTTGCGAACACCACTTGCTGCCTTTTTTTGGCCAATGTCATGTGGCCTATATCCCGGACGGACGGGTGGTCGGGTTAAGCAAAATCCCGCGGATTGTTGAAGCTTTCAGCCGGCGACTCCAAGTTCAGGAACGGTTAACCTCTCAGATTGCGGAAGTCTTGCTCAAAAAAGTGAAGCCTCTCGGGGTGGCGGTGGTCATGGAAGCGCGCCATCTGTGCATGGAGATGCGGGGAGCGCAAAGCAAGAATTCACCGACGGTGACCAGCGCCATGGTGGGAGTCTTCCGCTCAGATCCCCGCACCCGCGAAGAATTTTTAGGTTTTATAAACTCGAAGTAAAGGTCAGCAAACTTTAGAAAAGAGAATTGGACATGAACGAACCGCTTGTTGGAC
>Ga0206942_1349_pt1 | contig 9786 bp, 7 predicted proteins | sample Alteio_BWOrgHeat_6_FD_153253 | JGI IMG/M metagenome (GOLD analysis project Ga0206942, IMG submission 153253) | Enriched cells from forest soil in Barre Woods Harvard Forest LTER site, Petersham, Massachusetts, United States -... | ecosystem: Environmental > Terrestrial > Soil > Temperate forest > O... | reverse complement strand
CCCAGATAACCCATGCCGCTTTGGATGCCGCCGATGAGTTGCGCCAGCACACGGTCCACCGAGCCGCACGCTTCCTTAAGCGCTTCAATGCCTTCAGCAGCCACCTTTTGAGTGGGATTTTTTTCGTGGCCATAGCGCGCGGCGCTGCCGGCCTTCATCGCCGCCAGGCTGCCCATGCCGCGATATTGTTTGTAAAGTTTTCCGCTGATCTCCACCACCTCGCCGGGCGCCTCGTTGCATCCGGCAAAAATCCCGCCGCAGATCTCTCCTTGTGCGGGCGTGAGCGATTTCACGATGTCGCCGGATTTGGTGATGCCTCCATCCGCCAGGACCGTTACGCGCTTTTTTGCCGCGGCTCGTGAACATACATACAACGCAGTCATCTGGGGAATGCCCACGCCCGCGACGATCCGCGTCGTGCAGATGGAGCCAGGTCCCTGGCCTACTTTAATGGCATTCGCGCCGCAATCAGCAAGAAACTCCACGCCTGCCGCGCTGGTCACGTTGCCCGCGATGATCGGCAATTTCGGGAACGCATCGCGCAAAACTTTCACGGTATCGCCGACGCCTTTGGTATGGCCGTGCGCGGTCGAAACGGCGACCACATCCATGCCGCGTTCGACGAGCGCGCCGACATGATTGAGGATGCGTTCGCGATCCAGTTCGCCGAACGCATTGCGCGTGGCTGAAACCGCCGCGCCGCAGATCAGGTGGAAATTCTCATCGCGCGCAGGCTTGAATTGAGCCAACCGCTCCTGGGTGATGCGCTCCACGTCGCTCAGCGTGATCAGTCCGCACAACCGGTCCTTGTCGTCCACCACGAGCAATTTGTGGATGCCGAGATGTTCGGTGAAAAATTTGTCGGCGCGCGCGATCGGGTCCTTGCCCAGTTCCTTCTGGTTGATCGTGTGCACCTGGTCGCGCGGCGTCAAAGCCTCGGTGACCTTCTTTTTGGCATAACGCGGTTTGACGACGTGCCCCGAGAGCAGGCCCACCAGTTTTCCCTGCTCGTCCACGACTGGGAACGTGCTGAAACCAAATTTTTTATGCTCGATCATTTCCAGCACGTCGCCGATGTGCTGGCCGGGCGAGACCTTGATGGGTTCCTGGATCAGGCCATGGACGTGGTTCTTGACCCGGCTGACCTCGGAAAGCTGCTGGCGTTCCGACAGATTGTAGTGAATCAAGCCCAGGCCGCCGTTCAGCGCCATGGCGATGGCCATCCGCGCTTCCGTTACCGTGTCCATGTCGGACGAAATGACCGGGATATTCAGGCGCAATTTGCCCGCCAGGGTCGTTTCCAATTGGGTATCGCGCGGCAGGATTTCGGAATAAATCGTTGCCAGCGTGATATCATCAAACGTCAGGCCGATATTGTTGTTCGCAGGGAAGAAGCTGTCCGCAGGCTGGTAAAACGGACTGTCGAACTCAGGATTGCGCGTCGCTGCCATGTCAGAAAATGAAGGACAGCCGCCCCGCCTGGCAAGCAAAATCGTTACTTGCCTTCGTCTTCTTTCGGGCGCACGGCCAGCATGAGCGAGGTGTCCATCTCCAGCTTTTGTCCGGTTAGGATCTTATCGGCGGCATCGAGCAGCAGGGCCGGCGTGCAACCGGATTTGAGCAGGGTCAGCTCCGCCCCGATCTTTGATGCTTCCTGCGCCAGATCGCTCATATAGGCCTCGGAGAGGATGATGACCGGCGTGGCCTTCAGTTCCGGCGTGGTCCGGATATAACGCAGCACGTCCACCCCGTGCATGATGGGCATCATCAGGTCGAGCAGGACGATGTCCGGACGCGTCGCGATCAGGGCTTTCATGGCCATGAAACCGTTTTCCGCGGTCTCGGCCTGGTAACCGGCCTGCGCGAATCGTTCCCGATAAATTTTGGTGATGATCGGGTTGTCATCAACGATCAGAACTTTCTTCATAGCTCAATCTGGATAACCATTCGGATTTTTTTTGTGCCACGTCCACGCCGTCGCCACGATGTCTTCGAGTTTCGGAAACTGCGGTTTCCAACCCAGTTCACGGACGGCTTTTTCAGCGGAGGCGACCAGCCTGGGCGGGTCGCCCGGACGGCGCGGCTTTTCCACAGTCGGGATTTTTTTGCCGGTGATTTTCTCGCACATGGCGATCACTTGTCTCACCGAATAGCCGTCTCCGTTCCCAAGGTTATAGAACCCCGCTTTGCCGGGCGCAAGCCCCAAAATATGCGCCTGGGCCAGGTCCTTGATATGGATATAATCGCGGATACACGTGCCATCCGGCGTGGGATAGTCTATGCCAAAGATTTCGCACTGTGGCGCGCGTCCCAGGGCCACGAAAAGCACGTTGGGGATGAGATGCGTCTCAATGCGATGATGTTCCCCGAATTTTTCGCTTGCGCCGGCGGCATTGAAATACCGGAAGGCGATAAATTCCAATTTATAGATCTGTTGGTACCAGAGGAGCGCCTTTTCGAACATCAGCTTCGATTCGCCATAGGGATTGATCGGGCGCTGCGGCAAATCTTCCGTCATCGGGACACGGTCGGGAGGCCCATAGGTGGCGCAGGTGGAGCTGAATACGAATTTTTTGACACCGCATTCCACCGCGGCATCGGCCAGCTTGAGGGCGTTGACGAAATTGTTGTGAAAATATTTTTTGGGATTTGTCATGGATTCGCCCACCAGCGCATTGGCGGCGAAATGCATGATGGCATCCGGCTTTGACGACTTGACCGCGTTCAGGATATCGCCCTCGGCTTCGGGTTTGGCGAAAATGAATTTTGCGCGCGGATCCACGGCGGAACGATGGCCTTCCGTCAGGTTGTCATACACCGTGACCTGATGACCCGCGTTGAGCAATTCTTCGGTGCAAACGGACCCGATATAGCCCGCGCCGCCTGTGACAAACACGTTCATGATTTCATTATGAGATATCCACGCCTGTCCAAAAGTTCAAAATGGCAGAAATAATTGGCGATGGCCTGAAAACGTTTGAATTTTTCATGTGCATGGCTGTCTATTCATGGTTAAATAACCAAAATGAGTTTGTCTCTATTGTCCATTTTACTGGGCGCCGGCATGGGCGCGCCGCAGCTTTTCGGGTTGGCCAAACCCGAGAAATTTGCCAAGACCGTGCAGAAATTCCCGCGGAATTTCCCTCTGGGGGTCTTTCTCATGTTGCTTGGCACGGCGTGGTTCGTCTGGAATGTTTATATCGAACCGGTCGCCGATTTCTCCGTTTTCAAGCCCTATATGATCGGGGCTTTCATCGCTATCGGGATTTTTTCATGCATCTATGTCCAGGATTTCCTGGCTGTCCGTGGATTGGCCGTAGTCATCCTCCTGTTGGCCAAGCTCATGGTGGATACCGGTCGGCCGCATTTGGGCCAGTCGCCATGGGTCCTGCTCATCCAATATTGGGCGTACTTTTTTGTCGTGCTCGGCATCTGGTTCACCATCACGCCCTGGCGCCTGCGCGATTTTCTCATCTGGGCCACCAAAAGCAAAGCCCGCGTCATCGTCGGCTGTCTCCTCCGGCTCGCCTTCGCCGTGTTTGTCATCTTTCTCGGTTTGACGACATTTCGGGCGATGTGACGCGCCATGAATATCTCGGACATCCGAAGAGATTATTCGCAAGGTGATTTGGACCGCGCCGGTTTGGACCCGGACCCACTCTCTCAATTCCAAAACTGGTTTGCGTTGGCCGCCGGTGAAAAGTCAGGTTCATACTGGCGTCGTATTGGCATCGCCCTCTACAAGTTGTGGCACGCGCTTCTTGGCCATACACCGCCGGACCCGAACGCCATGGTCCTCGCCACCGTCGATAAGAACGGAGTCCCGTCCTCGCGTACTGTTTTGCTCAAGGGTGTGGACAAGGATGGCTTCACTTTTTTCACCAATTACGACAGCCGCAAGGGCAGGGAACTACTGGGTAATCCAAACGCCACGTTGACGTTCTATTGGCCTGAACTGGAACGGCAGGTTTGTATCGCCGGGCGTGTTGACAAAATTTCGCAGGCCGATTCTGAAAAATATTTCAGATCTCGACCCCGCGGCAGCCGGCTGGCGGCGTGGGCCTCCAACCAAAGCGACGTTGTGGCCGACCGCGCCGCGCTTGAGGCGCGATGGGCTGAGATGGAAAAGAAGTTTCCTGGCGATGTGCCGCTGCCTCCCAATTGGGGTGGGTTCATCCTTAAGCCGGAACGCATCGAATTCTGGCAGGGCCGTCCCAGCCGCCTGCACGATCGCTTCCAATACGCCAAACAATCCGACGACTCCTGGAAATTGGAACGGCTCGCGCCGTAATTGTTTGGCTTGCCGCGTCGAAGCGTAGCGAAGACGGGTGGGGCGAGACTCCGTCGAGCCCTGATTTAGCAGGCCGAAGGCCTGCGCCATCGTAGCCGAGGGCATCGCCCTCTGAACAAATCCATAAATCGTCATTGCCCTGAAAGGGCGATCCAAATCGTAATCGCTTGCCGTCTGCTCCGGGGGGGACGGGCTGCTAGCCCGTTGTGGTCGGCAACTTGCCGACCATTTCAACCGAAAACATAAACTGCTAGAACCACCGGATTTACAGAACAGCGTCCCGAAACGTTTTCCTTCTCCCCTCAACGGGAAGAAGGATTAAGGATGAGGGGTGAGACAACAGTAAGGCAGACTTTACCCAGCCGACAGCTCCCCGCCCTCCACATCTTCCTTGTCCTCACCGACGACCGGTGCGATCGCCTGCAACTTGTCGCCTTCTTCCAGGTCTATGAGTTTGACACCTTGCGTATTACGCCCGGCTTCGCGGATGCCGTTCACGGAAGTGCGCACCATCTGGCCTTTGAATGTGATCTGCATGATCTCATCATTATCGCGCACTGTGAGCGCGCCGATGACGGCACCGGTCTTCTCATTCGTCTTCATCGTGATGATGCCTTTGCCGCCGCGGGTTTGCATGCGGTATTCCTCGAAATCCGTGCGTTTGCCGATTCCGTTTTCGCCTGCGACCAAAAGTTTCGCATCCGATACGACAATGGCCAGCGCAACCACCTCGTCGCCCTTGTAGAGATCAATGCCGCGCACGCCGCCCGCGGGGCGGCCCATGGGACGGGCATTTTCCTCGTTGAACCGGATGCTCATGCCGTCGCGCGTGATCAGGACCACTTCGTTTTTGCCGTTGGTCAATTTCACATCGATCAACACATCGCCCGGCTCGATGCCGATGGCGATGATGCCGCCCTTGCGCACGTTGCCGAAATCGGCCAGCGCGGTTTTCTTCACAGTGCCTTGTTTGGTGGCAAAGAAAATGAACCCTTCCTGTTCCCACGTGACATCTTCTTTGTTCGCGTCGGTTTTTGAGAGGATACGGATAAGCGCGGCGACGGTTTCGCCCTGTTTGAGTTCCAAAATGTTGGCGATGCTCCGGCCTTTGGCGGCGCGGCCCATATCGGGGATTTCATGCACCCGCTCCACGTACACCCGCCCAGTGTTCGTGAAGAACATCAGGTAATCATGCGTGCTGGCGGTGAAGAGATGCTCGATAAAGTCCTTGTCTTCTTCCGCCGTGACTTCGCGCGTCGTCATGCCAATCACGCCCTTGCCCCCGCGCCGTTGCGAGCGGTAACTGGAGACGTTTGTGCGCTTGATCAGCCCGTTATGCGTCAAGGTGATGATGACGCCTTCGTTGACGATCAGGTCTTCAATGGCGATTTCGCCTTCATCCGGGACGATCTGGGATTTGCGCGGCGTGGCATGCTTCTCTTTGATGGCCATCAACTCATTCTTGATGATGGTCATCACGCGTGATTCTTTGGCCAGGATGTCCAGCAGGTCTTTGATGCGCTCGATCAATTGCTTGTATTCACCATCGACCTTGTCGATTTCCAACGCGGTCAATTGATACAGGCGCAACTCCAGGATGGCGTCCACCTGCCGCTCGCTCAACGCATAGCGGCCCTGTTGCAGGCGTTCTTCATTGCGCACCAGGATGCCCCAGCGCTCGACCTGCTTTTGCATCCACTCGAACGCGAGCAGTTTTACCCGCGCTTCCTCACGGGTCTTTGATTTGCGGATGATGGCGATGAACTCGTCGAGATTGGCCAGGGCGATCAGATAGCCTTCCAGCAATTCCGCGCGGTCCTCGGCCTTCCTCAGTTCAAAGCGCGTCCGGCGCAGCACAACCTCGCGGCGATGATCAATATAGCAACTGATCAATTCCTTGAGATTGAGCGTCTTGGGTTTGCCATGGTCAATGGCCAGGGAATTGACGCTGAACGAAACTTCAAGCTGGGTGTGCTTGTAAAGATTCGCGATGACGACCTTCGGATTTCCATCGCGCTTAAGTTCCATCACCAGCCGCGTGTTCTCATCCGACTCATTGCGCATCGCCGAGATTTCCGTGATGATCTTCTCGTTCACCAACTCGGCGATCTTTTCCTCCAACGCCGCGCGGTTCACGTTGAAGGGTATCTCCGTGATGACCAGTTGTTCGCGGTTGCCTTTCAGTTCCTCAGAGCCAACGCGTCCGCGCAGTTTCAGGCTGCCTTTGCCGGTCTCAAAATAGTTTTTGATGCCTTCAACGCCGCAGATCATCCCGCCGGTCGGGAAATCCGGGCCTTTGATGAACTTCATCAACTCTTTCACCGTGATGTTTGGGGCATCGATCTGCGCGCAGATGCCGTCGATGACTTCGCCGAGGTTGTGCGGAGGCATGTTGGTGGCCATGCCGACCGCGATGCCTGTGCCGCCATTGACGAGCAGGTTGGGAAACGCCGACGGGAACACCGTGGGCTCGGTCATGCGTTCGTCGTAGTTTGGGACAAAGTCCACTGTGTCCTTGTCCATGTCCTCCATCAACGCTGCGCCGAGGTGCGTCAGGCGGGCTTCAGTATAACGCATGGCTGCCGGCGGATCATCTTCCACGGAACCAAAGTTGCCCTTGCCGTCCACCAGTTTCTCGCGCATCGCCCACGGCTGAGCCATATGCACGAGGGTGGGGTAGATGACCGCCTCGCCGTGAGGATGGTAATTGCCGGAGGTATCGCCGCAAATCTTGGCGCATTTGTAAGGCTTGCGGCCCGGGTACAATGAAAGCTCATGCATCGCGTACAGGATGCGGCGCTGCGACGGCTTCAATCCATCGCGCACATCCGGCAGCGCGCGCGAGATGATGACGGACATCGAATAGTCGAGGAACGAGTTCTTGATCTCGTCCGCCACGTTGATCTTGGCGATTTTTTCTCCCGCGGCGAACAAAGGTGTGTTGCTCACTGGCAAATCATTTTTATCGTCAGGCATAATTTAATAACCAGGGTCTGTGCGTTTTTGTGGCCGTTGCGTGGTCCACGCTATTTTGCAGCCATCAATCGTTTGTAAAATTTTTCGTCGGTGGAAAAACTTCAATATTCATTTTTCGCGCCGCATCTGCCAGCCGTCCATCTGTGGTCACCAGAGGAAAATGCTGGCACAAATCCGCCGTTGCCAAATGAATCGCATCCAACGTTCGCAACGGTGCGGGCGGATGACAATGTTCCAGGCAATGGATCGCTTTCCGTAACACCGTTGAGTTCAACGGCTCGGACTTGATTTCGCCATCCGCAATGCGCGCATGAAATTCTTTCCATGCAAGGCGGCGATCAGCGGCTTCAATTTTCCCGGCGCGCTCACGCGCAAGCAACGCCGAGAAAACTTCTGTTTGCGCCAATTCCGACGTGACCAGCCGTTGGCCTTCCAGCGAACGAATAAAAAATTCACTGTCCGGCTCAACGACCAGCAATTTGACGATGATGCAGGAATCAAGATACATGATTACCAGCCGCGTCCATCGCGATCTTCGCGGATGATTTCTTCCGCTGTCGGTCCGCCGCGCCACGGAGGCATTTTTTTCAAGTGCTCCCATGTGCCCGTGAAAACCTTGCGCTCCTCGCGTTTCGTCACCGGTGATAATACGGCCTTGGGTTCGCCATCACTGGTGATGGTTACTTCCTGTCCGCCCGCTACCAGTTCCAACAACGCCGAAAGATGTGCCTTTGCCGCGCGGACATTGATGATTTGCCCGACTCCAGGCATGGTTGCCACTTCGCGCATGACCATAGGGCCTGCCGTTTCTGGTTCCATTTTCAAGGGGCGCATACGTTGTTTATATAGTGGTTTTTTCTTTTTCATTTCCGTTTACGCTTTCAATGTAGTCTCATGTGACTACATTGAAAGCCTTTTTTGACTTTTTCCCTCTATACATCCAAATTCCTTACATTCAATGCGTTATCTTCAATGAACTGCCGGCGCGGTTCCACTTCCTCGCCCATTAACTTGGAAAACATGTCTTCGGCTTCAACGGCATCGGTCAAATCGATTCGCAACAATTTGCGCACGGACGGATTCATCGTGGTCTCAAACAGTTCCTTGGCGTCCATTTCACCCAGGCCTTTGAAGCGCGTGATTTGCATCCCTTTTTTACCGACTGTTTTCACGCCGGCAAGGATTTCGGGGATCGAGAACAACGGTGTCACCGTTGCCCGCTCGCCTTCGCCCTCGCTCAATTCGAACAACGGCTTGTCCTGCGCCGCGTAATGCTCCACAGACAGGCCTTTTTTGGAAAGTTTGCCCAACAAGTCCGTGATGGCTTTGCTTTCCAGGTGCAGGTCGGCTTCCACGGCCCGGCGTATCTGGCTTTTTGGCTTGTCTGATTTCTCGCCATTCTCGCTGAACAGATCGCTGTTCTTGTCCTTGAATTTTTGCACGTCATCCAGGTCTTCAAAATAGTGCACGGTCTCGTCATTGCCTTCGCGTACTTTGATGAGATAGACCGGGAAACCTTTCTTGCTGTGTTTTTCAACATAATCGCCGAAATCACCGCCCTGGCGCCGGATGAATGTTGCGTATTTGTCGAGTGATTCGAGCAGGCTGAGGATCTCTTCCAGTTGCTTCGGCGCGAACTCGCGTCCGTCCGCGAGATTTTTCAGCTTCACTTCTTCCGTGCCGTTTTGGAGCAGGATCCGGTTGAGCTGCGCGTCATCATCCACGTAATCGGTTTTCTTTTTGCGCGTCACCGAGTAAAGCGGCGGTTGCGCGATATAGACAAAACCATCTTTCACCAACCTGGGCATCTGGCGATAGAAGAACGTAAGCAACAACGTGCGGATGTGCGAGCCATCCACGTCGGCGTCAGTCATGATGATGATTTTGTGATAGCGCAGCTTGGTGATATCAAACGCGCCTTCGCCCTCGCCGTCGCCGATGCCCGTGCCGATGGCTGTGATCATCGTGCGGATTTCATTGTTCTGGAGGACCTTATCCAATCGAGCTTTCTCGACGTTGATCAGCTTGCCGCGGATGGGCAGGATGGCCTGGAATTTACGGTCCCGGCCCTGTTTGGCCGAGCCACCGGCGGAATCACCCTCGACGATGTACAGTTCGGTGTTCACCGGGTCGCGATCCGAACAATCAGCCAGTTTCCCGGGCAATCCACCGCCGGTCAGCGCGGATTTGCGGACGGCTTCACGCGCTTTGCGGGCGGCCTCGCGGGCGCGCGCGGCATTCAGCCCCTTGTCGATGATGCGCTTGGCGATGGGCGGATTGGCGTCGAAGTAGGACATCAGGCCCTCGTAAGTCGCAGAGCCGACGATTTTTTCGACTTCGGGTGAAAGCAACTTCACTTTGGTCTGCGATTCAAATTTGGGGTCGCTGTGCTTGACGGAGATCACCGCCGTCAACCCTTCGCGCACATCATCCCCGGTGATCTGGGGATCCTTTTCCTTCAGCAACTCGTTGGACTTTGCGTATTGGTTGATGGCGCGGGTCAATGCGGAGCGAAACCC
>Ga0206942_1303_pt2 | contig 9806 bp, 8 predicted proteins | sample Alteio_BWOrgHeat_6_FD_153253 | JGI IMG/M metagenome (GOLD analysis project Ga0206942, IMG submission 153253) | Enriched cells from forest soil in Barre Woods Harvard Forest LTER site, Petersham, Massachusetts, United States -... | ecosystem: Environmental > Terrestrial > Soil > Temperate forest > O... | reverse complement strand
ACGGGAATGGAATTGGTTCGGGAGGACAATATGATGGCGCAGGATTCCAATTTCACAATCAGTCCGGTCAGTAGGTTCCGATGGAAATCAAAGGGGTTTTGGATTATGAGAAATAATTACGCTCGCAAAGAACTGAACGCTTTTCCATCGGATTCGTCAAATCTGTAATTCGATAAATTTTTTAGGCAAGATATAATGAAATTTGATTTTTTTGAACAATTTCAAAATTTATTGCACGCGCCAGTTGTGGAAGCGGTAATCGATTTTCGAGCAATGCCGACGATTCCCGGTGATCAGACCCAATTTGAATCTTATTTCAAAACGGAGTTCCGAAATTTTCCGACGGTTCAAGTTTACAATCAATTGAACTATCAATTGAAAGCCAAAGCAGACGGGCAACCTGAACCAGCTCAAGCCACGAGCAGTTGGCATGGATTAGTTTTTCAATCATCTGATAAATCAAAAGTTGTTCAATGTCAGCGCGATGGTTTTTCATTCAGTAAATTACAACCGTATGACTCTTGGGACTCATTTGCGGGAGAAGCATTAGTGCTTTGGCGGAAATATGCCGCTTTGACAAAACCGCTAGAGATTCAACGACTAGGTGTACGTTTTATCAATCGGATTGCAATGAAACCAGAATGGCCAAATCTTGAAGATTATTTGATTAACCCTCCGCAGTCTTTATTGGGCGGTACGTTTCCCATTGTTGGTTTTTTCCATAGCAATACGTTTTTTGTTCCAGATCGAAACTACTTGATCAATCGTAATCTGGCGCTGTAACCGACAGACGGGGCAAACCCCACGCCAGCGATTATTGTTGATACCGATGTGTTCACGACAAATGCCCTTAATTTGGAGGAAAACATGTTGGAAATAAAACTGAAGGAAATGCGCTGGTTGAAAAATAAGATTTTTTTTGCTAGCTTAACCTCGAAACTTATAGAATCACTAAAAGTATGACGATTCCAGCTGAAATCACACTTTCCGTTGCTTTGGCTTCAGGCTCCATCGCGTCACGCGCTGCCAGTCCAACTGCCCGTTATATTCTCGACGCATCCCGCCAGACTCGCGAACATCTGCACAAATCTATATTTCTTGGTCTTGGCAGCGAAGTTTTCAATGATTTGTTTGATGTTTCTGAAAATTGCAAACAGTCGGGTTGGGATGGCGATTCTGCCGAACCCATTTCCCATGAAACCTTTTTGTATGCGTTTCGCCTTTTAGAATCACTGCCATTTGGTGTTCAAAAGCCTTCCGTTGGCGTCGAACCAGATGGTCACATCACTTTGGAGTGGTATAAATCGCCTCGGCACACGCTTTCTGTGAGCGTCAGTTCAGATGGTTTTTTGTTTTATTCTGCCCTCCTAGGGTTGCGTAAAACCAATGGCTCTGAACCGTTTTTTGGTGAAGTGCCTAAAATCGTCCTGGAGTTGATTGGCAGAGTTTACGCCGAATGAACGAGGCCACTGGAATTCCACTATCAGACAACGAAATGCTCGCGCGCTTCGTGTTGAAAAAAGAGTGGATTCGCCATGATGGCACCATTAAACAAGACGCATTCATACCACCGAAAGATTTACAGCTATCCGTTACACGTCATATTGGAATTTCGACGCAACAGCTAATCGGCATAGGCAAGTCTGTTGCGGCCGAAACATCTCTTAATTTTTTGGGTAGAGCAGACATTGAAAGTAGAGTGGTCGTCAAAAATGCTCTGAAAGCCGTGGCGTGGCCTCTTGCTAATAACCAAAACCATGCTCACATCATGGGTTGGCCAGCCGATAAAGAAGCACGAAAAACAATCGCTCAAGAACTGGCTGCGTCCGCAAAATTTGTTCCTGCATAATTCAATTCATTCCTGAATTGCAGAATAATACTTTTCAATTCGGGTGTTTCACGAAAGGCCATGCCTACGGCATTACCAATATCATTTGTGAAATTTTAGAAGTGTTGTTTTTTCGCTTGCGCCAAAATTGAAAGGGGGGCAGGTTACGAGTTCAGGATGCAGGCAAATCAAACTATGAAAAGGCTCTATCTCTTCATTTTGGCTTTCGGATTATTATCGGGTTGCTCCAAGCAGGACGATTCACATATCACCCAATTGCAAGATCAAGCAACACAACTTAATGTCCTTACTAGCAATCAAAACGTTGAAATTAGTAATCTATCAAATCAGGAGCAGATTATGGTTACAAATATTTCAATTCTTGAAAACAATTTGAGCAATGATAATGCAGTGATATTTTATGAATGGAATGAACAGCAAACACTAAAAACAAATGTTTCAATTCTCACCAGTGATTATTATGAATTTCGAAACTTATATAGCTCTGCACCCGTTAATCCTCAAAATAAGGGATATGGCTTTTTAAACACGCCGTTTGGCAACCTTTTACTAAGCACTGAGAGCGTAAACCCTTATCTAGACGGTTTTAAGATTCATTTCTCGATTGGCAATCCTACGAGCGCACGTTTTAATGGGTTTTCGTTAATTTGTTCTACATTTGAAAGTACGAATTTTTTGGGAACTTTGCGCTATTTTACAAACGATTTTACGGACAGTTTACCTCCTGGAAGGTGGACGCCAATTGATTTTGTTTTAGCTCCAGCTAACATGGATGAAATCCGAAATGCCTCCGTATCCATTCAATTAAATCAATTGAGTCTTTTGCCGCCGCCTGCTTCATCGCAGTAAACAAAGACAGATTGGTATGACGCAATCCCCATGCGCAATCTATCGTCTCCGCTTTGCCGGGCCGAAGTGGTAGCCGCCATGGACGCGCACGCCGCGGGCTTTGCCGGGGAAGCCGCCGGGTTTATTCCCGGGCTTATTCTCTTCAAAGAGGGCGGTGTAGGTGTAATCGAAATTTTCCAGTTTCACGCGTTCGATCTTCTTGCTGATGAAGCGTTCAATGGCATAAACGTGGCCGGCGTCCTCGGCGGTCATGATGGTAAAGGCGTCGCCGCTGGCCTCGGCGCGGCCGGTGCGCCCGATGCGGTGGATGTAATCCTCCGGATGCTGCGGCACGTCGTAATTGATGACATGGCTCACGTCAGCGATATCCAGGCCGCGCGCGGCGATGTCCGTGGCGACCAGCACTTCAAAGCGGCCTTCACGGAACCCCTTCAAAGCCTGTTCGCGCTCGCGCTGGGTGCGGTTGGAATGCAGGACGGCCACGGCGTGGTTCGCGCGTTTCAAGGTATGCGCCACGCGGTCGGCGCCGTGTTTGGTGCGGCAGAAGACGATCACAGAATCGTAATGCACCGAGTCGAGGAGCTTGAGGAGCAGGTCGGTTTTCTGCACATCGGCCACGGGATAGATGACGTGCTTGACGGTCTCGGCCGGCGTACGGCGCGCGCCGATCTCGACGGTTTCGGGGTTGTGCATCGCCCATTTGATGAGCGTCTCGATCTGCGGCGGGATGGTGGCGGAAAAAAGGGCGGTGTGGCGCTGGCGCGGACAACGTTCAACGATCTGGCGGACGTCGGGCAGAAAGCCCATGTCCAACATCCGGTCGGCCTCGTCCAGGACGAGAAACTCCACCTTGTCCAGGCGCAGGGTGCCTTGCTCGAGATGGTCCAACAGGCGGCCGGGGGTGGCGACGACGATATCGGTGCCGGCGCGCAATTCATCCGTCTGCCGGCCATAACCGACTCCGCCAAAAACGACGGTGACGTGGAGATCGGTGAAGCGCGCGTAGGTGCGGAAGGAGGTTTCCACCTGGGCGGCCAGTTCACGGGTCGGTTCCAGGATGAGCGCGCGGGGGCTTCTGCCCGGCAAATGTTTGTCGAGTTTGGAAAGGATAGGCAGGGCGAAGGCCGCGGTCTTGCCGGTGCCGGTCTGGGCGCTGCCGATGACGTCGCGCCCCGCCAGCACGAGCGGGATGGCGCGAAGTTGGATGGGCGTCGGATCGGCGTAACCCTTGGCTTTGACCCCTTCCACCACTGCCGGAGCGAGGCCTAATTTACTAAAAGGCATGAATTAGTGTAGCAGATGGATTGATTATTGAAAGAAAAGGATTTTGAGCGGCTCGCGAGCACGCCCGCCCCACCATTGGGAGTTAACAAAGATGATTTTAAACCACGAAACACACAAAATACACAAAAGTAAGAAAATGGAATTCAGGGACCCGCATCCGGCTTCGGCGAGACAAGGAGGCCCAATGCTACAGGCGGGACGCCTGTTCCACCGGGAAAGAATGAGGACACGCCTCCAATCAAGAATGAATGTCGGCGGAAGGAAACATTCAACATTCAACATTCAACATTCAACATTAAAGTCCAACATCGAAGGGTCAGGACGGCGAAGGGACCTGTTCCGTGGGCGGAGTCCCGGGAGCAACCGCGGATTCAGGGGAAGCAGGGGCTTCGGCGGCGGCGTCAGGTGCCGGCGGCGGTTCAGATGAAATCTGGATTTCGGGCGCGGCGTCAAGCACTGCGGACGTTTCGCCTTCGGCAGCGGGCTTTTCTTCCGCCGGTTTCTTTTCCGGTTTGGGCGGCTTGGGCAACGGTTTCTTGGCCGTTTCCATGCGGCCGTCGGCAAATTCCAAAACATGGCCCTGATGGATGAGCCAGTGCAGGTCGGAGATCAACGCCGTCTGCTCCGGCGTAGGCTCGGGCGTTTCCGAGACATTCGGCTCGTCCGGCTTGACCTCCAGAACGGCGGGTTTGGGCGGCGCGGGCGCGAGCGTTTCAATCATTTTCCGCCGGGTGCATTTGGGCGTGGCATTGATGAATTCGACGATACGCCTGATGACGTCGGACACCGGCGTGGTCTCCAGGTCCAAAAATTGCGGCCGGGCCACGTTGACATGAACCACAGTCTTGTTGACCTTGAAAAATTGCAGGCCGTGCGTGGCGAACTGTTTGCTCAGCGTCATCGCCAGTTGCAATGGGAAACGTTTTTGATTCTCCCATTCCATGCGGATGAGGCGGTAGAGGCCCGTGCAACGCAGATCCCGGCTCTTCGCACCATCCACCTTAAAGCTCTCCACCTGTTTGATGATGGATTCCTTGTGGGTGGCGCGGAAATGTTTGGCAACCTCTTCCATCGTCGGCAACTTGAGCGGCTCGGGGACGTTGAGGCAGGTGTATTCCGTCTTGAAGCTTTGCTCTTCGATCCATTTCTTCACCACTGCTTCGTCCTTGACGATCTTGACGCGGGATTTGAAAGCGTCGAACGGCATCCGGGAAAAACGCTCGGCGTGCAGCTTGCGCAACTGGTTCTGGTAATCGTGGTAATTGGGCGGGCCGAGGATGACGCCGCTCATGCCGCATTGCGCCACAAAGGTGTAGGTGCCTTTCGGCGGGTCGGTCGGCGTGCGGTCGACCTGGTAAAAGGTCGCAAAATGGTTCTTGAGGACGTGTTCAACGGCTTCGTCCTCCGAAAGCCAGGGCGTGTCGTCGAGCGCGCAAACGAAGAGCGGCTGCACCACGTTGCCGTCCTTCTTCTTGACCGCCAGATGAACGGAATAACGCTCCGCCTTCTGCAAAATCAATTGGGCGATCTGGAACAGGGGATAGGCGCGACCAGTCACTTTGATCTGCCGGGCCAATTGCTCAACACCTTTTTCATCCGCCACAAAGGTCACGGTCACATCCGGCAACGGCGCGGGCGGTTCAGGACGCTCCCGACGCGGACCATCGTCACGGCGTTCATCGCGGTCGCCACGACGTCCATCGCCCCTGCCTCCAAATTTCGGCCCACCGAACTTTTTACCGCCAAATCTGTTATCGGGACGAGAACCGCCTTCACGGCGGCCGCCGCCGCCGTCCGGGCGCGGACCGCGGCGCTCGCCATGCCTGCGCTCGGGTTTTACGCCTTCCTGGCCGGTGAATCGCTCAAAACGGCTGGCTTCATCCTTGCCCTTCGCCCATGCGGGCTGGAACAAATTCTCTAAATCAAGACCGAGATCGGGAACGTCGCTCATGCAAACCTGTTTTATATCAGTTATTCCGCCGTCGCGCCATTGCGTTTCGCCAAAATCGCATCGATGATCTTTTTGGCCAGGGCGGGCTTCTCCGCCAGCGCCTTTTGCGCGGCTTCTTTGCCCTGTCCGATCAATTCGCCATCAAATTGCAGCCATGCGCCTTTCTTTTCCACCACTCCGTTTTCGATGCCGACGTCCAAAATGCTGCCTTCCTTGTTGATGCCGTGGTTGTAGATGATGTCGAACTCGGCTTCGGCGAACGGCGGCGCGACTTTATTTTTGACGATCTTCACTTTGACATGGTTGCCAACGGCGTTGCCGGCGGCGTCCTTGAGCGTGTCTTTGCGACGGATATCGATGCGCACGCTGGCGTAGAATTTCAACGCCTTGCCACCAGGGGTGGTTTCGGGATTGCCGAACATGACGCCGACTTTCTCGCGCAATTGATTGGTGAAAACACAGGTCGTCTTTGATTTGCTTAAAATGGCGGTAAGTTTGCGCAGAGCCTGCGACATCAAACGCGCCTGCATGCCCATGGTGTGCATGCCCATTTCGCCTTCGAGTTCCGCCTTCGGAACGAGAGCGGCCACGGAATCGATCACGATCACGTCGAGCGCATTGGAGCGCGCGAGCGTTTCACAGATGGTCAGGGCTTCTTCGCCGGAATCCGGCTGGGACACGAGCAGGTCGTCCAGGTTCACGCCCAACTTTTTCGCGTAAGCCGGGTCGAGCGCGTGCTCGGCATCAATGAACGCCGCCAGACCGCCGCTCTTTTGCGCATTGGCGATGACATGAAGCATCAATGTGGTTTTGCCGGATGATTCGGGACCGAAAATTTCCACGACGCGACCGCGCGGCACGCCGCCCACGCCGAGCGCCAGGTCAATGGCCAGGGAGCCGGTGGGGATCACTTCGATCTTCGTCTGGGCGCGGGCATCTCCCAGGCGCATGATGGCGCCATCGCCGTAGCTTTTGGTGATGGATGAAATGGCCGCTTCCAGTTCGCGCGCGTGCGCGCCGGCGGCTTTGGTTTCCGATGCCTTTTCGGCTGATTTTTCTGCTGATTTGGCGGCCATAAGATTGGTTTTGGTTGCGGCCAGAGCATTTTCACAAAAGCTCCAAGCGAAAAATGATACTAGCGGATTTTTGAGTAGAGTCAAACCATGACGATGTAAAAATACTGTCACAGGCAACGGGTTTGCGATTAAATCGGGTGCATGAAACAACGCTGTCCCTGGCCGGGTGACGATCCTCTTTATCAGGCGTATCATGACGATGAATGGGGCGTTCCTTCACATGACGACGGGCATCTCTTTGAGATGCTCAACCTGGAAGGCGCCCAGGCCGGCCTGAGCTGGATCACCATCCTGCGCAAACGGGAAAATTACCGGCGCGCCTTTGCCGGTTGGAATGCTTCTAAAATCGCGCGCTTTGGCCAGAAAGATTTCAAGCGGCTCATGGCGGATGCGGGCATCGTGCGCAACCGGCTCAAGATCCGCGCCACCATTGAAAACGCAAAAGCCTTCCTCAAAGTGCGCGAGGAATTCGGCAGCTTTGACTGTTACATCTGGCAATTTGTCGGCGGCCGCCCGCTCCAAAACCGTCGTCGCGGGATGCGCAACGTGCCCGCGCTCACTTCTGAATCCGATGCCATGAGCCGGGATCTGAAGAAGCGCGGCTTCCGCTTTGTCGGCTCGACGATTTGCTATGCCTACATGCAGGCTGTGGGCATGGTGAACGATCATGTGGATGGTTGTTTCCGCGCCGGGAAACGATGAGATCATTTGCATTTGCCGGAAACAATCACCGCAAGCCGGCGGCGCTGACGAAGACTGTCTTATCCTTTTTGATTGTAATCACTTAGGCCAACTGTTAAAATGTTGCTTCAAGCAGGCAATGTCTTGAAGTTTATGAAATATCATTGTATCCGCGTCCTGTTGGCTGTTTTTTTCGCCGTCGTTTTTCCCGTTTCCATGCGCGCGCAGGAGACGACTTTTTTTTCAAATCTGGCCGATACCACAGCGGTCAGTTATCAGGACACGTATTTCGAATGGTTTGCCGAACAATTCAGCACCGGCGGCAATGCCCTCGGTTACATGCTGGATACAGTGGGAATGGATTTGAACGGAGGCAACGGCGGTGGATTTCACGTGAGCATTTACACGGACAATGGCGGCAACCCGGGAACGCTGGTGCAAGTTTTGAACGGGCCTGACGATCCTGAAGCGATCGGGGTGACGAATTATACGGGTTCCAATCTTTTGCTGTCGCCGTCCACCGCATATTGGGTGGTGGCCAGTGATTCTGTCGGCGATTATCTCTGGAACATGGGAAATAATTACCCCACTACCGTTGACGGCTGGGGCCGGGGAGCCACATTGACTTCCGGTAACAGTGGAAGTACCTGGTCATACCTCGGTTACTTCCCCCAATTATCCATCACGGGCAGGATAGTAGAGCCGACCACCGCCTTCGTGCAAACCGGCCGGTATTTTCAGGATTTCAGCGGTTTCAGCGCAGGGACGACTAATTTCAATGACGGCTCGCAATTGTTCAGCACGGCATTGGGTGTCACCGGTGGCGCAGAAATTGCCGACAGCACTTATGGCGAACTGGGATTGACGGAAACGGGCTATGGCAGCGTCATCAGCGCTTTTGAATTGCCGGATTTGAATTCCAACACGCCGGTGTATGCTTTCTCCGCCAAATGGAATTCACAGGTCTATGGCAATTTTCTCAACAATGGGGCCGACGGATTCTCCCTGAACTTCGGACAATTGATTTCCTCCAACCTGACCAGCGGCAGCGTTGAATCCGGCTACGGCACGGGACTTTCTTTCGATGTCCAGACTTACTCCGGCAACAATCCCGGCTTTTTCCTTCGGGTGAACGGAACGCTGGTGGCAGGCCGTGGTTACCCGCCGATAGCCCAATGGGGCGTCAACAACAGCACGCGACATTTGTTTGAAGTGGATTGGAATTATTATACCGGCATGAGCGTTTCCATGGACGGGCAGGGCATCTTTACCAATGTTCCCACGCCGGGCTTTGCGCCTCATGCCGGCGACCGGTTGGTCTGGGCCGCACGTTGCGGCAGTGACACCGAGCAGGTCCGGCTGGACAACATCGCCGTGGTGACCGGCGGCAATTTGGTTCAGGCGGGCACGACCGCTCCGTATTATGGCGATAGCGGCACGGTCAGCACCAATCCCGCGTCGGCGGCTTTTGACAATAATTTTTCCACTTACTGGGCCAGTAGCGCGAGCAGCGGATGGTATTTAGGCGCTACGCTGGTGAATTCAAATCTGCCGGTGGCCGCTTATGTGTTGACGTCCGGTCCGGGACAGGCGCTTCCACAGCTTTGGACGGTTCAGGGCAGCACCGACGGCGGCAACACGTGGACCAATGTCAACGGCCAGGCCGTCAATTTTCTGAACGCCAACGAATCGCGGACGTTCCTTGAGCAAAGCAATACGCCGACCTATGGCGCCAGCCGGCTGAATATCTCGCAAAACAATAATGGCGGCGCCGAAACCACCGTGGATGAATTGAAGTATTATAATTTCATTGCCGTGCCGGCGCCGACCGCTTTGGCCGCATCGTTTTCCACCACCAACCTTTTGATTTCGTGGACCAATAATCAATCGGCCTGGATCCTGCAACAAAATGGAAATCTGGCCACCACCAATTGGATCACCGTCACCAATGCCGTCAATCTCGTCGGCGGCCAATATCAAGTCTCCTTGCCGCGCTCCCGCACCAACACCTTTTTCCGGCTGGCCACGCCATAAAGATTTAGAACTGTTTTCTCCCGTAACAGTTTCTAACGGCAGCATAGGTTGCCATCTAGAAGCAAATCATTCGTGTATAAGC
>Ga0206942_1347_pt1 | contig 9834 bp, 8 predicted proteins | sample Alteio_BWOrgHeat_6_FD_153253 | JGI IMG/M metagenome (GOLD analysis project Ga0206942, IMG submission 153253) | Enriched cells from forest soil in Barre Woods Harvard Forest LTER site, Petersham, Massachusetts, United States -... | ecosystem: Environmental > Terrestrial > Soil > Temperate forest > O... | reverse complement strand
CGCACACGGTCACGGTTGCTGTCTCGCCTTACGGACCGGAGGTAACCAGCACCATCGTGAAGCTGCACCAGGCGGGCTACGAAACCTGGGGCATGCTGCCGATGATGGGCACGAATTATCCGCAAACCGATCCGGGCCCGCTTGGGCTCATCGCCACGCTGCCGCCGGAAGAAGTGACGCGCCGCCTGCATCTCAACATGAATAACACGCTGGGTTCGGTGGGTATGGTGCTGCCGGCCGATGAAAATCTCAGCACCCATGCGAAAATTTTTGTACCGATGCTGGAAGAAATTTACGCGCGCGGCCTATTCATTTTGTCGCTGCATGCGAGCCAAAGCATCGAGCGGTTGGCGGGTAAAAATCAGAACATGCTCTCCGGCATTCATCATGTCGATCTGGTGCTGGATGCCAATGCCACCGGGCCGGAAATCCAAAGCAAGTTCGATGGGCTGCAGGCCATGCTGGTCGATCATCCGGCGCTGATTATTGCCGTGCCCGCGCAGCCGCAAATCCTCACTTTGCTGAATGACTGGATCGCGCATAATGGCCTGGGTCCAAGCGTCGATATCGCCCCGCTGAGTTCGCAATACCATGATTTATCGGTCGCACCAGCCGAAGCTTCCGTGCCGGATAAAAAATCCGATGCTAGTGACAAGCCGGCAGATACGAAACCAACAGACACAAAGCCTGCAGATGCCAAACCCGCCGAAGCGAAACCGGCGGATGCAAAAAAGCCGGACAGTAAATAATGGCCCGCACCGACTTACCCTATCGGCGCGGCGTGGGCATGATGCTGCTCAATACGGAGGGCAAAGTCTTCGTCGCTAAGCGCATCGATACCATTGCCGAAGCCTGGCAAATGCCGCAAGGCGGTATCGATGAGGGCGAGGATGCGCATACCGCCGCCATGCGTGAGCTGGAAGAAGAAATTGGTACGCGCAAAGCCGAAATTATCGGTGAAGTTGCTGACTGGCTGACCTATGATTTGCCCGACGAACTCGTGCCGAAAATCTGGGGCGGGCGCTACCGGGGCCAGCAGCAAAAATGGTTCTGCCTGCGTTTCACCGGCCAGGATGCCGACATCGATATCGCCACGCAACATGCTGAATTTTCGGAGTGGAAGTGGACGCCGATCCATACCCTGCCCGATATGATCGTGCCCTTCAAGCGCGCGCTCTATCAGCAGCTGGTAGAAGAATTTTTACCGCTTAGCACATCCTAATTGGATTTTTATTCGCGCGATTTTAAGTGGATTTTTTCAACCTAGTGTTGGAGAGAGTCCATGCAGCCTGCCTACCAAGTCGCCGCCCCCGAACTCGTTGCCCTCGATCGCATTGCCGCCGCACCGGTCGCACAAACACCTTACACCTATTTCGTCGCCCACGATATTTTATCCTGGGACGAACAACCCCGCCTCCGCGCGGATTTCCCTCTCATCAAACGTCCTGGATTTTTCCCGTTGAGCATCCTCCCCCGCCGTGGCGCGTTCGACGAACTATTGCAAACGCTTGAAAGCCCAGAACTCTCCGCCCTCGTCGGCGATAAGCTCGGTATCGATCTGCGTGACAAGCCGCGCCTCATCACCATCCGCCAATGGTCGACCGCGAAGGACGGTTACATCCATAACGATAGCGAATCGAAAATCGTCACCGCGCTGTTCTACCTCAACGAAACCTGGCCGCATGGCGATGCTGGCGCGTTCCGCGTGCTGAAGAGCGAACATGATTTCGAAGATGCGGTCGAAACGATTCAGCCCCTCTACGGCACAATGGTCGCCTTCAAACGCAATGACATTTCCTGGCACGGCCATCAGCCGGTCAATGGCGAACGGCGCGTGGTGCAGGTCACCTGGCTGCGCAGCTGGGAAGACCATGCGCGCAAAACCAATCGCGGTAAACGTGCCTTTTTCCTGAAAAAAATCTTCTCGCGCCAACCAACGATGATGTAGCGCTATGCGCGAATCATCGTGCTCGCGCCACCTTCGGTGAAGGTCTCGATCAGCAATACATGCGGAATACGGCCATCCAAAATATGCGCCTGAGCGACACCATCACGCAGCGCATGCATGCAAGTCTCGACTTTCGGAATCATCCCGCCAGTGATAGTACCATCGGCTAGCAGCGCGACGATTTCATCCGCATCAATTTCACTGATCAACTCTTTATCCTTCGTGAGAATGCCCGGGACATCCGTCAGCATCATCAGCTTGTGCGCCTTCAGCGCCGAGGCAATCGCCCCTGCCGCCGTATCGGCATTGATATTATAAGTCTCGCCATTCGGGCCCATGCCGATCGGTGCAATTACCGGGATCATACCGCTCGCCACGATATTCATAATCGCCTGCGGATTGATTTTTACCGGCTCGCCGACGAACCCCAAATCCAAAACGCGCTCGATATTCGAGTCAGGATCTTTCTTCGTGCGGCGCAATTGCTGCGCTTCGATCAGGTTGCCGTCCTTGCCGGAAATCCCAATCGCCGTGCCGCCCATCTGGTTAATCGCGGTCACGATCTGTTTGTTGATGCTGCCTGAGAGCACCATCTCCACAATCTCCACCGCCGATGCATCAGTCACGCGCAAGCCATCGATAAAGCTCGACTGAATTTTCAACCGATCCAGCATCGCGCCAATCTGTGGCCCGCCTCCATGCACCACTACCGGATTGATGCCGACGGTTTTCAGAATCACGATATCGCGCGCAAAGGTTTCCGCCGTGCGCTCATTGCCCATCGCATTGCCGCCGTATTTGATCACGAACGTCTTGCCCGCAAAACGCTGGATATAAGGCAGCGCCTCCGACACCGTCTTGGCGGTGCGCAGCAGCAATTCTTTGGTCTTGAGCGATTTAATCTGCATCTAAAGTCTCCCGGTCAGCGCCTCAATAACAGCATCCTGCAGCCCGTCAATACCGAGTTTATCATGCGCGCTGGTCGTAATAATCCCCGGAAATGCCGCCGGGTGCTTAGCGATTGCTTTTTCAGTCTTTTCTATCGCCAAAGCCAGCTCCGATTTCTCAGCTTTATCGCATTTCGTCAGCACGAACTGGTAGGAAACGGCCGAATCATCGAGCATCTCGCACATTTCTTCGTCCTCGGCTTTCACCCCGCGGCGGCTGTCGATCAGCATAAACGCCCGCGCCAATTGCGAGCGGCCTTTGAGATAGGTGCGCAACAAATCCTGCCAATGTTTCACTTCCTTCTTACCCGCTTTCGCATAGCCGTAACCGGGTACATCGACGAGATGCAGCAACTCATGCAAGTTGAAAAAATTCAGTTGCCGCGTCGCCCCCGGCGTGCCCGAGACACGCGCAAGACGGCCATTATTCACCATCGCATTCAGTAGGCTCGATTTACCAACATTCGAGCGCCCAATGAACGCCACTTCCGGCAAAGTCAGCACCGGCAGCTGCTCCCAATCCGCCACGCCCGCGACGAAGCGAATCGGTTTGGCAAACAATGCGCGGCCGAGTGGTTCCACTAGTTTCCTACTTTCGCGGAGCCGAGGATCGACTCCATCAATTGCTGCGAAACCTCCTTCACCGCGCCGGGTGAATGGGTGAGAAACAGGGTGTTGGTTTTATTGCTCTCGCCGATACTTTTAAGCGTATCGAAATACTGCGTCACCAGCACCAGCTGCATCACGTCGCTCGCCGAAGCGCCGGTCACCACTTTCTGGAATTGCTCGATCGAACTCTGCAGCCCCTCGATAATCGCCTTGCGCTGGTTCGCCGTACCCTGCCCCTGCAGCGCCTTGCTTTCGGCTTCGGCTTCCGCCTTTTTCACGACCAGAATCTTCTCCGATTCCCCACGCGCATTGGCCGCCACCTGCTCACGCTGCGCCGCATTGATATCGTTCATCGCCGACTTCACTTTTGAATCCGGAATGATATCGGTGACAAGCACATTCACAATCTCATAGCCGAACTCCGACATATCGACATCGAGCTCCTTCTTCACCGCCAGCGCGATGCCCGACTGGCTCGCAAACACCTCATCCAGCGTCATGCTCGGCACATGGCCCAGAATCACCTGCTCCACATACGACTTAATCTGTGCAATCGGGTCCGACAGTTTATAGAACGCATCGAACGCTTTCTCCTCGCGCACCCGCGCCTGCACCGAAATCGGAATCGTCACGAATACGTTATCTTTCGTTTTCGTCTCCATCGTCAGTGTGATCTGATTCACCCGCAGCGACACGCGCCCCGCGACCGTATCGATCAGTGGCATTTTCCAGTTCAACCCCGGCAACGCAATGCGCAGAAACTTCCCAAACCGCGTAATAATCGCCACTTCCGCCGTTCTTACGGTGTAAAAACTGCTGAGCACCAGCACGAGTGCAATAAATAGCAAAATTCCGAATACGACGATCATAAGACCCTCTTTCTATGGTGGATGCAGCGGTTTTACAGCTGGTTCAACGCATAAGCAACGGCATATTCCACATGCAGCCGGGTGGAATCGAGAATCAGCAATGCGGGGAAATGCTGCGGTTCAATCAGCATCCCGATTTCTGTGCAGCCGAGAATGATCGCCTGCGCCCCTTGCGACTGCAAAGCAGCCATCACTGCCAGATATTGCGCGCGCGATGGTTCCTGAACGGCACCACGGCATAGTTCATTATAAATAATATCACTAACAATCTGTTGCTCACCTTCGCTTGGCGCAATCAGGCGAATACCATGCTGCGCGCGATAATAATCGGCATAAAACGGCATACGCATCGTGTAGAGCGTACCGAGAATACCTGCCTGTGTGATATGCTGCTTGGTCAGTTCGCGCGCTACCGCATCGCCGATATGCAGCACTTTGAGGCCTGTCGCCGCTTCGATTTTCGGCGCGAAGAGATGCATCGTGTTGGTGCAAATCACTAGTGCATCCGCACCAGCTGCCTTCAGGCGCTGTGCACCATCGATCATCTGTGCGCCTAATGCCGCCCAATTCTCCGCCTTTTGTTGCGCAGCAATTTCAGCAAAATCAAAGCTATACATTAGCAACTGCGCGGAATGTAGCCCGCCCAATTGCTGCGCCACCGATTGATTCATCCACCGATAATAGAGCTCCGTGGAATTCCAACTCATTCCACCCAATAGCCCCAGCGTTTTCATTTTACAGGGTCTGCCCAGTCGCTTCCCAATCCTTCAGGAACTGCGCCAGGCCCTTATCGGTAAGTGGGTGATTCACCAGTGATTTGATCACGCTGGCCGGTGCCGTCATCACATGCGCGCCGAGTTTGGCGGCTTCCACGATATGAATCGGATGGCGCACCGAGGCGACCAGCACCTGCGTATCGAATGGATAGTTGTTATAAATCTCCATAATATCGGCGATCAACTGCATCCCGTCCTGCGCAATATCATCCAGCCGGCCGACGAACGGCGACACAAACGTCGCCCCCGCTTTAGCCGCCAGCAGCGCTTGCGCGGGCGAAAAGCACAAAGTCACATTGGTCATCGTGCCCTTGCTCGAGAAATGTTTGCAGGCCTGCAAACCCGCCAGCGTCAGTGGCAATTTCACCGTGACGTTCTTGGCAATTTTGCTCAACTCCGCACCTTGCGAAATCATGCCATCCACATCCGTCGCCACCACTTCGGCGCTCACTGGGCCTTCGACAATCTCGCAAATCTCGGCGATGGTTTTCTTGAAATCCCGGCCCGATTTCTTGATCAGCGAGGGGTTCGTCGTCACCCCATCCAGCAGTCCGGTTGCGGCAAGGTCACGAATTTCGGCAATGTCCGCAGTATCGACAAAAAATTTCATATTTTTCCTCAAATTCGATTATGGTCGCGTAATGAAAGGGTTTTTAGTGTGAACCACGCCATCAAGCAAGCAACAACTCGCCTCCAGGTGCTCGTCCCCGCCGCGATCGATGGGCCGTTTACCTACGCATCGCAGGTACCACTGGCCGCGGGTAGCCTAGTCGGAGTCAATTTCGCCAACCGCCATCTCGTAGGCGCAGTCTGGCCGGTCGCGGCCGATATGGCGGTGCCAGAAGCCAAGCTGAAATATGTATCGAACGTGCTAGATGTCCCGCCGCTGCCGCGCGAGCTGATGCAATTTATCGACGCCGTCGCCAGCTTCACCCTCGCCCCACTGGGTGCCGTGCTACAACTCTGCGGCCTCGCGCACGCAGCCAAACTAGTAAAGCGCCCGCTCACGGCACCTGATTATCAGCCGACGCTTCCCACACTTTCGCCTGAGCAAGCCAAAGCCGCTACAGCACTGGCTGCACAAAAAACTAAACCCATCCTGCTCGACGGAGTCACCGGTTCCGGTAAAACCGAAGTCTATTTCCATGTGATTGCGGATGCGCTCGCCGCCGCGCTCGATGCACAAATCCTCGTGCTGCTCCCCGAAATTTCCCTCACCCATCAATGGATCGAGCGCTTCACCAAAACCTTCGGTGGTGCGCCCACCGTCTGGCATTCGCACCTCACACCCGCCCAGCGCCGCAAACATTGGCAAGCCACAGCCAATGGCACTGCGCGGGTAATTGTCGGCGCACGCTCGGCGTTGTTTTTGCCGTTTCAAAACCTACAGCTCATCGTGGTCGATGAGGAGCATGATCCGTCCTTCAAACAGGAAGACGGCGTGCTCTACCACGCCCGCGACATGGCCGTCATGCGCGCCCGATTTGCGCAAGCAGCGGTGATTTTGAGTTCGGCCACGCCCTCGCTTGAAACCTTACTCAATGTCGAATCCGGGAAATATATTCGCGTTGAACTGCCGCAGCGTTTCGGCGTCGCTGAGATGCCAACCGTCACCCTCATCGATCTGCTGAATGAACCACCCGAGCGCGGTGAATTCCTCTCGCCCACCGCCAAACAAGCGATGCTGCAGACCCTCGCTCGCGGTGAACAGGTACTACTCTTCCTCAACCGTCGCGGCTACGCCCCACTGCTGCTCTGCCGCACCTGCGGCCATCGTTTCCAGTGCGATAATTGCTCGGCCTGGATGGTGATGCACGGCAAAAACATCGCGCATGCAACGCTACAATGCCACCATTGCGGCACCCGCAAAAAAGTACCCGACAAATGCCCGAGCTGCGAGGCCGAAGCCGAGATGTTCGCCGCCTGCGGGCCTGGGATTGAACGGGTGACAGAGGAAGTGCGCAATATGTTTGCACTCGACGAAACCGCGCCGCGCCTCGTGATGCTGTCCAGCGACGAAGCAGTCGCCCCCGAGCAATGGAGTGCCATCGAACGTGGCGAAGTCGATATCATCATCGGCACGCAGATCATCGCGAAAGGCCACCACTTCCCCCGCCTCACATTGGTGATCGTCGTCGATGCCGATATGGGCCTCGGGGGTGCCGACCTGCGTGCAGGTGAACGCACATTCCAATTGCTGCATCAACTTGGCGGTCGTGCAGGTCGTGCAGAAATTTCGGGCACAGTGATGATCCAAACCAGCCAACCCCAGCATCCCATCATGCAGGCGCTGAAGCGCCATGATCGCAATGCGGTGATGAAGCTAGAGCGCCAATTGCGCCAGCAGGGCAACTGGCCACCTTATGGGCAGCTCGCCTCGATCTTGCTCGATGGGGTAAATGAACAAAATGTTCTTCGTGCGGCACAACAATTGGCGCGCGAAGCACCGCACGATCCGCGCATCACCGTGCTCGGCCCCGCACCTGCGCCACTGTCGAAATTGCGCGGCCAGTTTCGTTTTCGCTTGCTGGTGAAGGCCGATAAAACCATTCATCTGCAGCGCACCCTCAGTGGCTGGCTCACCGGCAAAAAATTCACCGGCGTGCGCATTAAGCTCGACGTGAATCCGTATTATTTTTTGTAGCTACAGCCACTGTTTGAACCGCCGAATATACCAGCGTTTTACCACCTGCGTCAGCACTCCATAGCCCACCATCATCGCGATGAGCCACGGGAAATAACCCCATGGCAACGGCTCGAGATGTATCGATACGGCGAGCGGCGTAAATGGCAGCGCAATGGCCACTGCAATCACGGTGAGAGTGAGCAGAATCACTGGCCAGGCCGCGCGGCTTTGCACGAACGGGATTTTCTCGGTGCGGATCATATGCACGATCAGCGTCTGCGAAATCAGCCCTTCCACAAACCAACCGGACTGAAACAGGTTCTGCATCCCCGGATTATTCGCCCCGAAAACATACCACATAATTACGAACGTCGCGATGTCGAACACCGAGCTAAGCGGCCCGATAAACAGCATGAATTTCACCATGCCGCCCGCCTCCCATTTGCGTGGAACGGTAAGGTATTCCTCATCAACGCGGTCCCACGGAATCGAAATCTGCGACACATCGTAGAGCAGATTCTGGATAAGCAAGTGGATCGGTAGCATCGGCAGGAATGGCAGGAAAGTACTGGCGACCAGTACGCTGAAGACATTGCCGAAGTTCGAACTCGCCGTCATTTTGATGTATTTGGTGATGTTGGCGAATGTGCGGCGGCCTTCGATGACGCCCTCCTCCAGTACCATCAGGCTTTTCTCGAGTAGAATAATATCGGCGGATTCCTTGGCGATATCGACCGCGGTATCGACCGAGATCCCCACATCCGCATCGCGCAAAGCCGCTGCATCGTTGATGCCGTCGCCCATATAACCGACCGTATGGCCCTTGGCCTGCAGCGCGCGGATGACGCGCGACTTCTGCATCGGCGACATTTTGGCAAATACGGTGATCGATTCGGCCTTGTCGGCGAGCTCCGCATCGCTGAGCGGTTCGATATCGCGGCCCAACATTTCGCCATGCACATACAGCCCCACTTCGCGGCAGATTTTGCGCGTGACCACTTCGTTATCGCCAGTGAGGATTTTCACCGCCACCCCATGCCGCGCCAGTGCTTCAATCGCTTCCGACGCCGATTCTTTGGGCGGATCGAGGAAAGCGATATAGCCCGCGAGAATGAGGTCCGTTTCGTCTTTCACCGAATAGGTGCGGTCTTCTGAAGGAATGAATTTATGCGCAATCGCCAACACGCGCAATCCGTCCTCATTCAGACGACGCGTGAGGTCGCGCACTTCCCGGCGCATCGCCTCGGTGAAGGGCACCACGCCGCCTTCGCGCTCGCCATTCTCATCGGCCTGGCTGCAGAGCGTGAGGATTTCCTCCACCGCGCCTTTGCAAATCAGCAACTGCTGCCCATGCGGCGAGCGCACAATCACTGACATGCGGCGACGCACAAAATCGAACGGGATTTCATCGATTTTCTGATAGTCGCTGAGCTTCTGCGTCACCCCATGTTTCTTGCCATATTCCAGCACCGCCACATCGAGCAAATTCTTGAGGCCCGTCTGGTGCTCGCTATTCAGCCACGCATATTCGAGTGTTTGTTTATCCTCGTTACCATGGATATCCAGATGCCGCTCGAGGAACACTTTATCCTGTGTCAACGTGCCGGTTTTATCGGTGCAGAGAATATCCATCGCACCGAAATTCTGAATCGAGTTGAGGCGTTTCACCACCGTTTTCCGTCGCGCCATTTTCACCGCGCCGCGTGCCAGATTCGCGCTCACGATCATCGGCAGCATCTCAGGCGTGAGGCCCACCGCGACGCTTACCGCGAACATCAGTGCCTCGAACCAGTTATGTTTGGTAATGCCATTCAAAACAAACACCACTGGCACCATCACAAACATGAAGCGCACCAGCACTAGCGTCATTTTACGAATGCCGTGATCGAAACTGGTGAGCGGCCGCGCGCCCGTCAGCTCGCGCGCCATCGAGCCGAAATAGGTCGTGCCACCGGTCGCCACCACCATCGCGGTCGAGGAACCGCTGACCACGTTGGTGCCCATGAAACAGAGATTATTCATCTCCAGCGGATTGGCATCGGCAGACGCTTCCACCGCC
>Ga0206942_1346_pt1 | contig 9866 bp, 13 predicted proteins | sample Alteio_BWOrgHeat_6_FD_153253 | JGI IMG/M metagenome (GOLD analysis project Ga0206942, IMG submission 153253) | Enriched cells from forest soil in Barre Woods Harvard Forest LTER site, Petersham, Massachusetts, United States -... | ecosystem: Environmental > Terrestrial > Soil > Temperate forest > O... | reverse complement strand
CAGAAGCGAAAAAAGACTGGAACGCACTCAATGCAAAAACTCCTTTTACTTATTATTTTCTAGATGATAAATTTGCAGCGGTATATACCGCTGAAGAGAAAACAGGCCAGATATTTACCAGTTTCGCCATTGTTGCCGTAATGATTGCAAGTCTGGGTTTATTGGGACTTGTTTCATACATTACTACACAACGCACCAAAGAAATTGGTATTCGTAAAGTACTGGGAGCTTCGGTGAATCAGGTACTGGTGCTTTTGTCGAAGGAATTTTTAGTGCTCGTTTCGATATCATTTATCATATCGGTACCGCTCACTGCATGGGTAATGCATAACTGGCTCAATAATTTTGCGTACCGGATAAATATAGACTGGTGGATATTTGTAATGGGGGGTATTTTAACGATTCTTGTTACCATAGTCACGATTAGTTTTCACTTGCATATACCTGTGATCCATCCATTTCACCATCTGAGCGTCCAACCGGTACATCTCTGGAAATAGTGGCACTGAGGACACGACTGTCTTTCAGGATGTCTTGCTTGAAAGTATATTGGTTGCTGTCAAGTCCATATGTATCAGGAATTACGAGCACCTGATTTTTATCATACCCCAGTTTCTTATTCTGCATGTAGTGCAGTTGATTATAAACAATGAGTGTTGCGATGATCAAAGAAGTTGATATCATAAATTGGAATACTACAAGACCGCTGCGAAGAAAACTTCTTTTTGCCGGAGTTTGTGAAACAGCCCCCTTCAATACGCTGATGGTTTGAAATGACGAAAGAAAAAAAGCGGGATAGATGCCGGCAACAATTCCGACCAGTAGGACAAACACAATTGCAATAGAAATAACCTGGTAATGCAGGAAAAAAGAAAATTCAATTTGTTTCCCGGAGAGGTGATTGAAAGAAGGAAGAAGCAGGTATACAAATAAGAAAGCCACCACCAGGGCACAGACAGCTAACAAGACTGATTCCATCAGAAACTGACCTATCAATTGTGCTTTTAAGGAACCCAGCACTTTTCTTATTCCTACTTCACGGGAACGACGGGATGATGCGGCAGTTGAAAGATTCGTAAAATTGATACAGGCAAGCAACAATGTAAAAATGGCCAGCGATCCAAAAATATATACGTACTGGATATCCCCATTGGGCTCGAGTTCATATTTTGAATGGGAATAAAGATGTATATCAGTTAGCGGCATCAGTAACATATGCCATGTACTGACACCTTTCTTTGCTTCCGCCATAGTGATCCCCATATCGTGCATTGACTCAGGAACTATATATTTTAGGAAAAGTTCTGGAAACCTTGCCTCTAGTTTTCTTGGGTCAGCATTTTTAGCCAGCACCAGGTAAGTATAAAAGCCAATATTGCTCCAGGTAGTTCCGTGGGCCATAAATGAACTGCTGGTCATACTGATAAATGCGTCAAAATGGAAATGGCTGTTGTCAGGGATCTTGTCGATGATGCCGGTTATTTTAAAAGGTCGTACACCCATCATAAGGAATTTCCCGAGTACTTTATCATTACCAAAGTATTTAATGGCCAATTCACGTGTTACCACAATTGAATTCGGAGAAACCAATGCCGTTTTTTCATCCCCTGCTTTTAGAGGAATGGAAAAAATCTGAAGAAAGTTTGAATCGCAAAATGTGATATGGGATTCCTTGAATACCTTGTCACCATTTTTTAAGAGTATGGTATTATTCCCATTAATTCTTGTGGAAGCAATTACTTCCGGATATGTATTTTTAATTCCCGCTCCTACTGCTACGTCCACATCAGGATATACGTCAGTTCCGCCGTTTTCAGTAATTTGAAGCGATAACCGATAGATCTGAGATGCAAGTGCCGGAGCCTTGTCATAATTCAGTTCATTAAAAACAAATGCCCCAATCAGGATACATCCTGTAATGCCTATGGCCAATCCGAAAATATTGATAAAAGAGAAACTCTTGTGTTGCGCCAGGTTTCTAAGCGCAATCCTGAAATAATTTTTGAACATGGAGGGGCATTTAATTGGAAATCAATCGGCCAATTCACCTCCAATTGTGTACCGGAAAAAAAGGGGTTGATAAACAAGATTTTGAATATGCAAATACTTCAGTAGAGTTCGGTTTTGACACAAACTGTCCGCTTTTGATGCACACGACAGCAATTTAATCAGGACTTACAATTTATATTTTACTCCCAAAGCCGGGTAGACCTGCCACTGATCGCTCGTTAAATTAACATGATAATAAAAATTCATCCTTGCCCCCGCAAAAAAGCCACGCAGCAGATGAAACCAGAGTTGTGGCTCGGCGTAAAAAAAGAATCTCTTCCCCTCCAGGTTCTCTGTGCCAGAGTCTCCATGATTTTTTGTTTTCAGTCCAAAATGAAAAATCTCCAAGGAATTCGAACCGGTAATTGAGAAATCCTTTATAGAAATAGAACGTTGCCAGGAAATCGGAACTTGGCTTGGTGTACGGAACAAATTTATAATCCAGCACCAGGCTGTAAAATCCTCCTTCCCACTGAAACGGCAGGGACGCACCGGCGAGATAAGTGTTCAATATATAATAACTGTATTGTTTAGGTTCAATTACACCCAATCCACTGCTAACCGACAGATGCAGGAATACTCCGGGTTTCCAAAATCGAAGAGTCTGGGCAACCTGGAAATACATTTTACCGGTATTGTCGCCAGGCGCAAATGCATCTGCCTCCATCTTAAATAGAAATGAGCCCGGTTTTATAAACGATCGTCCCGAATCCTGAAGTTTAAAATATTCGAAATACAGGGTTGGGAAGTTTTTTGGATTATTTCCCGGATCGGCAGTATGGCGTAAATCATACACCAATTGAATATTTTGCGAAAAAGAGAACACGCTATACAAACAGAATATCGGAATGAGGAGATTCTTCATAAAATAAATTAAGACAGCAATATCTCTTCACTTCACAAATTGTATCGGAATTGAAGCGGAAATCTGGCGGAATTCTATATTTGAGTAGGAAAAATAGTATGTCACCCCATGAATAATCTGGATACTCAGGCTTTTATCGCATTGTTCAGGGATGCTTATCAAAAATGCTTTGGATATAGTCTGACTGCGATTCTGTCAGAAACCGAAAGCAAATTGTTTTACAATAAAATATTCGACCAGACCGGCCTGGTAGTAGGATGGAAAAGTCTTAAAAATTATTCATCTTTTGTATTGGACCCGGTGAACGGAAAAACCGAGAATCCTTCCATCGCTACGCTGGATAGCCTGGCCCGTTTTGTTACCGGTGCTCCCTACATTACAGAAACCCAAAGAAAGGAGAAAGAAAATCATTATCCATACTGGTTTGAATTCAAAGAAAGATTTCATCGCTCATTAAAAAGGGAAAAAAATCCTTCGAAGACCGGATCGTCCAGAAGTATAGTCGTTGCGACCCTATTTTTTCTGATTGTTGGCATTTTAGTCTTCTTAAAGTTTAGCAATCGGGAGTCTGCAAATACTTTTACCGATGATTTCAGCTATACAAGTATGGAAACATTGTATAGTAACGGATGGCTAATTCAATCACCGGATTCGATATTTTGGAAGAGAAGAGGCGAAAATCACGAAGAGCTGACGCTCTTTACTTTGCGGGGAGATAACTGGCCCGACAAAAAGGAAAAGCTTGGCATACAAAATCTCTTGTTCAGAAAAATTACTCAAAATTGTTTTGAAGCTGAAGTCCATATGGCCGATTTCCTTCCTGATCAGGATTGGCAGCAGGCTGGAATTCTATTAATGGAGGATACCAGTTTTACAGGAAAAAGCATCAGGCTTTCAGTAGCTTACAATGATTTCTTTGGAGGATACAGTAAGCCTGCAGAAATTATAGTACAGGCAATTACCTCTTTAGGCAAGAATTACGGTGAACCCGAAGAAATAGCACATCAGCTAATTTTATCTATGGATAGTTTTCGACTGAACCCATCGTTGGGAAAAAATCTGGCAACGAGTTCTTTGAAAATTGAAAAGGAAGGGCGAAAATTCCGTTTTTTATATGCCGGTGGTTCTATGCCTAATCCTGCTTTTAAGGAAGTGATCACTCATGAATTCGACATGCATCCAAAATATATTGGCATTTTTGCGATGAAAGGGTTTGTAGACAGTTCAGCCAACATGCCCGTTCGATTCACTTTCTTCCGGCTGAAAGAAAATGATTGCAGTCAACCCGGCGGGAATTAACCATCTGTTAAAAAAACTTAATTCTAATTTTATTGGATGATCAAATGGCGCTTTATATTGATTATGGTTTTCGCACCAATCACCCTGTTCGCGCAGTTATTAAAAGATAGTTCAATCACTCCCTCCTATTCACTGATGTTTAACGTTAGCACTATTTTTTATACTGCCAGGGATATCAGGATTAATAATTTCCTGACAAAGTACAATTATACCAAACCTCAGGAGGTTCCCGTAGGCCTGCGGTTTGAAATAGCATTAATGCCTTCCGGAGGTAAAATGGTTTATAGTATTAATGCCGGTACAGTTATTTCCAATCAGGATATTGTGACCGCTGATATGTCTCTGGGCGCGTATTACAGATTTTTTGAAACGAAAAACTTTTGGATACTTGCAGGCCTGAGTGTCGGAGAACATTTTGACCGAATCGTATTAAACGGTGAATTGCCACCGTCGTTCGATAGTCTTGCAAAAAAATATAATACAACTCTTTCTCTTCACCGGGACGGTATAATCGTTGAGCCCGCAACTAAATTTTTCTGGTATCCCTTTAAAACAAAAAAAACCCAGATGGGATTATTTGCAGGTGTTTACTATGACTTCGATTTCAATAGCCATTGGCGGGTAGGATATTATCCTGAAAATAGCATGACTTTTAAAAATCTGCGAAAGCCCACCGATGTTGCAACGGTGCATGAGTTCGGCTGGGTATTCAGTTCAGGACTGAGTGTTTGTTTTTAGTTCGTCGACGGAGCGTTTCTCGTATTCAAATTTTTCCCGGCATAAAAACCCATGTCCATATTCCTGAACAATTTTGTTAGTAAAATGATCTGACCGGTATGATACGAGTAGTGTTCTGTTATATGAATTATTATTCCAATTCCAGAATAAGAAGTTTTCTGAACAATCTGTTGACGTTGCAAATTCTCTTCAGTGGCAGATGCAATAATAGACTTGGCTTCTTCAAGAGTTTCAGAAAGTTTTAAAACAAGTTCGGTATTTGTAAATCCTCCTCTGGTGGAAAATTCCAGGTCCCTCTCGCGTATATCAGTCCTGCCTCCCATCGAGGAAATAACGTATTGCCTGATGTTACCACATAAATGAAGAATCGTATTTCCTACGGAATTTATATGCTCGTTGGGTTGAAACCAGATTTCATTATCATCCAGCAGCTTCATGCACGATTTAACCTTTACGGTATTTTCATCGATACGAATAATCGACTGGCTGATAAACTCGCCGTAAAAATTATGTTCCATAGACTTTCAGTTTTTACAAATTTCTGAAATTTCAACGGAGGATAAGTCAATAAGTTTTGCTGAAAACTTCTTCTGAAACTTTGAATCTCTGTGAGAGTTTAGCGATCAGATCATTTGAGAGTTCCTGCCTGTAATTCAGGATGTCGGATATGCCGCTTTGGCTAATACCAAGTGCAGAAGCCAGGTCGCTGGAGTTAATCTTGTTTTCCTTCATAAGGTTATCCAGGGCCAATATAGGATCACGTGGTGGGGCTTTAGGAAGAATTAGAGATTTTGTATTATGTTCAGAATCCCACTTTCCAATCAGGGAAATTAAAACATCGATCGATTCCTTTTCGGCATCAGATTTGTCTTTAATCCATAAAAGCTTCTCGAGGTAGCTCTCATACGATTTGTATTGAGCCAGAGACTTAACCGGTTTATATTGCAAGGGCTGGGTTTGTAATTTGACGCGTAGCAAAAATAAGGTGCTTTTTCTTATTTTGCAATATCCATGCCATTAGTCTTTATCCAATTTACCTATAAAAATATGCTGGCCTGGAAAATATAAATATCGCACAATCTTGAAACCAAATGTATGGCGAAAAAAGGATTGAACGAAAATTCAGTTTATCATAAAATAACCAATATTCTGCATAATGACTGGAATCCGTTAGGCGAACCTGATTTGCCTGCAAATAAATATGAAAATTATGTTCCGGAAATTCTTGAACTAAAAAAATCTGGCGCTTCAGCGGAAAAGATTGCCGAAGTCTTGCATAATATTGAGACAAAAAACATGGGTTTTTCTGGATCCATTAAGCATTGCAGAAAGGCAGCCGAAAAAATAATGGACCTCCCCGATTTCTTTGCTTAGCAAATCCAAAACTGCGCTTTATGTATTATCTCCAACAATTGTATAGATGCATTTCTGGCGGCTCCCTCGTTAAGCGTTCTGCGTTAAGCCTTCAGCTTTAGGCTTTCCGAAAACATTTTTTCCATCTGCCACATACTTGAAAGCCGGGATTTGCGTTCCTCCCGACAGACCCTATGGCCAAACGCAAAACCGATAATATAATAACCGGCAACGATCCTGAACTCAGGATGTGCTTTTACTATTCGCCTCATTTTGAACAAAATATATGGCGTCGGGGGTCTTCGCTTACCGGTGAGCGAACCAAAATGGACCCTGCTTTTAAAGGTTTTCGACAAAGCAGCAACAGACTAAAGGAGGCGTCCCCTATTGCAGCTTCGTTATATAGATTGGTGCCTACTCAGATAAAACGATATGCTCTTTACAGAACCTTAACGGGAAAAGCAATCAAATTGCTCAAAGAGGGAATGGAAGCAGTCGTTATCATTGAAATCCTGAAGAAAAAATATATAGCACCGCTCCTGGAAGCAAAAGAGCAATCCGAAAACAAAACGATTGAAAAACCTGCCGGAAGAGACCGTGTAAAAAGCATGACAGATTTCACTTCATATCCTCATACGCCTTCATGTGACAAAAAAATTACGAGAAGACGCCGCTCTATCTTGCTTCAGAAAATCACAGAAGGCCAGTCCGTAGTCGAATATTTTTCATCTCATGATTATATTCCGATATCGCAAGCCGCCATTAATATCCCGGCGTCTCCAACTAAAGAATCGGAGCCTCCGAAGTCGCGAATCAAAACCACCAGTGGCCTGATATACCTTGGCCGGCTTCCCGAATGTAAAAAACTAAAGATGTGGTTGCGACCAGTTGATTATTCAGCTTAAATCTCAATAATCGGGTGAATCTCCATTGATGTATAATTGTTTTATGACAATTAGCATCAATTTTATATTGCACTCCTATCGAAATTGGTTAGATTAGTATGAAATATTTTATTTATAAAAAATTAATTTTATGATAGTTGTTCATGAAATATTTGTTGCAAAACCCGGCAATGCATCGAAGCTCGCCAAAATGTTCAAGGAAGCTACCAAAGAAAGTTCCGACGTAAAACATATACTAACGGATGTAACGGGTGCGTATAACCGCGTTATAATGGTCAGCGAATACGAAAACCTGGCAGGCTACGAACAATCTTGGGAAAAGATGAAAGCACAACCCGAAGCCATGAAGAAGATGGAAGATGCGATGAAAGGATATCAGGACATGTATCTAACCGGCTCCCGGGAGATTTTCCAGGTTTGGTAATTGAAAGCAAAACATATAGAAGCTCATATTCAACGATGTAAATGAATGGTAATATGTCCCTGCGAATCCGCGACGCAGTTTTTGCTGATCTTCCTCAAATACTCGGTATATATAATGAAGTTATAGAGCACACTACAGCCGTTTTCTCTTATGCAAAACATTCGCTTGCCATGAGAGAAGATTGGTTTCAATCAAGGCGGGAAGGAAAGTTTCCAGTTTACGTCGCCGAAGACAAAGGCGAAATCCTCGGATTCAGCTCCTATGGCCCCTTTCGTATATGGCCCGCCTATAAATATACAGTTGAGAATTCCATTTATGTTGCAGCGGCTCATCGGGGAAAAGGATTATCAAAATTGCTGATGCAGCCTTTAATTGATCAGGCCATACGTCAGCAATATCATGTCGTTATTGCAGGCATCGAAGCGTCAAATCTAATAAGTATTCGCTTGCACGAATCATTTGGATTTATTGAAGTCGCTAATTTTAAAGAAGTAGGTTTTAAATTCGGGAAATGGCTGGATTTGAAATTTCTCGAACTGATACTTCCCACACCGGAGTTTCCGGTTGAAACCAGTTAGATCAATTTACGATACTGAACAAATCCGGAGCGATCTGCAACCTGATCGTATAATTTCATTGCAATTGTATTTGTTTCATGCGTTAACCAATAAACCCGCGATGAACCGGCTCCTTTCGCTTGCTCATATACACTTTCAATCAACGCCCTTCCGATACCTTTTCCGCGAATATCAGGATCTGTAAAAAGATCCTGTAAATAACAAACCGGGTTCAACGCACTTGTACTACGATGAAAAAGAAAATGGGTCATTCCTACCAGTTTTCCATTTAACTCTGCGACCAAAGCATATACGGGTTCAGATTCGTCAAAAAATCGATCCCATGTTGTTTTGGTTATCTCCGGATCCAAAGCCGTCTTTCCAAAGCGCCCATAAAAAGCGTTATAACCCAACCACAGAGCTATCCATTGGATATAGTCACGCAATTCTATCGGACGGATAATAATATTTGTAATCATTTCTCTAAGATACAAATGGACTTTTGATCTGTTGGCATATCATTATAGAACGTATGTGTAGAAATTCCGCATATGGGTTGGCATGAATATTACAGGTATAATATGAAATCATTCTTCATATTAAAATGAGTTTTATGAAAACTATCAAAGAAAATCCGAATGATCGCCAAATCAGGGAGGCTAAAACTACCAGACCTGGTAGTATCGAAAAATCGAAAGATAAAGAGTACAGGGAAATTCAGCAAAAAAAAGAGAAAAAAGTAAAAGGTGGCGCGGATGAAGGTGCTTCAGATGAAAAACCATTTGATGCCCGGTCGAATAACATGCATCAAAAACGATAAGCTTATCTGCACATGGAAGATAGTAGTAAGAACCTGGACTATTTAAAGCTAAGTGAGCTTGCAAAAGACTGGATCAATGCCTGGAATAAGGGAGATATCAATTCTCTGATAAATCACTATTCAGACAACGTCGTTTTTTACAGTTCTGCGGCAAAACGAAGATGGGGCGTTCCCGATGGTAAATTATCCGGGATAGAGGCGCTGGGAAATCATTTTCGAAAAGCCTTTGAAGAATTTCCGTCGATGAAAGTAACATTTAGAAAACTTCTCCGGGGAGCTGACGGTGTGTTACTTGTTTATGAAAGAGAGAATGGCAAAATGATGGCTGATTTCGTCCAATTTAATGATCAGGGAAAAGTAACTGAAGTCAGAGCGTTTAATGAATCTTGAAATTAAATATTAAAAACTCTGACTTCATATATTAACTCACGCCTAATAACTCCACTTCAAATATCAAAGTGCTGTTCGGTCCAATATCTGAGCCTGTTTGTCTGTCTCCATATGCAAGCTGCGGGGGAATGAAAAAACGCCATTTGCTGCCAACCGACATCAACTGCAATCCTTCAGTCCAGCCTTTAATAACCATGTTTAAAGGAAAAGTTGCCGGTTGACCACGTTTTACTGAACTGTCAAACACGGTACCATCTATCAATGTGCCGTGATAGTGACAGGTAACTTTATTTTTGGCAAGTGGCTTTATGCCATTCCCTTCGTTGATTACTTCATATTGCAAACCACTGGGCAGAGAGATAACTCCCGGCTTTTGTTTGTTTGATTCCAAAAAAACTTTTCCCGCCTCTAAATTCGCAGAAGCTTTTTCATTTTTCATACGTAACAATTTATCTGTAATTCCCAT
>Ga0206942_1344_pt1 | contig 9981 bp, 6 predicted proteins | sample Alteio_BWOrgHeat_6_FD_153253 | JGI IMG/M metagenome (GOLD analysis project Ga0206942, IMG submission 153253) | Enriched cells from forest soil in Barre Woods Harvard Forest LTER site, Petersham, Massachusetts, United States -... | ecosystem: Environmental > Terrestrial > Soil > Temperate forest > O... | reverse complement strand
AAAACTTAAAAAGGAACCGAGTACAGAAAGTCCTATTCTTTCAAGTGCTATTTTTAGTCGGTTCGTTGACACTGTCTTGTCAGCCAAAAAAGACAGAAAAAACGTTACCTAAACTATCCGATGATTCCCTTTTCACCTTGATTCAATACCGTACGTTTCAATATTTCTGGAACGGAGCTGAACCCACCTCCGGTGCTGCGCGCGAACGTTATCATTCGGACGGTAATTATCCGGATAACGATAAAAATATTGTAACTACCGGGGGTACCGGTTTCGGTGTGATGGCTATCCTCGTGGGTATTGAACGGAAGTTCATCACCAGAAAAGAAGGATTTGACCGATTGAACAAACTGACCGACTGGCTGGCAAAGGCAAATCGCTTTCATGGCGCCTGGCCGCATTGGATGAATGGCGAAACAGGAAAAGTGAAACCTTTTGGCGCCAGAGACAACGGAGGGGATTTGGTTGAAACGGCTTACCTGGTTCAAGGGCTTTTGTGCGTCCGGCAATATTTTCAAGATGGAAATCCCGAAGAGAAACTGCTGGCGGATAAAATTGACTCACTATGGAAAGGAGTGGAGTGGGATTGGTACAGGCATGGAAACCAGAACGTGTTGTATTGGCATTGGTCGCCGGATAAACAATGGGTCATGAATTTTGCCTTGCAAGGTTATAACGAGTGTCTTATCACGTATATTCTGGCAGCAGGTTCACCTACACATAGTATTCCCGCAGAAGTATATCACCAGGGCTGGGCAAGAAGCGGAGGTATCCGAAATGACACAGCGCATCGGCAATATGGTTTGCATCTTTCACTCCGGCATAATGGTTCAGAACAATTTGGTGGCCCGCTGTTTTGGTCGCACTATTCATTTCTTGGATTTGACCCCAGGAACCTGAAAGATGCTTATGCCGATTATTGGCAGCACAATGTCAATCATGTATTGATTGACTACACCTATTGTGTCAAAAATCCTAAAGGGTTCAAGGGCTATGGACCAAACTGCTGGGGTCTTACAGCAGGATATTCAATCGATGGTTATTCAGCACACAGTCCAACTAATGACTTGGGTGTAATTACGCCCACCGGAGCGTTGTCTTCATTCCCGTATACACCTTCGCAAAGTAAGGCGGCCATGCGTTACTTCTATGATAGTTTGGGCACACAGATTTTTGGTGAATATGGATTCTACGATGGATTTAGTGAGCAATTCAAATGGCATAAGCCTTGGTACCTGGCTATTGATCAGGGGCCGATCGTGGTGATGATGGAGAACTTTCGCTCAGGCCTTCTATGGAAATTATTTATGGCATGCCCGGAGATTAAAGTTGCCGAGGCTAAACTTGGATTTAAGAGCTCAACGCATTAATTATTTTAACAGAACAGAATTTAAAATGAATAATAAAATGAAATTTAATAGTATCCTGCTACTCTGGCTCATGTGCATGTCATGTACTACATCGACTAAAACAAAACATGATCGGATGGATGTTTCTGTTGACTCCATTCTCCATTTGATGACACTGGAAGAAAAAATCGGACAACTCAATCTGCCTTCAGCGGGTGAATTTGTAACCGGCCAGGCGGAGAATTCGGACATCGCGAAGAAAATTGAAAAAGGTTTGGTCGGCGGTTTGTTTAATATCAAATCCGTATCCAAAATTAAAGAAATACAAAAGCTCGCTGTTGAAAAGAGCCGGTTAAAAATTCCGTTGATTTTTGGAATGGACATCATTCACGGTTATGAAACCATCTTTCCGATACCGCTCGGATTGAGTTGCAGTTGGGATATGGATTTGATCAAACGAAGTGCCCGAATAGCCGCACAGGAGGCTAGTGCCGATGGAATCAATTGGACGTATTCACCTATGGTGGACATTGCCCGCGACCCCCGCTGGGGTCGCATTGCAGAAGGAAGCGGTGAAGATCCGTACTTGGGTTCTCAAATTGCGAAGGCCATGGTCACTGGCTACCAGGGCGATGATCTGATGGCCAATAACACAATCATGGCTTGCGTAAAACATTATGCCTTGTATGGTGCAGCAGAAGCAGGCCGCGACTACAACACTACGGATATGAGCCGCATCAGAATGTACAATGACTATTTTCCTCCCTATAAAGCAGCCGTTGATGCAGGCGTTGGAAGCGTGATGACATCCTTTAATGAAATTGACGGGATTCCAGCCACAGCCAATAAATGGTTGCTCACCGATGTACTGAGAAACCAATGGGGTTTCAAAGGGTTGATCGTGTCTGATTATACAGGAGTCAGCGAAATGGTGGCACATGGCATAGGAGATTTGCAAACTGTTTCCGCTGAAGCCTTGAATGCCGGCCTGGACATGGACATGGTAAGCGAAGGCATGCTTTCCACATTGGCTAAATCATTGAAAGAAGGAAAAATTACGAAGCAACAAATTGAAAACGCTTGCCGAAAAATATTAGAGGCGAAGTATAAGTTGGGGTTATTTAATAATCCGTACAGGTATTGTGATGAAAACAGGGCTAAGACTGAAATTTTCACCGGATCAAACAGGGCGGAAGCAAGATCAATTGCAGCCCAGAGTTTTGTTTTATTGAAAAACCAAAACAGTGTTTTGCCTATAAAAAAGTCAGGAACGATTGCGTTGATTGGCCCTTTGGCCGATGCGAAGGAAAACATGACCGGCACCTGGAGTGTTGCTGCAAATTTTTCTAAATCTATTTCGCTGCGGGAAGGATTACAGAATGCAATAGAAAAAAAACCAAACGATTTGGAAGGAAGATCGGCCAACACAAAAACGATGAATGGCAATGCTAAAATTCTTTACGCGAAGGGTTCCAACCTGTTCGAGGAAGAAAATCTCGAAACCAATGCCACGCCTTTCGGAAAAACAATCCATCGCGATAAGCGAACGACCCTGGAGATGAGGGATGAGGCATTGCGTGTGGCAAATCAAGCCGATGTAATTATTCTCGCCGTGGGCGAATCAGCAGAAATGACCGGCGAGGCATCAAGCCGTTCGAATATAGAAATTCCAGACACGCAAAAAGATTTATTGAAGGCACTTTTGAAAACAGGCAAACCGGTTATTCTTGTTTTATTTACCGGAAGACCAATGGCATTGAAGTGGGAAGATGAAAACGTGCCGGCGATCTTAAATGTTTGGTTTGGCGGAAGCGAAGCGGGCGATGCGATTGCTGATGTGTTGTTTGGCGATGTAAACCCATCCGGAAAATTGACAATGACCTTTCCGCAGAATGTGGGGCAAGTGCCGATCTATTATGCGCACAAAAATACGGGCCGCCCTTTGGCTGAAGGAAAGTGGTTTCAAAAATTCCAGTCGAATTACCTGGATGTTTCCAATGATCCGGTTTATCCTTTTGGGTTTGGTTTGAGTTACGCCGAGTTCAGTTACGGAGAGTTGAAATTGAATAAAACCGAAATGACGGCTACCGATTCGATCACGGTTTCTGTTGACGTCACCAACAAAGGCCAGCGCGATGGTAGTGAAGTGGTGCAACTTTATATTCGCGACTTGGTGGGTTCTGTAACACGCCCGGTGAAAGAATTAAAAGGGTTTAAAAAAATTAATTTCAAAGCCGGAGAAACAAAAACCGTGTCTTTTACAATAAAGAATGTGGACTTATCTTTCTATAACTACGATTTAAAATTTGGCAGCGAGCCTGGAAAATTTGAAGTGTTTGTTGGCACCAACTCGCGGGATGTGAAAAAGGCTGAGTTGATGTTGAAATAAACTTATCCTAAAATATCCCACTCTTCATTTAACACAGGGATTGCCTGATGAGCGGTTAGATCAAACTGGCAAGGGACCACGGAAACATAGTTGTTGGCAATGGCCCATTCGTCATTGTCCTCGCCTTTGTCGAAGTTGACAAAGTTGCCGGTCATCCAAAAATAGCTTCGGCCGTTGGGGTCATATCGCTTATCAAAATCTTCAACCCATTTTGCGTTAGCCTGCCGACAGATCCGGATACCCTGGATAGGCTCGCTTCGCTTTGACGGAATGTTTACGTTTAATGCTGTTCCTTTTGGCAATCCTTTTTTCAAAACCTGCTCTACGATTTTCTTAATATATTCTGAGGTATGAGAAAAATCTGCCTTGTGGCTATAGTCACACAAAGAAAAGCCTATTGCCGGCGTCCCTTCGATAGCGCCTTCTATCGCTGCCGACATCGTGCCCGAATATAAAATACTGATCGATGTATTACTTCCGTGATTAATACCACTGACCACCACATCGGGTTGCCGCCGGCCTTTTAAAATAAAATGGCGCGCCATCTTTACACAATCTGCAGGTGTTCCGCTACATTCATAAGCCTTAACGCCTTCAAAAATAAATGATTCATTGAGCCGAAGGGTGTCGCCCACGGTGATGGCATGACCCATCCCTGACTGCGGACTATTGGGTGCGACAACTAGTACCTCCCCTAACTCCTTCATAACATTGACGAGATTTAAGATTCCGCGTGAAGTGATGCCATCGTCATTGGTAACAAAGATCAGGGGTTTTTGCATGCTAAGAGTTAGTTGTTAATCGGGAAAATATCGTTTTCATTTTTTGTCCACCAGCGAATTGTAGTAATCAATGATTCGTTTCAGGTCGTACTTCCTGGCAAAATCGAGCCGATTGTCTTTAGCATAATCATGAACTTCATCACCCCGATTGCCCATGAGCTCCAGCCAATTACTTCGTTTGTCCACCACTTCTTCGATATTCCCGTTCTCTTTTAAAACGAAATAAACGTCTACCAGGATCTTTCTTGTTCCATACCCACCAAAACCATAGGGCGAATAGAAAGGTGAACCGTAAGGAGAATAACTGTTGTTCCGCAACTCTACTCTTTCCCTCGACAGCAAGGTGATTTTCCCTTCGGATAAAACTTCAAAAAAAACTGGGCTTTTGTAGCCTCCTGTCGCTGAGTAAGGCAAGGAATAGAATTGTCGATACCGTTTGTAGGATTGATCAAAGATTTCAAACAACAGCACTTTTCGGGCCGCAAAACTTTCGATTCGGCTGTCATGCCGGACCTGCAATAAATCATTCAAGCCATATTTGATAGCTCCTCTAATCGTGTCGCCACTGTCCATGACGAGTTTTCCTTCGTGCCAAAGGTCGAATGGAAAAGTCTGCGCAACACTAAAGGAAGGGATGATGGGCACCAAGCAAATGAAGAGACCCCTGCTTATCCCAAAAGCATTTAGCCGGGCGAGTCTCTTAATAAATTTTGTTGCAAAATGAATCATAAATCATGGATGACGCATTGGAGGTCGTCTCCAACCCAACCACTTTATTTTTTTAAAATCATATGACCAAGTTTGTCCCTTTTGGTCTTTAAATATTTTTCGTTGTGGGGATTGGGTGCAATTTCAATGGAGATGTTTTCTACAATTTCCAATCCATAACCCATCAAGCCAACCCGTTTTTTGGGGTTGTTGGTGATGAGCCTGATTTTCGAAATATCTAAGTCGTTCAGAATTTGAGCACCTATGCCATAGTCGCGGTTGTCCATATCAAAGCCCAATTGCAAATTAGCTTCAACGGTATCAAGCCCTTGTTCTTGCAGCTTATACGCTTTTAGTTTATTGAGCAAGCCGATGCCCCGGCCCTCCTGTTTCATATACAACACTACCCCTTTCCCTTCGTTCTCAACCATCATCATGGCGTTGTGTAACTGCGAACCACAATCACAACGACAGGAACCGAAAATGTCACCTGTTACGCAAGAAGAGTGCACGCGTACCATAATCGGCTCATCCTTTTCCCAGGTTCCCTTCACAAGGGCCATGTGGATTTCTTTGGTTGCTATTTCTTCGTAGGCAACTAATTTGAAATCACCGAACTCCGTCGGAAGGTTTACATCAAGATGCCGCTTGATTTGGCATTCGGTTTTCATCCGATAGGCAATCAGGTCTTTGATGGTAATTAATTTTAATTTGAATTTATCGGCCACGATGCGCAAATCGGGGAGGCGCGCCATCGTGCCATCTTCATTCATAATCTCCACCAACACACCTGCTGGCCGAAACCCGGCGAGCTTAGCCAAATCAATGGCCGCTTCTGTATGACCACTTCTACGGAGTACGCCTTCTTTTTTTGCCTTCAAAGGAAAAATATGGCCGGGCTTGCCCAACTCCTCCGGTTTCGTTTCGGGGTCAACCAATGCTTTAATGGTTTTGAAACGGTCGTGCGCTGAAATGCCGGTGGTGCAACCGTGCCCAATCAAATCTACGGATACCGTAAAAGGAGTTTCAAAAACGGCTGTGTTTTTTCCCACCATTAAATCCAATTTCAATTCCTCACACCGATCTTCCATCAACGGAGCACAGATCAAGCCGCGTCCTTCTTTCGACATGAAGTTGATGATTTCCGGGGTAATGCATTCAGCAGCACAAATAAAATCGCCTTCATTTTCACGGTCTTCATCATCGACCACAATCACCATCTTGCCGTTGCGGATGTCCTCCAGGGCTTCTTCGATAGAATCTATTTTTATTTTTTCAGTCATTCAAATTTGTTTTAGGTTGCCCCGCCCTTTAGGGCGGGGGTCATATATTAATTTTTACCGGCTTCAGCCCTTAAACTTCAAAATTGGCTTCAGCCCTTAAACTTCAAAATTGTAACTTTTCAAAAATTCGTCAATTTCTGATCTAAAATTATTACCCCATCCTGAAGGACGGGGCAACCGCTACTTTGCCACTACAATCCCTAAACTCCCGGCCAATTCGCTCTCTGCTTTTTTTAAACCCGTTTGCATTTCTAAAGCGCGGTCTAATTCATCCCAGTTTCCGGAAGATTCCGCAATTTTAACTTTCAAAAGATTGTCTTCCATCATCTTTTGTACCACACGAAACTTCAGCCGTAACACGTTCGATAGGGCCATTTCGTTGAGCAAATCCTTTTCTTTTGGAATATAAATTTGAAATTTATCGCTCCAATGCGGACTGGTGTCATAACGGGAGGTGATTAAATCGGAAACAATTGCTTTAATAGCATCGTTCCCTTCTTGCAAGAAAACGTGACTATCGATCAATTGGTTATGCTGAGCCGCATTTTTAAACCGAATATAAATTTCTTTAAACAACGGATTATTAAATTCTACGTCCTCCAGTTCATGCAAGAGGAAATCTGCAAGCTTGCTTTGCTCGACCGATTGATCGGCATAATTCAGCAACAAGCGAATGGTTTCCCGTTCTTGATAATGGACTAAACTTTGGGCATCTATTTTTAATGTCGGATCAATGTCATCGACAGGAGCCAGGGGCTCATGTACATCATCCTGTCCATGCAATTTTTCTTTTTCCGATTTCCTCCGCTCCTGGATGAGGATTTTATTCAACTCAGAAAGTAAAACCTGTTCGTTGATTTTTAACAGATGGCTCGTTTCCTGAATATAAACCGAGCGTTTGATCGGGTCGGGGATGACCGCAATGCTGGAAACAATTTCCTTGATTGACTCTGCTTTACGGATTGGATCATTTCCCGCTTCCTTTGCAAAGAGGGTTGCTTTAAAAGAAACAAAATCCTGCGTGTGTTCTTTTAAATATTTCTGAAATTCCGAACTGCCTAATTTTCTGGAGAAGCTGTCGGGATCTTCATCGTTTGGAAAAAGAAGTACGCGCACATTCAGTCCGCCTTTCAAAATCATATCGATACCACGCAACGCTGCCTTGATCCCTGCCGAATCGCCATCAAACAACACCGTTATATTTTCTGTGAACCTGCGGATGAGTTTGATTTGATTTTCGGTCAAGGCCGTCCCACTGGATGCCACCACATTTTCCACATCAGCCTGGTGCAGGGAGATCACATCGGTGTAGCCTTCCACCAGAAAACAAGAGTCATGTTGACGAATGGCGTTCTTACCCTGATATAAACCATATAGCACATCGCTCTTGTGATAAATGTCTGTTTCCGGTGAGTTGATGTATTTCGGTTGATTCTTCTCTTTGCCCAGCATGCGCGCGCCAAAGGCAATTACTTTTCCGGCAAGATTATGAACCGGAAAAATCACCCTTCCGCGAAAGCGATCATAGCTTGACCCATCTTCTTTTTTTACAACGAGCCCCGTTTTTTCAAGCAACTCTTTGTTGTATCCTTTCGAAATTGCCTGGTTACTAAAATTCTCCCAACCTTCCAGCGCATACCCGAGTTCGAATTTTTCGAGCGTGCGGTCATTGAAGCCGCGTTCACGAAAATAACTGAGCCCAATACTTCGACCTTCCTCAATCGTGGTTAAAACATTTTTGTAGTATTCTTTAGCAAAGTTCATGAGGATGTACAGGCCTTCACGTTCACTTTGCTCTTCTTTTGATTCGTTGATCGTACGGTCTTCTTTGATTTCTACGCCATATTTTTTGGCGAGATAACGGATGGCCTCAGCATAGCTTAATTTTTCATGCTCCATCACAAAGGTGAAGGCATCACCGCCTTTGCCGCTACTGAAGTCTTTGAAGATGCCCTTGGCGGGGACTACAAAGAAGGATGGCGTCTTTTCATTGTTGAACGGGCTAAGTGCCTTGTAGTTTTGTCCTGATTTTTTCAAAGACACAAAGTCGCTGATGACATCCACGATGTCCATCCGGTTCTTAACTTCCTCTATCGTTTCGCGGGTGATCAAACTAAGACAATTGAGCCGGCTTATCCGGGATTTGTAATTATGGCAAAGATACTTTTTAGTTATGAATTCTATTTATGAAACTCTTATCTGATAATTTTGTTTTAAATGTAAATTGCCCCTTTTAACGGAAAAATGAACATCCAATCTTCGGACATCCTGCAGGCTCTCTCAACCGTTCAAGACCCAGATCTCAAAAAAGATCTGGTCACACTAAACATGATCAAGGATATCGCCATTACTGAAGATAAAATCAGTTTTACGGTAGTCCTCACCACCCCCGCTTGCCCGTTGAAGGAAAAAATCAGAAAGGATTGTGAGGAGGCTATTCAAAAAGTCGTTGGGCTGGATATTGCCATTGACATCCGAATGACTTCCTCAGTCACTTCCCTGCGCGACAATGCACCTTTATTAAGAGGTGTAAAAAATATTATTGCGATTGCATCAGGCAAAGGTGGCGTTGGCAAATCAACAGTAACCACAAACCTGGCAGTTGCTCTCGCGCAATCCGGGGCAAAGGTGGGATTAATCGATGCCGACATCTTTGGTCCATCCATTCCGGTAATGTTCAATTGTGAACGCGAACAACCGGAAGTAAGAGTAGTCAACGGGAAAAATATTTTGGTTCCCCTGGAGCAATATGGAGTCAAATTAATTTCAATCGGGTTCCTTACCCCACCCGAAAGTGCGATTGTATGGCGTGGACCGATGGCGAGTTCAGCATTGAAGCAATTTATCAATGATGTAAATTGGGGCGACCTTGATTATCTTTTAATCGACTTGCCGCCCGGTACGAGCGATATTCATTTAACATTGGTTCAAACCGTTCCGGTTACAGGTGCGATCATCGTTACCACACCTCAAAAGGTTGCTTTGGCTGATGCCATGAAAGGATTGACGATGTTCAAACAACCACAAATTAATGTTCCGGTGTTAGGTGTAGTAGAGAACATGGCCTACTTCACACCGGAGGAATTACCTGAAAATAAATATTTTATTTTTGGAAAAGACGGAGGCAAAACCCTGGCCGAGAAATTTGGCGTTCCTTTTATTGGCCAGATCCCTTTGGTTCAAAGCATTCGCGAGAGTGGCGATAGCGGATTGCCAGCCGTATTGAAAGAAGGGATTACGGCAACAGCCTTTCGCGATCTTGCCGAAAACCTGGCCCGTCAGGTTGCCATTAGAAATGCTACCTTTACGTCAACCAAAAAAGTCGAATTGACTGTTTAATGAATTCTCCAACGATAATAAACGATGATATCATCAGCCGCATTGAGGGTTCCCTCGATAGCATTCGCCCTTACCTGGAGGCCGATGGCGGAAATGTTCGTGTCCTTGAAATCACGGAAGATAAAATCTTA
>Ga0206942_1342_pt1 | contig 10061 bp, 8 predicted proteins | sample Alteio_BWOrgHeat_6_FD_153253 | JGI IMG/M metagenome (GOLD analysis project Ga0206942, IMG submission 153253) | Enriched cells from forest soil in Barre Woods Harvard Forest LTER site, Petersham, Massachusetts, United States -... | ecosystem: Environmental > Terrestrial > Soil > Temperate forest > O... | reverse complement strand
GTGGAGTCGTCTTGCCGGTGACACCGAGGATGGGGTTCGCCGTCCTGCGGTTGACCTACTCGAAGAGGTTCTACGCGACGCTGGTGCAGAGCACTACCGCCCTGACCAGTTCGGTCGGGGGATACGAGCTCTCAGAATGCTCGACAGCGTCGACCCTGCGGCCTTGCAGGAGCGGTGCGGCCTAACCCCGGATGATGTGCGTACCATCGCCCAGTCCTACCTGCGGGCTGAAGCACTGGAAGAGCGCTACGGCTACGCAGCTGGTGAGGTTGCCTTGCGTCGGCTCATCAGCGCCCTTGACGTTGATCTCTAGCTGACTATTTGGCGTTACGAGCCCATTGGCCATTGTTGACTATTGAGCTGACTATTGCGATATCCATAGCGCCCTGACCTGCGAAAATGCAATAGTCGATACACGATCAAGCGGGTGACAATAGGCAATTCGCTACACGTGGTTGCTTCCTTTCTTGGCGCGTGCTGTCATTGGTGTTGTCAGCTGATCGTCGCTGATAGATCGAATCGGCATAATGGCCGTGGAAAAACCTTCCTCATATCCTTTCCAAAACAACAAGATCAATTTCTGAGGCGAAAAAGCGGTACCCTCTGTAACGCGAAGAGGCCCATCAGGAGGGATGCGACCGTGGCAGGGCGTAAGCCTAAGCCGATCAACATGGCTCAACCGTCGCTGGCTGACTGGCTCGTTGATCTTTCGGCAGAAACGGGAATACGGCGTGAACACCTGTATCGCGACTTGGGGCCAGAGCTGCGATCTCGATGGGAGATCGATGAGTTATATCAGCCACTTAGTCGACTCGACGATCTTATTGGGCGTGTCGCGGACTGTCTCGATTGGCATATTGCGCACGTAGCATTTACCGGTGAATTGGCTTCGCAGGCTTCAAATCTGACGCGCACTTTCTTTAACATATTCCCCGACTCCGACATCCAGATCGAGAAAACCCAGCGGGACCGCGTAAGCAAATATTGCGATAAATATAGAATTGCTTCGTACAAGACCGGCGACCGAGCCCGTAAAGAGGCAATCGCACAGATTGTCGGTCAGCTGGAACGCGGCGAAGTACCTCCACCACCCGCCAAGGCGACGTATCAGCGGCCAACCAGAAGCTTCGAACCAACAGATTCCGGTCAGGCGGCAGAGACTCAGCCAGCCGTGCTAACTGAGCGCACCTCGGCAGAGTTCCCCGAGCCCATCGCTCTCGACGACCAGCTCGCCGCCATCTGCCGCAGTCTTGCTGATCAGTCTCGTATGGAAGTCAAAAGACGTGCGAGGCAACTCGCCGTGGGGCGATACGATCCTGAGCTGCCAGTGCATTGGACAAATGTTCCGGACGACTCGTTGGTTCACGATTGGAGCCTCATACGTGGTGAAGAAAATGCTGAACCTATAGATCTATCTGGATCACTAAAAGATTCGGCACGCACCTTCTACCAGGTGCCATCACGACGGTTGGTAGTTCTGGGAGATCCTGGCTCTGGCAAATCTGTGTTCGCACTTAAGCTTGCCGAGTCACTACTCGACGACCGGTGGCGGCCCGGCCTACCCATCCCACTTGTGCTTTCCCTTAGTGCCTGGAACCAGGACAAACACTTCGACGCATGGCTTCTGGACAGTCTGGTACAGCGGCTCGGAGAGCTTGGCACAGCACATAGTGCAGCAGTGGCTATCGGTGAAACGCTCCTCAAGCAGGGTCTCGCCCTCCCCGTGCGCGTACGCTTCCGCTGTGACCGATGAACTCAACGCTCCGACGCAGCCAGCGTTTTGACGTACTGCGTGCCATCGAGCCCGAATGCGATCGTCTCGTCGGCCTGGCCGCCATCTGAAGCTCGAAGGCTTGTCCAGCTCGCGTTATACCCAAGCTTGGCCAGGTCCCCAAGTACTCGGCCGAGTCCGCGGCTGCGGAGCGCGGCATAGCCAGTGCAGAGCGAACCAAGACGAGGCTCGTGCGTTATTTCATTTCCTTCCAAGCAGCCCTCCTTTACGGTTTACTTCTTGAGTCCGCGCCCTCAAGAGCTGGCGAAGCGAATCCATATGTACTTTTCTCCTTGATCACATCCGGCTGTCGTTTTAGACTTGATAATGCAACGTAATTGCGGGTCGAGTTTTATGGGCGGATATGTAGAGTTCGATGGTGTCAGGAGCTATGATAGATCGGCCTTTATAACGATTGGAGCTGATCAGTTCGGACTCTCAGCAGGTTTCTGTCGAGAGAACCATCTCGACAGCTACAAATATGTCTCGATCTACTTCAGTAGGCATCGTCGGACAATCGCATTTCGCTTTACCGCAGAGCGAGAAGGACCCAGTGCGCGTACCGTTACCAGACATAAGAACGGCACCGAGTAGCGTTAGGTTCGTACGGTTGCGCTGAAGAAGTCGCATTTTCGACCACCTCAGACGAGGATCGCCGTCAAAGCTTTTGCCAAGGATGAGGCCAGGGGTTAGAGTCCCCTGACCCGCACCGATCGTGACCTTTGCATTTTGATTACTCAATAGCAGATCATAAATAGGCCAAATCAGTGTTCGACTAATCGGCCTATTGTGCTATTTACGGACTATGTTCTAGCACCGTTCACTCCAGGCTAAAGTATTCTTATGTACAATATGGTGTATGAGAGAACTATGCCAGGCAAACAGGGCGATCATTTTGGGGCGTCACCTCAAGACGAAAGCCAATCTTGAGAAGGAAAAGGGATCACCTGAGAGCAAAGTTCAGGGCCTAAGCCCGGACATGGAGATCCTTCCCAATGAAGCTCCTAAGGGGCGAGCATTTGGAATTGCACTTGCTCGATTTGTCATACAGAATCATCTGCATATTATTGAAGTTCACGCTTCAGATACGGCGCGTGCCATAGAAACTAGGAAGTTAGCCCTTGCGCAATTAGCATTAAGCTATCCCCACTTTCCGACGTTCGATGTTGTAGCTCCAAGTCGGGCACTTTGGGAACATCGCAAAGGATCATTAGAAGACGGAGGGTTAGAGGGTATGCTCCGAAGTGAGGCATATCCCGATGAGGAAACACGACATAGAGCTAAGACCGACTCTGATTTTCTTCATGGCGCAGAGGGGAGCGGTGGTGAGACGCCTAATCAGGCGGGGGAGCGCTGGGTAGAACAATGGTTTAAGCCGTTGATTGCACAGCCAAACTTTCAGCAGCGCGAAACTCCCGAAGACCCTATCCCTACTGTGGTGGCATTTGGCCATAATCTAGTGACCGATCGGGGTATTAGTAGACTAATGCACGAAGAACACGAACCTTTATCTGGCAAGTATAAAGTTAGTAATGGTACTGGCCTGATTTTGGCTGAATTTGATAGTGGGTGGATGGTATTACCCGATAGAATAATTCCTACAGCAGAAGAACTTACTGGGGCATAGGTATTCTCGTGGCGTAAAGTTTATATGAGTTGACCCAGCCACCCCAGAAAGTATTGGAATGAAAGTGCGTCAAGCGCACCACGATTAGGCAATAGATTGAATGCATCACATGATGTGTTCTTTTATTTTTGGTCGTATCTTTAAAAAGGTGAGAGTCTCTGATGCTTCACCATTGTTACTTGTTGATTAATATGTCATAGTTAGCATACTATGTCAGAATTAGCACCGGCCATCCGAACAGAAAATCAGACCGTTGCACGATGGCGGCCTGTGGTCCAAGCTCTCAGTCGGCTTGTGGGTCGTGGCGAAACTCTGGAAGAATTTGAAGCTGCTCGAATTGCAGAGGTGCGTGCTGAGACCGCTCAAGTACCCGGAGCGGTGGGGCGACTAGGACGCCTGGTAGATGGGTTACTCTTAGTTCCCCCTGAAGGTGCGTCAGTATCGGGCGAACCCTACAGAATGCAAATCAAGCGCATAGTTCATCCAGTAGAAGTGACGTTTCCCATAGTGGGCAACAAGGTCGCCATTAAACGCAGCACTGACTATAACTACGATCCCGTATTCGGCCGCGTACCACCTGGTTACGACGAGATTACGGTGACAGTTACTCCTAGTAGCTTGGTGGAGCCCTCCACGGGTACGGCTCTAATATCGCCCGACTCAGATCTACGGGAAATTGGTATGCGGGTTCGACCTGACATTGCCTCAGACGAATGGCTGATACATGGCATGTATCAGGTGGGTGATTGGGACGGACACCCCGGAACTCAATATACATGGCAGTTACTGGGTGAAGCTGCGGCCAACGCCTTTTTGAACAGAGTGTTTGGTCCTGAGCAGAGTGTTCAGCCTGAACTTCCTCAATAGACAACTACGGGTATGTAACTCCCGCCTCTTACTTGTTCGGTAGGTACTCTTGATGCGGTATCACCAAAATATCACGCCAACGAGCAATCTCATCAGAGATGAGGTGGAAACTTTCACCCACTTGCAGCATGTTGGAAAGCAATTCAAAAAAGTTGTTTTTCAAAGCCACCCCCATAAATTGGGTATTTATACGGCGGAGTCCTATTAATAGGGGTGAAAGGCGACTACCCCGCTCTATTTTCTCCAGAGTTTATCGAGATTTATAGTTTCGCTTTTAGGCTGTTCATCTTCTTTTAGTAATTCAACCCTGACCGACAAAGGGAACTGCGTCATTTGTCCCGCAATAAAACAACAACCAGTCGAAAGGTTAGATATGGAGTCAAAGGATAGTCTATCTAGGTAACTAACGGCTCTTTTGATTGCAAGAAGGTCATTGTCATTCATAAGTTTATGAATGAAGTAGTTATGAAGCTGGGAGATGATCGTTGTAGAGATGTCTGATGGGCGCTGACTTGCAATAGTCATAAAAGCGCCAAACTTACGTCCCTCTTTAATAATCTCTTCGAAGGTTTCAAGTCGATAGTCTTTCCATGAGTCAGACTCACGAGCCGATGCGTCGGAGAGGATATTATGTGCCTCGTCTATGATAATGTGTAACGAGTTTTCGTCATCGGACTCCCGAAGTTCTTTTTGTTGGTCATAATTAGCCTTACAGACTAGCATGGGTATCACTTTTTTAATCTCAAGATTAACATTTCTCAAGTTTATAATTTCTATATTTTTTCGCTCAGGTTCGTCTTCAGTAACGACTTTTATAACCTTCTCTAACATTTTGAATCGTTTAGAGATTCGCCCCATTAGATAGCCTACGTATTCTTGATTAATGTATCCCTCTAGAACTTCGTGATAATATCTATCAAAAATCTTAAATTGTATTTTTTGTATGTCGGTCATCTCTGTTTTTACGCTTACTTTGAAGATACTTGAATCGAATAACTTTGCGTCTACATTTTCATCAGTAATGTAACTGTCGCTAGTCGTCCGGTCGGGATAGTAGAATCCGTAAGTGCCGGAGTTATATCCAATCTTTGATAGATTGTCGACACTAATGATTTCAAAACCAAGTCTCTCAAACTCTCCAATGTATTGCTCTAAGAAGGGCTTACCAAAATTAGGGTTTTTCTTAATGAGTATTTTCTTCAGTTTTTCATTAATACTCTTTATCTCTTTTTGGCAGTCTTCGTTATCCTCCTCAAACCATTTCGTATCTATTGCACGATGAAGGAATGGCTGCTGTGTTTTTTCAGTTGCATCGAGCAATATTGATAATAACTCCAGCTTTTCCAGCTCTGATTTATGTATGGGGTACTTGTCGCCACCATCCTGCGGCTTAGTTCTAAGGTTATATACAGTCTTATTCGCGGTTAAGATATGGTCATCGTTCTCCTTTGAATACTCACCGTTAAAATCTATGAATACAAAACGCGACTTATTTGTGAAATTGTCGCTCAAATCTTTTAGCCTAAATAACTCGGTATAGAGTTTCGCTAAGGTATTAGATTTCCCAGAACCAGTATTACCAAATATGCCAATATGACCACTAAACAATTTCTTGACTGCAATTGAGATTTTTTGAGTTTCTTCATCGACTAGACAGCCCAATGGGACAGATAGTTCGCCAGCCTTAGATAGTTGGTGTAGTTCTTCGAACTCTTCTCTGGACAATAACTTACACTCACTACCAATTAAGGGCATCTCTTTAATTCCGTGCTGGAACTCGTGGTCATTATCGTAAAAGCCAAACACAGAGACATTTAAGAATCGATTAATTCGCTCTTTTTCGTTTACGTAAGTCTTTTTCTGGACTTGGTATTTTTCTTTTTCAAGATACTCACCCTCAACCTTGCAAATAATCTCAATAAAACCCTTGGTGATTTTTACGTAGTTAGATAGTCCTACTGACACATTCTTAACAGTTCTACCATTAAAAAATAGATGAGGCAGGTTCTTATCTTTATTAACTTCTATAACTATTTCTTTACCTTGAACTTTAAATACGCTACCAATGGTAAAGACAGAAGCACTGACTAATCTTTCCTGAAGGTCGAAATTAGTCTTTGCCATCTTCTTTTACCTCGGAATCGTCTTTACTGTCTGAAGCAACATCATCCCTAGGCAAAATCGTTTCAAAATATTCCGTAGTTTTTTCAAAAGGCATGCTAGAACCGTCTGGATTCATAACGATATAAAAATTAGAACGGCTAGACTCTTCTTTCATTAGTGGCTCTAGTCTTTCGTTTGTCTCTTTATCTTTCTTGCTTTTCGGACTCTCTACATATTGAGAATAAGACATATAAACCACGATCAGAGTGGGGTTGGATTTCATTACGCTGTAAAGCAACTTCCTAATATGCTCATCAGCTAATGAAAAACCGACAACAAACAGTACGCTATTTTCCTTCTCCAGCTCCAGAGTAAACTTTCGAAGCAAGGAAGCATAGTTAGTGTCTAGAACTGTAGTAAAGTGTTTCTCGGCATTTGGATTGATTACTGCAAGCTGTTCTTCATACGCCTTCTTAAAGTCATCACCATTCTTCTCGTCTAGTTTGTCATCAATATGACTGCCATTCGAATATGAAATTGATTCAGACTCTTGGTTTGTCTTCCAGGACAGCGAGCCGTGTAATTTAATTATATTGAAGAGCGGTATGTCTGATGTGTTGTCAAACTGGAGACTTTTATATTGCTGTATTTTATTAAAATTTCCGACATCAAATACAGGATTTAATTGACCGGCAAAACCGTCATTATACGGAGCTTCTAGGCGCTCGCACGCATCCTCAAAAAACATATCAAAATTTGTTGAAAATACATTGACTTGTTTGTTCACAATTTTGAGAGAGCGCCTGAACATTGCTTCAGTCCAAAAGCGAACGAAATCGTCGTAGTTAGCCTTTACGCGTGATAGTTCTTTCTTTTGTTTGCTATCAGTCTCTAGCTCTTCATCAAGAACGGATTTGGATTTTCGAATCAACCTGTAGTATTTTTTTTGAGCCTCTTCTCTTTTAGCCTCATCGTTCATCTCGTTTTCTATGTCGCCCAAAGTATCGAGGTAGTTCAGTGAGCAACCTGAGCCTATGAGCAGGTTGATATGACCGCTTTGTATTACTTCTTTGAGTTCTTTCTTATCTAATATTTTCATAACACCGTTGTCCTCAGTGATAGTTAACGCTTACTATACCACTTTTACAGATATAAATCGCTGCGGTAGGGCGTTATCGTATTTAATTCTTTTACAGTCTACCGTGACGTGTAACTCCCGCCTCTTACTTACTAAGTAGGTACTCTTGGTACGGAACGGCTAGAATTATTCTCCAACGTGCCAGTTCGCCTCTGATTTCGTGTAAAAACATTTTCAGGTATTGCACCAATTACAACCTTTCAATTTTTCATGTTTTTATAACGCCCATAGAAAGGCATCGACATCATGTGCTTCCCTGAGTGTTTTTTGCAGGGATACGCACTCGACAAAATATCTTGTCTTGTGGAGTCGGAGTCGTTAAGGGGGTTGGCGTCGATAAGTGTATGGTAAACAATCAGGATGAATTTCCAATCCATGAAGTTCTACTTGCAGGCCACGTGCTTATTGTTGAGAACCTTACGAATTTAAGAGATCTTGTCGGCAAAATTTAAAATACTTGCGTACTTCTCAAAGTACAGCTCGATGGGCTACTGGCAAGGGGTGCTGCTGAGACCATGTAGCCCTAGGCTTTACTCAGTTAGATTCTTCCAATTGCAATAAATACTTTTTACGGTCTAACCCCGCTACATAACCCCCAAGGCCTCCAGAGCTTGCGATCACTCTATGACAGGGGATAAGAATGCACAGTGGGTTTCGGCCTACAGCTGTACCTACGGCTCGCACTGCCTTAGGCTTTCCAATTTGAGCCGCTAGCTCTGCATATGTTCGCGTCTGTCCGAACGGTATGTATTGAAGTTGTTGCCATACGAATTTTTGAAAAACTGTTCCATTAAATGTTATTGGTACGCTAAAGTTAAAACTTTCACCTTTAAAATACGTCGCCAGCTGTTCGCGAACGCTTTTAAATAGCGGATCTTCGGGCCAGTAATTCCAGTCTGTTGGTATGGTGGTAAAATATCGGTCACCCTCTATATGAAGTTCATGTATATGAGTTGTATCACCTGCAATTGTAAGAGAGCCAATCGGTGATTCAAAAGTGTCATAAAACATCTATATTCCTTTCTTTCGTATCTCACTGGGGCTGAGGTTGTAGTATTGTTTAAAGAGATTATTGAATTGACGTACACTCTTGAAATTTGCCTGATAGGTGATATCCACGATGCGTAGACTAGTATTTCTTAGTAATTGATAAGCGTAGGCAAGTTGTTGTCTTCGGTATATCTGTAGAGGTGTAGCTTGTGTATGACGCTTTATGGTACGTCTGAATTGCCGCTCGCTTAATTTAAATGAATCAGCCAATTCCCTAACATCTGGTATGTTAAGATCTAGGGACAATGACGCATATAAAAGCGTTGCCATTATATTTTTTGGGCGATCAGGCCGGCAGCGTTTACACGCTCTAAAGCCACTGTTTTCTGCTTCGCGCAGCGTAGTAAAAAACTGGCAGTTCTTTTGTAAGGGTCGGCGTGCGGGACAAGATGGCCGGCAGTATATACCCGTGCTGGTAACGCCAAAAAAGAATGTGTCATCATAACGCTCATCTCGAACGAGAATAATGGTGTAGAGCTTATCCAGTTCATCTTCTGTTATTACCATACAAGTAGCATGCCATACTAAGCGCACCGTAGTAGTATTTTTCGGACATTAAATTGTATGCGTTGAGTAGCTAATCTGTCACTGCTCTTACTACGCTACGGAATGTAAACAAGTTGTCTTAGTTGGCTACACGCCATTCAATCATACTAACCATGGATACACCAAGACTATCGGCAAGAAGTACTGGATCTTCATGCTTCGGAAGGGTGTCTAGAAAATTCCATGTTTGTAATTCGGAAGCATCAATAACTTGCAGAAAATCTGGCAGATCGCTTACCTCTGTCTGTGCCACCAACAGCCAGCGTAACGCTTGTGGCGCGCGTCGTTCCCCCAGATCTTCTCTTCCAAGCAATGGCGAGGTTACACCTTCACCTTCAGAGGAGTAAACATCCCCCTTACCTTCCTTGTCGATGAGAACTCGGAGTGCGGTCGCGCCAACAAAATAGAAAGCAACTCCGTACTTATTGACTTCGCGGCCAAAGGTTAAAGGTATGTCTGATCTATTCGCCAATAGAGGGTGATCGGCATGTAATAATGATCGCGTACCAAATTGAATCGCTATCATGTATAGCGGGATACCAAAGTTTAAAATAATGTCTTTCGTATTCATAGTTCTTCTCCGCGGGAGCGTAGCACGTTGGCAATCATTGCTATGCTATCCTTTAACTTTGCTATATCTGCAGCAGATAGTTCTGGAAGGGCTTCTTCCAAAGAGCTACTGATCTCGCGCTGGAATGACTGCTCAGCAGCTTCTCGTATGTTCGGAAGGATACTTACGACAGTCTTACGGTTGTCACTAACATCAGAACTTATAACGACCCACTGTCGCTTAACCAGGCTCGCTATGGTTGTCGAAACCTGGCTCTGAGGGAGTAAGGTCTGCCGTACGATATCGGAAACGGACAGTTTATCTGTGCGTATGAGTATACTGAGGACAGTACCCTCTGCCCTCGTCAGATGTAGTTGCTCGAGGTTTGGAACTATTGCGCTGTCGGAGA
>Ga0206942_1341_pt1 | contig 10087 bp, 7 predicted proteins | sample Alteio_BWOrgHeat_6_FD_153253 | JGI IMG/M metagenome (GOLD analysis project Ga0206942, IMG submission 153253) | Enriched cells from forest soil in Barre Woods Harvard Forest LTER site, Petersham, Massachusetts, United States -... | ecosystem: Environmental > Terrestrial > Soil > Temperate forest > O... | reverse complement strand
CCTTTTTTTGCAATTGCTGCAAACGGGCAAGGCTAAGGTAGTCAGTTGCTTTTACGCTGTCCTTTTTGGTTTCCATGTAGGTCTTGAAAGTTTTTTCTGCTTCCGCCAGATCGCCTGCCTCGGTCAGCGATTTAGCGTAGAATCGTAGCGTCATCGGAGTAACGTTGGGCTTCACCGACAGTTTTTTGAACTCCGCATTTGCTTTCACGTAATCCTTAGCGGAAAAGTAATAGAACGCCAGTTTGAACAAGTCGTCATCATCGGGGCGGCGAAATCGAAAAATGCCCAGGATGGCAAGTTGGATGAAAAAGATTCAAAGGTTGAGTGGCTGGCAAAGCCCACTTATGAAAAAGTAATTGAGCTGGGTGAACAAGATCGGGAAAATAATAAAAAGGAATTGACCGAGTCGTATCAGTACATGGTCTCCTATTATTTCACCAAACAAGATATCCCGAAGGGCAAAGAGGCATTGAAAAAGATTCTGGAAATTAACCCTGACGACAAGGATGCCAAGGAAACTTTGAAGTCATTGGATCAGCCGACGCCGCAGCAAAAGCCAAAGAAAAAAGTAGGATGATCAGTTCATCCTGAATAAGGCAGGAAATAGTATTTTCTGCCTTATTTAATTTAGGGGGACAGGAAATTGTCGTTTACAATCCTTTTGCGACTTTTACGTTAGATGTTCGATATAATTTAAAAAAGATAACCCATGTTCTTACAGATTGCAGCACCACCCCAGGATGAGTTGACTTTCATTGAACTGATCTTGAAGGGAGGAGTTGTCATGATCCCGATCTTGTTGTTGTCGGTAGCTGCTATCTATGTCACTGTAGAGCGCTATCTTTACCTTCGCTCAACGATTAATCGGGACGATCATTTTCTTTCAAAAATAACCCGCGCTCTTTCAGCCGGAAACATTGCGGAGGCTAAACGATTTGCGGAGGATGAAAATTCCTCCGCGGGAAAAATTATTGCAGCCGGTTTAGACAGCATTGGCCGGCCGATGCGGGAGATCGAATCGCTGATGGAATCAGCCACCAACATTGAGGTCGCCTTAATGGAACGAAATACCGGCTACCTCGGAATCATCGCGGGCATTGCTCCCATGCTGGGCTTCATCGGAACTATTGTTGGTATCATCCACATCTTTTATAACATCTCTCTTTCCGATAATATCAGTATCGGGATTATCGCTGGCGGACTTTATGAAAAGATGATTACCAGCGGCACCGGTTTAGCCGTTGGCATTATGGCCTACATCGCTTACCATTTGCTGCAGATGCGCATCGGCCGCTTCACCTTGCAAATCCAGAAAGATGTACTCGACTTTTTGCGCTCACTTCAAGTGCCTGCCAAATGAAAATTGTAAGGCGACATCGTTTCGCAGCTGAAGTTGCCACTTCATCCATGAACGACATCATGTTTTTCCTGTTGCTGTTCTTCTTGATTATTTCGACGATAGCCAATCCTAACATTATTAAAGTATTGGTACCAAAGGCCAGCGAAACGCAGTCACTGAATAAAAAAACGATCACGCTCACGGTGACAAAAACAAAGAATTATTTTGTCAATAACAAAGCTGTACCCAATGGCCAATTAGAACAACAACTTATCCAAGCCACCCGCGGACTGGATGAACCAACCGTTGTCTTGTACATCCCTCGTGATCTTGAAATTCAGGATTTGGTTGATGTCCTCAAAGTAGGTGTGAAGAATAAAATCAAAGTGGTACTCGCCACGGAAAGGAAGTAGCCTCATTGCAGGTGATTCCGCTCAATAAAATCCCGAAAAGATTTTTTGTAGGAATCGCTGATGGGTAACGTAGCCGGCCCGACGTGCACCTCATTTTTATGAATGGTGTCGATCGCGCTTAAAGACACAATAAAGGAGTTATGGATGCGGATGAACTGATCGGATGGCAACTGTTCTTCCAACGATTTTAAGCGCTGCAGACTCACCACCTTTTGCTGCTTCGTGTGAATGGTCACATAATCTTTTAATCCTTCAATGAATAGAATATCGTCCCACTTCACTTTCACCAGCTTGGTTCCGTCTTTTACAAAGATGAAAGGTTGGGAAGGGTTGGGGGTTATTTTTTCGGGTTGAGAAGATAAAGAACTAAGTCGCGAATTCACTTTATCAACAGCTTGCAAGAACCGGCTGAACGTAATCGGCTTTAATAAATAATCGACCACATCCAATTCATAACTTTCCAGGGCGTATTCGGAATACGCCGTTGTTAAAACAACCAACGGTTTCTTCTTCATGATTTTAAGTAACGAAAGACCCGTGATTTCGGGCATCTGAATATCGAGGAAAAGCAAATCCACAGGCTGCGTTTGAATGATCTCCATGGCGGTTACCGCGCTCGAGCAAACATCGATCAATTTTAGAAATGGGACTTTCGAAACGTAATCCTTCAGCAGGCTTCGTGCTAATGGCTCATCATCAACGATTAGGCAAGAGGCACTCACAAGGATAGGTTGAGTTGCGCGAAATAACGGTCAGGCAAGTCGTCGGTCTTGACGCGGTAGCTTCCGGGGTAGCTTAGCTCGAGTCTCCGCTGCAAATTCTGTAGCCCAAAGCCTGACTTTTCTTTTTCTGCTAATGAAGTTCTTAATTTTGTGTTCTCCACGGTATAAACAATTTGGTTGCCGTTTACCTGAAAGTGAATTTTCACCCATGAGCCTGCGGTGTTAGCGCTCACTCCGTGTTTAAATGCGTTCTCAAGAAATGTAATAAAAATCAATGGGGTCACCAAAATATGCTCCGTGCTGCCTTCAATGGTAAAATCGATGGGTACTTCATTATTCAAACGCAGTCGCTCGAGGCTGATATAGTTCTGCATATATTCAATCTCTTTGCTCAATGCAACCTTGGGGTAATTAGAGTCATAAATCATATAGCGCATCATCTGTGAAAGCTTGGCAATGACCTCCGTGGTATTGGCCGATTGGCTATAGGCCAAATAGTAAAGATTATTAAGCGTATTGAAAAGAAAGTGAGGGTTGATCTGTGCTTTTAGAAATTTTAGTTCGTAGGCCAGCTTGTCGTTTTCCATTTGCTTGCGTGTCGATTCCAGTTCAAACCAATCTACCGCGAAACGCAGCATGCCCACAAAAACGGTAATCAATATCGTATCAAAGGACAACTGAACAATGTAAAATGTGGAGTAGAAATAATGCTCATGATTGGTGTATCCATCTACTAAATAACGTTGTAAATGAATCCGCGTAGTAATTAAAATTACAAAAGGCACGAAAAACTCAAGAAAATACTTTCCGATCCTCTGATGCTTTAAAAATCGCGGGAGAAAAATAAAATAATTAAGGTAGGCCACCAGCATGGCAAACAGCAACTGCACCGAAGAGGAAGTGACCAGGCGTTGCCAGGTGATTTCACGGCCAGGGCGCGAACTGATAATATAAAAATAAAACGAGTAGTAGAAGCACCAGAAGGAAAGGTGCAATAAGAACACACGATTACGTTGAAAGTAGCTTGCCATATTAACGATTACGTACAAAGAGCGGCTAAGGTAACCGTTCCTGTAAAGGCAAGGATATTTTCATTAATTTTTTATGCACTTCGTGCAACTTTTTCGATGGTTTGAAGTATCTCATGGATGACCCCGAACTGACGATAAGTTAGCAGAACGGTCGAACAATTAGGTTAGGTTATCTAAAATCACCTTCATCAGGAAACAATTTCACCCACTTTTGCGATACAAGGGATTAAACGAATCGCTTCACCGGTCTAATGTCTCAAAATACTATAAAATGAAATCATCCTTACTTACCTTTTCAATCCTCCTGGTATCACTTTATGCCCTTGGGCAACCCCCCATCGACCTCGTTTCAGGAAAAATAACAGGAGTCGTGCAAGATTCAACCAATAAACAGGGAGTTGAATTTGCTAACGTAGCCCTTCTTGACCAAGCCACCCGGAAACCGATCAATGGCGATGTCTGCGACGACAAAGGGAAATTTACAATATCAAAACTGGCTTCAGGAAATTACATCGTTGCTATTTCATTTATAGGATACACCACCAAAATGATCAAGGTGCAATTGACGGATAAGCAAAATGAAGTGAACCTGGGCAATATCATACTTGCTCCTTCGGTACAAATGCTTAAGGCGGTAGAGATCGTAGGCCAAAAACCATTGATTGAAGAGAAAGTTGACCGCACCGTTTACAACGCAGAATCGGACGCCACGGCAAAGGGTGGGGATGCTACCGATGTTCTTAGACGCGTCCCTTTGTTAAGTGTGGACATGGACGGTAACGTTTCTTTGCGCGGAAGTCAAAACATCAAAGTACTGGTTAATAACAAGCCCTCAACCATTACCGCCAGCAGCGTAGCCGATGCCCTCAAACAAATTCCCGCCGATCAAATTAAAACAGTAGAAGTAATCACTTCACCTTCGGCCAAATACGACGCGGAAGGATCAGCAGGGATTATTAATATCATCCTTAAAAAGAATGGGCTGGAAGGCCTAACGATGAATATCAATAGCAGCTCAGGATACCGAGGATCTAACCTTGGCCTTAATGGAAGTTATCGTAAAGGAAAACTAGGGATTTCGTTGGGCGGCTTTGGAAGAGCACAGTACAACACACCGGGAAAATTTTACAATAATCAAACATCGTATAATGCCAATAAAGACACAGCTTATCAAAATATTCAGAGTGCTTCTACCCGCAACTTAAATCTTTTCGGAAATTATACGTTGGGAATAGATTATGATATCGACAAAAATAATTCGCTTACTGGCTCGGTACGTTTCGGCCTTCGGAACGGCCATGTGTATCAAGACGGCCTTACAACTCAATCATTTATAAATGCGAACGAAAACCCAATCGGAGAATCAACAAAAAATATCAATTCTTTGACGTTATCTAATTCTGTAGATGCCAGCCTAAATTATACGCATCTATTTGCCAAGCCCAATAGGGAATTTAACTTGTTAACGCTGTTCAGTCAGAGTAATGGAAACAACAACTTTACCACTGAAACCACACAATCAAACGTAATCGCCACACCTGCCTACATTAAGAACGTGAATCCAACCCTGAACTCAGAAGCAACCGTACAAGCTGACTACCAAACACCGCTCAGTGAACTTCAACTCTTTGAGTTTGGGGGAAAAGAAATTATGAGAAAAGCCACTAGTAATTACAATTATTTTCAGGCCGGTTCAGATGGTGTTTATTCTGCTATACCCATAGGAACAAACCCTCTTTATAGTTCAAATTTGCTAAACTATACTCAAAATATCACGTCGGGGTATTTTTCATATACACTTAGTACTGCCAGCAAATATTCTTTAAAAGCAGGGGCGCGGTATGAATACACTACGATAGATGCACAACATAATGATGCATCCGGTCAAGTCGTTCCAATTCAGGGGATTCGTGATTACGGAGTTTTAGTGCCAAGTTTTAACCTGTCAAAACGCCTTGGTAACGGCAACATGATCAAAATTTCTTTTAACCGAAGAATCCAAAGGCCGTCCATTCAGAATCTTAACCCTAACACACTTGCTTCAAACAGTTTAAATGTTTCTACCGGTAATCCTTCATTGAGTCCTGAGTACACGAATAATTATGAAATTGGTTATAGCGCCAATATTCAAAATACAACACTCAATTTTTCCGGTTTTATGCGCACCACCAACAATGCGATACAACAATTGCGTAACTCAGATACTTCACCCGGTGTACTGCCCGGTACGATCATCACGACGTACGGAAATATCGGTATACAGGACGCCTATGGTGCAAGTCTTTTCGCTAACGTTTCCCTATCCAACAAGTTTTCTCTCAGTGGTGGGGGCGACACCTACTATGCTGTTTTAAAGAACCCGAATCCAAGCCTTCCGGTTTATGCAGCCAGTAACAGCGGCTGGGTCTATAACGTCCGCATGTTTGGTAATTATACGATTGGCAATGGGTTCGGCTTGCAGTTCTTTGGCTTTTATCGTGGAAGGCAAGTATTGTTGCAAGGTTTCCAGGGTGCTTTCCGACTCTATAGTTTAAGCCTCCAAAAAGAATTTAACGAAAAAAGAGGAAGCATTGGCTTGGGAGCAGAAAACTTTTTAACACCAACCATGACGGTCAACTCTTCCACCGTATCTCCTATTTTAACCCAAACGGGTTATACCAAATACTATAACTTCAATTTTAAAATCACTTTCAACTATCGTATTGGTAAAATGTCTGTAAACAATCAGCCCAAGAAGAGCAAAATGTCGATCAACAATGACGATTTAAAAGACAACGGTGGTGGCGACCAAAGTGACGGTATTCAAATGGGTGGTCAACAGGGCGGTAGAGGTGGAAGAGGTCAGGCGCCGGCCCAACCCAACTTGAAGATGAGCGCAGCAGATCCTACAAAAGAAATCAATGCCGCCGGCACATGGAATTATACGGTAGAATCTCCACAAGGCGGTGGCGGCAAAATAGTGATCAAGAAAGACGGAGACAAATATTCGGGCACTATTACAAGCAGCAGAGCCAACCGTGAGACAGCGCTTTCATCAATCACTGTAAAAGGTAACGAAATAACAATCGCTTATGAAGTGTCCATGGGCGGAAATAATGTGAGCTTCACTATCCACGGAACGATCAAGGACGATGAACTCAATGGCAATATGAGTGTAGGCCAGTTTGGAACTTTCCCCATCAACGCGAAGAGGGATAAATAAAAGAAATTCTATTTGATCTTAGAGGCCACAAACTGAAGAGCTCTTGAGAGGTTGGAGATCAGAGGTTTGTAGCTTGTCTCTTTCTTGAAAATTATTCATCCACTTTCAGAAGAGAATAGTCAACATAGTTCGGATAGAGCGTCAGATGTTTTTTCTTCACTTCATCAAAAATCATTTGTCGAAGCGCTTCGATATTCTCCTTCTTGGTGGCCGACACAAAAACGACTTGTTCAAAGCCGTGCTGACGATAGTAGCCATGCAAGGCCTCTAAATCCACCGGGCCATCTTCGTTTTGCAGTCGGTCAATTTTATTCAAAACCAGGATCGTGCGAATATTTCCGGCATCAATCTCCACCAACGTTTTTTTCACGACCTCAATTTGGTTGTCGTGAAAAGGATGAGCGCTGTCCACAATGTGCAATAAAAGATCCGCCTCACGCACCTCATCGAGGGTTGACTTAAAGGATTCAATCAAATGATGAGGCAATTTTCGAATAAATCCAACGGTATCTGAAAGTAAAAAAGGAATATCACCCAAGACCACTTTGCGCACGGTGGCATCAACCGTAGCAAACAATTTATTCTCCGCCTTCACCTCGGCCTTCGAAAGCAAATTCATCAGCGTGCTTTTGCCTACATTCGTGTATCCCACCAAAGCGACACGCACAATTCCTTCTCTGGACTTGCGCTGGGTCTGCCGTTGCTTGTCTATTTTTTTTAATTCTTCTTTCAACTTGGATATTTGATCACGCACGACTCTTCGGTCAGTTTCTATTTCCTTCTCCCCCGATCCACCCCGCGTGCCAGTACCTCCCCGTTGTCGCTCCAGGTGTGTCCACATCCGTGTAAGCCGAGGCAACAAATATTGGTTCATGGCCAGCTCTACTTGTGTACGTGCTTGCGCGGATTGAGCGCGCATCAGAAAGATATCCAGGATTAAGAGTGAACGGTCATAAATGCGGACAGCCATTTCTTCTCCTGTTTTATTCAATTCCTTTTCCAGGTTCCGCAATTGTGAAGGGCTTAAATCATCATCGAAGAGAACATTTTGAACTTGATTTGCACTAACAAAATCCTTTATTTCTTCCAATTTTCCTTTTCCAACAAAAGTTCGAACATCGGGATTGTTAAGCTTTTGTGTAAATCTTCCAATCGTAGTAATTCCAATTGTTTCGGCCAGGAAGGCCATTTCATCCAAATGCTCTTCGATCTCCTCGGGGCGACATTTTGGAACGCTAACCGCCACCAAAATGGCGAGATTTGTAGGTTTATTCATCGATAACGGTATTTAAGCACAGTTTATCCGAAAGATACGTTTTCTCGAAGGTTACTTTTATGTAAATTTGCAGGATATAGGTACTGAAACAGCCTGATAAACAGCTATTTCAGCATAAACTTTAATCAAATCGGTCTCCGGCAAGAGGCCACCGTTGGCAAAAATGAGAATAGCGATCGTTTTAAACACCTCTTGGAATATCTATAATTTCAGGATGAATTTTGTGAAGGTGCTGATCGCCGAAGGCAACGAAGTTCACACCATAGCCCCGCATGACGAATTTACTCATTATCTAACCGAGGCTGGGTGCATTCATCACAACTTAAAGATGGACAGCCGCGGAGCGAACCCGGTAAAGGATTTTCTTCTTGTCTTTGAATTGATGTCCACTTATCGGAGGGTGAAGCCGGACGTGGTTTTGCACTATACCATTAAACCCAATGTTTATGGCACTTTGGCAGCTGCTATTTTAAAAATCCCTACTATTAATAATGTCTGCGGACTTGGGACAATCTTCTTAAAAAAGAATTTGGTTTCTTCAGTTGCCATCGCCCTATATCGCTTGGCCTTTCGTTTTCCAAAGAAGGTGTTTTTTCAAAATCAGGATGACCGTGATCTTTTTGTAGATAAAAAGATAATTGCTTTGTCTACCTCGGATCTTATTCCCGGATCTGGGATCGACCTCAAACGATTTGCCCCGTTCGATTTCAAGCGCAATTCAACATTTACCTTTCTTTTGGTTTCAAGACTAATTACTGACAAAGGAATACATGAGTTCATTGAAGCCATACGGCAATTAAAGGCGTCTGGCATCGAGGCTAAGTTTCAAGTTTTGGGCGCAAAAGACCCCAGGCACAAACGAGGAATCAAATTGGGCGTGATAAAAGAGTGGATCGACTCCGGTACGATTGAATATCTTGGCACGACAAAAGATGTACGGCCTTATATCCAGCAGGCCGATTGCATCGTACTTCCCTCTTATCGAGAAGGCACGCCCCGCACTTTGCTCGAAGCGGCCAGCAGTGCAAAGCCGATCATCACGACTGACGTACCCGGTTGTCATAATGTCGTTATGGATGGATATAATGGATTGTTGTGTAAACTTAAAGATTCGCAAGACCTCGCCAGCAAAATGTACATGATGACCAACTTTGATGATGGAACATTAAAAAAATTAGGTGACAATGGCCGAAAAAAGGTAGTGAGTGAATTTGATGAGTCAATCGTAATCCGTAAATACCTCAGCGCTATTCATAGCCTCGACTCCTAGCCATGATAATTATTTAGAAGGCTAATTTATGCAAGCGCAGATGCGCTTACATTTATGTTGGTGAAAAATCGTAATTTCACGTTAATTGATATAAGTTAATGGCGCGATTTTTTACATTCATCTTTCTTTCCTGCTTATTGTTTTGCTCCTGTGCTTCTTACAAACAGAATATAATGTTCAAGCCTACGGAGGGCTATCTGCCCGAGGCTTTCAAAAAAGATGTGCTTTCCGCTGAAAAAGATTATGTCATCCAAAAAAATGATTTATTGAAGCTGGAAATCTATTCCAATAACGGAGAACGTTTCATTGACCCGAACCCTGATATTTCAGATGTCGGTGGCAGCGGTAAACCGCCGCAACAAGCCGCTCAGGTCACTTACTTGGTTGATCAAAACGGAATTGTAAAATTGCCGCTCATCGGTGAAATTAAACTGGTCGGTTTTACCCTGCGACAAGCAGAAGAGATTGCCCAAAAGGAATACTCCAAATTTTTCACTGACTCCTTTGCTCAGTTGTCTTTTGCGAATAAACGTGTAATTGTGCTGGGTGCGCCTGGTGGTCAAGTCATTCCGCTCGTCAATCAAAACGTTACCCTCGCTGAAGTTCTTGCTTTGGCACATGGAGTAAACAATGACGCGAAGGCCAACGCAATAAAATTAATTCGGGGCAATCATGTCTATCAAATTGATTTTAGCACGATAAAGGGGTTTATGGACGGCAATATGCTTATTGAGGCTGGCGATATCGTTTATGTAGAACCCGTGCGAAGACCTTTCACCGAAGGCCTGCGGGACAATTATATATTTGTGTCCTTGTTTGCGTCCTTGTTGACGA
>Ga0206942_1325_pt1 | contig 10130 bp, 8 predicted proteins | sample Alteio_BWOrgHeat_6_FD_153253 | JGI IMG/M metagenome (GOLD analysis project Ga0206942, IMG submission 153253) | Enriched cells from forest soil in Barre Woods Harvard Forest LTER site, Petersham, Massachusetts, United States -... | ecosystem: Environmental > Terrestrial > Soil > Temperate forest > O... | reverse complement strand
CTTCGTAGATGACTTCTTTAATTTCCGGTGTAGGCAAAAATTTGGTACCGACAAAGGAAATCGGTATGGATTGTTCCAGTGGTTCAGCTACAAAATCGCTGGCATAGGCGATCAGATGCATTTGATTGTCTTTAGCGCGAAAATGGGATTTTAATGAGGGATAAAATTCGGTAGTAGGGCAAATAAAATGATACCGGTCGACATTTTTTTTTAAGGTTCCCTGATCGCAAAACAGAGGAGGAGAATCCATTGCCCAAACCAGAATGGGGCAATCCACCACATCCGCTATTCCGGCAAACAGGGCATTATTACAGGTAATGATTAAATCCGGCTTGAATGCAGCAATTTCAGCATGCACAGCACTGACATCGATTTTGCTATCAGGCTTGTTTGAGGTCCAGGGATTCGCATGAAATTTATTGGTAATCATCAACATGACATCGTTGCCTTCCCTGAGCAAGGCATTAATGAAGCCTTCATAAAAACAGGGCAACAAGTCCTGTCGGGGAATGCCAGAGATGCAGCTAAATAAAATTTTGCTCATTAAATAATCAACTTTATCGAGAAATCATAAATTGAAGAGTCGATGAATAACATTCTTTCCAATGACCTGATGCATTGCTACACTAGGCGACTCTGATGTTCCTGTCATTGGCCGATTGTATTTTATTTGTAAATGAATGTGAATAATTATATGAATGATAAAGTATCGATTCCAATTAGCGTTTGTATGATTACGCATAATCATGAAAAATTTATTCGTCAAGCCATAGACAGTATTCTTAATCAATCATTTTCACATTTTGAATTGATCATTGTGAATGACGGATCCAGCGATCAAACGGAAGACATTATTCGTACGTACAAGGATTCCCGCATTCGTTTTTATTCGCAACCGAATCAGGGCCCGAGCACCGCTTTTAATCAGGCGATTCGGCTGGCGACAGGGACTTATGTCGCCTTGATGAGTGGCGATGATATTTCCCATCCTGAGCGACTGGCAGTGCAATATGGCTGGTTAGAAAAGCATGGAGCCAGGATCACTTTTTCGCAGGCTGATTTTATTGATAGTAGCAGTTCGATTTTGATTAACCCGACAATGGATCAATTAATCAATCAGCTTCAGCTGGATACACAGGCAAAAGTGATCCATCAATTCTTTTTTAATGGAAATTATCTTTGCGCGGGCACGTGTATGGTGCTCCGTGAACTGATCCTCGAAAAAGGCTTGTTCAATCCGGCGTTGATTCAGTTACAGGATTATGATCTCTGGTACAAAATAGCGTTAACGACGCCATTGACTGTTCTACCGAAAAAGTTACTGAGCTATCGAATTCGTTCTGATCAGGGCAATCTCAGTCATGCCATTAATCAGTCCCGTAATATATTTGAATACGTAGAAGTTCATCGTATGATGATGGCGGAAATACCCATGCCGGTTTTCAGGGAATCTTTCCGGGAATGCCTGGTTCGCCCTGATTTTTCCGATGAAACCGGTTTTGCTTTCGAAAAGGCTTTCCTGTTTTTAAAGCATCGTTTAACACTGGTGCAGTATATTGGATTACAAAATTTATATACATTGATGCAAGATGACAGAATGGTGAAGCATGCGATTGAATATTACGATTTCAGCTTGCCAAGCCTCTATAAACTGATTCTGGAACATAAATGGTTACCTGAATTTTATAATACAGACCTGAAGCAGTATATATATACAAAATTGCGGACCAGGCGAGATCGGGTGATAAAAAAAATATTGTCGCCTTTTAGGGGATTTTTGGGGATAGACTTGGCATAGTACTTCATATACGATTGCTTACTTTATTTTTCAGCGGTATTGAGCAAACATAAAATGGGTGGGTGAGGATGAGCCTGGAACTTTGTAGAATTATTGATCTACCCCGGATCAGTGATGGTCGTGGGAATTTGACTGTGATAGAAAAACAAAAACATGTGCCATTTGATGTTCAACGTGTTTTCTACACCTATGATCTTTCTGCTACAATACGCCGTGGTGAGCATGCCCACCGTTCTCTGGAAGAAGTACTGATTTGCGTGTCAGGCAGTTTTGATGTTTATCTGGATGATGGGTTTAATAAAAATGTATATCATCTGAATACACCGACACAAGGTCTTTATATTCCGCCTTTCGTGTGGGGTACGCAGACTAACTTTTCTGAAGGCGCTGTGTGTCTGGTTCTTGCCTCACAACCGTATGATGAGCACGATTATTTTCGCAACTACAAGGATTTTTTGAAATATGTTAAAGCTGCAAGAGACGTTTCCTCAACCGATCAAATTCTTCGATGCACGGTTTGACAGAGTAGAACTCGAGAATGAGCTAACAGAAGCTTTTCAGCGTACATTAACATCAGGTTCCTACATCCTGGGTTCTGAAGTAGAAAACTTTGAAAAAAATTTTGCAGCCTATTGTAACAGAAAGCATTGTCTTTCCGTCGGTAACGGCCTGGATGCCTTGCATATCATTCTGCGTGCCATGGGCATTGGTCCGGGTGATGAGGTATTGGTTCCAGCGCATACATTTATTGCGAGCTGGCTTGCCGTATCGTATGCGGGAGCAACACCGGTACCGGTCGATGTTTGCCCGCAGACATTTAACATGGATGCTGATCGGATTAAATCGGCTATCACGACTCGAACCAAAGCGATTATGCCGGTTCATCTCTATGGCCAACCGGCTGATATGCATGCTATCAATGCGATTGCGAAAGAATATGGCCTTAAAGTGATTGAAGATGCTGCACAGGCACATGGCGCTTTATATCATGGAGAAAAGGCAGGCAGTTTGTCGGATGCGGCGGCTTTCAGTTTTTATCCCACTAAAAATCTGGGTGCACTGGGCGATGGTGGAGCCATTGTGACGTCGGATGATGCGTTGGCGATGGAAATACGCCTGTTAAGAAATTATGGATCTGTCAAAAAATATCATTACGATACACAGGGATTTAATTCGCGTCTGGACGAAATGCAAGCTGCTTTTCTCAGTGCCAAGCTCAAACATCTCGACAAATGGAATAGAAAGCGTCATCAGTTGGCATTGCGTTACATGGATCGTCTGGATCAGTCAAAAATAACGGTGCCCATGATTCTGGCTAGCACAAATCCCGTCTGGCATTTATTTGTTGTACAAGTTAAAAATCGGGATCAGATTCAAAGACAATTGAGTGAGCAGAATATTCATACGCTGATTCACTACCCCATTCCTCCTTCTCTCACCAAAGCATATGAATCATTGAATTATCCGATTTCAGATTTTCCTGTGACACAAAAAGTTGTGCGGGATATTTTAAGTCTACCTATGGGAATTCATCTTTCTCTGGAAATGGTTGATTATGTGGCTGATCATTTGAATCAATTAGTGAATAATTGAGGTTACACGGGATTCCATGCTACCTCGCGGCTTGCTAAAAGAATATTCCCAGTTTCTCGCCATCCTGCTGCGTCTGATGGATGTCATGGCTGTCGTTCTCGGTGGCCTTGTTGCCTATTATTATAAATTTGATGGACTGTTTCTCACAACGGATTATCAGAATGCCCTGATTACTGCGGGTATCGTCACTTTTTTTGTGTTTTCATTTTTTCGAATTTATGATTCCATCCGGGCTTTAAATTTTTGGCAGCATCTTGTCAAACTTGTTCCGGCTGTGATTGCCATGTTGTTTGTTCTGGCGGGGCTTGCGTTTATTACCAAAACCGGTGAAACCTATTCGCGTTCCTGGTTTTTATTACTAGGCGGCATCTCGTTAGCTTTTTTGATTTTATTTCGCTGCACGTTACTGATTATTTTGCGTATGATGCGCTCGCATGGGTGGAATGAACGACGTGCTGTGATTATAGGTGCAGGCGAGTTGGGTGAGAAATTACTGGAAGCTGTTCAGCAAAAATTGTGGACGGGTTTTCAGGTGGTCGCGATATTCGATGATCATGTGTTGCCAGATTCTTCCACGCTGATTCGTGGTGTTCCTGTCATCAAAACACCGGAAAATATTAGCGCCTGGCTTCACGCATCCGGGCAGACAATTGATGAAGTCTGGTTGGCTCTTCCATTACACGCAGAAAAACGTGTCAAAAAAATTCTGCATGAACTTCGCCACGATACGGTCACCACCCGATTCGTTCTGGATATTTTCGGACTGGATTTATTAAATCATTCACTCACGAGTCTGGCCGGCTTTCCCGTTTTAAATATTCGCTCAACGCCGATGGTCGGAGTGAATCGTCTGGTGAAAGCGATTGAAGATCGCTTCCTCGCAGGCTGTATTTTATTGTTGATTAGTCCATTGCTGCTCATGATTGCGATTGCGATTAAATGCAGTTCGAGAGGGCCGGTTTTTTATCGCCAAAAGCGTGTGGGCTGGAATGGCAAGGAATTTGAAATGCTAAAATTTCGTTCGATGCCTGAAAATACGGAATCCACATCCGGACCTGTCTGGGCGAAACAAAATGAAACTCGTGCCACACGTGTTGGAATGTTTTTACGAAAAACCAGTCTGGATGAATTGCCACAATTTATTAATGTGTTGCTGGGTGATATGTCGATTGTGGGTCCGCGACCGGAACGTCAATATTTTGTCGAACAATTCAAGAATGAAATTCCAGGTTACATGCAAAAGCATTTGGTGAAAGCCGGCATTACCGGTTGGGCGCAAGTGAATGGCTGGCGAGGAAATACGAGTCTTGAAAAACGTATTGAATATGATTTGTATTATATTGAAAACTGGTCGCTGGCGTTTGATTTGAAAATTATTTTTCTAACAATATTTCACGGTTTTGTGAATAAAAATGCTTATTAAAAATAGTAATAAGAATATATTAATTGTCGGGGGTGCGGGATATATCGGCTCGCACATGAGCGCGTTTTTGTCCAGGATCGGTTATACACCGATTGTTCTGGATGATTTATCAACCGGGCATCGTGATGCCGTGTTAGATGCTGAATTCATCGAAGGAAGCATTGCAGATTCCGCATTGCTGGATCATATTTTTTCGACGCGATCCATTGCTGCGGTCATGCATTTTGCTTCATTTATTCAGGTGGGTGAGTCTGTCAGATTACCTGAAAAATATTATCAGAATAATGTGGCGAACACGCTGAATTTGCTGATAGCGATGTTGAAACATAAAATCAATAAATTTATTTTTTCATCAACCGCTGCGGTGTATGGTGAACCGCATTATACGCCGATTGATGAAAACCATCCGATCAAACCCATTAATCCGTATGGTTGTTCGAAGAACATGATCGAGCAAGTGCTGGCTGATTTGATGCATGCGTATTCTTTTCAGTATGCAGTGTTGCGTTATTTTAATGCAGCGGGCGCAGATCTTTCTGGAAAATTATGCGAGCGTCACGATCCTGAAACGCATTTGATTCCTTTGATTTTGCAAGTGGCCAATGGACAGCGTGAAGATATTACGATTTATGGACAGGATTATCCAACACCGGATGGTACATGTGTGCGTGATTATATTCATGTGACAGATTTATGTGATGCGCATTTTAAGGCATTATCCATGCTGGAAGCGGGCGAAAAATGTTGTATTTATAATTTGGGAACAGGGCAAGGTTATTCTGTTAAACAAGTGATTGATGCAGCGCGTGAAATAACCGGGTGTGATATTTCAGTGAAACAGGGTGCACGACGTGAAGGTGATCCAGCGATTCTGGTGGCGGATGCGACGCGTGCGATGCGGGATTTAAAATGGACGCCGCAGTATTCGGATTTAAAGACGATTATTCAGCATGCCTGGAAAACGTATTCTTAAAAAATAAGGAAAAAAATGGAATATTTAATTGCCGGGGTGGATGAGGCAGGCAGAGGTCCATTGGCAGGTGATGTGTTTGCTGCTGCTGTGATTTTATCACCGGATCATTCAATTGAAGGTTTGATGGATTCAAAAAAATTGTCTGAAAAAAAAAGAGAGGAATTGTTTGAGCTCATTTATGCACGCGCATTGGCAGTCAGTGTTGGGCGTGCCAGTGTTGAAGAAATAGATCGGATTAATATTCTGCAAGCATCCATGCTGGCAATGAAACGCGCTGTGGAAAGTTTGAAGATCGTGCCTCACCTTGTCATGATCGATGGGAATCGTTCGCCTGAATTGTCATGTAAAACGAAAACGATTATTCGCGGCGATCAAACGGAACCTGCGATCAGTGCAGCATCCATTGTGGCCAAAGTGATGCGTGATAGAGAAATGCAACAACTGGATTTGCAGTTTCCACAATACGGTTTTGCGCAGCATAAAGGGTATGGTACAAAAATGCATCTGGATGCCCTGCAAAAACATGGGCCGAGTGTGATTCATAGACGTTCGTTTGCGCCGGTGACAGAGCTTTTATAACATATTGAATATACAGCATATATTACGTTGCACATCACGTTGCCCATAATCGTGTTTTTTGTATCTTATTGATTATACAGAAGTTTTTATTTTTTAGCCCGAAAAAATTTTTTCTGACATCATGTAACTATATGATTAATAAGGAAATTTTTGACTTTCTTCCGGTGAAAAATATCGATCCAGGGTGGGCAAGGTGCAGCGTGTCAACGCTATACTTTATTACCCATGTAATCATAATTTAAAATTGACTCGCAAACAGGTTGTGTTACCCTTTTTAACAACGAATGGATTATAAAAAAGAGACAAGGGAATGCTTAGATTACTCATCAAGTCCACTTTATTTTTGCTTGTATTTTATGGGCTTATGAATGCTCCGGTTTATGCAATTGCCATTCCAGCTGCAATACCCAATGCGTTTGATCCAGGCCAGGTACAAAAAAACATTCAAAAACAAAGCATTCAAAGAGGTACAAAAGCGCTTCCAGCTCTTCAAAATGAATTAAAACCTCACGCTCCCATACCAGGGGCGGAAGCTGTTCGATTTACCCTGAATAAAATCATCATTACAGGAAATACTGTTTTTACCGAGAAAGAACTCCAGGCTGTTTTCCTGTCTTCAATGCATAAAACCATATCGGTTGCTGATTTGCAGTCGCTCGTTCAGGCGGTTACGACAAAATACAGAGAGAAAGGCTATATTTTGTCACGCGCCTTGCTGCCGCCTCAGGAAATTAAACAGGGTATTGTCAAAGTGGAAGTGATCGAAGGTTTTATCAGTTCAGTCACAGTTACCGGCAAACCCGGTGGAGCCCGAAAACTGATTGAGGAATATGGTCAGCATATCGCACAATCCAAACCATTAAATTTGTCCGTCATGCAGCGCGAAATGTTATTGGCGAATGATTTGCCGGGTATTTCAGTCAAGGCGGTTATTATTCCATCCAAAACAGTACCCGATGCGGCTGATTTAACGCTGGTTGCGGATTACAAAGTGATCTCGGCGAGTGTTGAACAAAATAATTATGGCACGCGTTATCTGGGACCGATTCAATCTTCGCTGGCTTTTGCACTGAATTCCATTTTTACCGGTGGCGATGTAACGGGTGGCAATGCGACGGTGACATCAAAAGTCAGCGAAATGCAATATTATAATTTATATCATACGCTACCTTTAAACAGTAAAGGCTTGAATTTTACGATTGGAACGAGTTATACAGCAACGCAACCGCAGTTTTTGCTAATGCCTGTTGAGGTGGTCGGTGAGAGTGCTTCTGTTTATGCTAATTTAACGTATTCACTCATTCGTTCCCGCGAACAAAACCTGTCATTGCATGGTATTGCAAATTATCAAAATGTGACTTCAACCATTTTGGCTTTTCCACTTTATCAGGATCGAGTGCGTTCGCTGACAGTGGGTGCGGCGTATGACACGACAGACAGGTGGAATGGCTCTGACAATCTCGGCCTAGATGTCATACACGGGTTTCCGATTTTGGGTGCACAAATGCATGCGTTGCAATCACGTCCGGACGGACGTGCGCAATACACGCGATTGACAGCGAATCTGGCTCGTTTGCAGCAGCCGTTTTATAAACGCTTGTCTCTCTTTACGGGTTTGACGGGACAGTATTCATTCCAGCCATTATTGGCAACGGAACAGTTTAGTTTGGGCGGTCCTGTGTATGGTCGAGGTTATGGCCCTTCTGAAATTGTGGGTGATGAGGGAATCGCTGGAAAAGTTGAATTACGTTTTGATACACAACCGGAAAAATACTTTTTGCAAACGGTCGAATATTATATTTTCTATGATGCAGGTGTTATCTGGAATCGTGATACGTTTAATCAGCCCGCAAGACAGGATCTGACCTCAACAGGTGCCGGATTGCGTATGGCTTTTACCCCTCAAGTCTACGGCGAGCTCTATATCGCTAAACCATTGAGTCGCAAGGCGACCACACTCACACCACCTGACCAAAACCCTCAACAGGCCCGAGGTTTTTTCCAGATTATCGCAAGACTCTAAATCTATTGGCAAAATATAATTGCCTGGCAGTGGATATTTCCCAATCATCTTCTATACTTTCAGAGTGAGCATACAAAACGATATATAGTATAAGTATGGCAAGTGGTGTTTCACTCAGTTATTCAATAAAACATTATGAATACGAATCGAAACAACCGCAATGAGGAAAGAGACACACAGCGGGGAACGCACGTACGAGGAACGGCAAAACGAAGTTTTGTTTTAGCCGCAAGTCTTTTGTTGTCCCTGTCAATGCTGCAGGCGGGTGCAAATCCACAAGGTGGGCAAGTCACTGCAGGCAGCGCAACGATTTCTTCTCCCAATGCCAGTACCGTACAAATTAATCAATCCAGTGATAAGGCAGTGATAGACTGGAAAAGTTATAACATTGGCGTGCATGAAAAAACACAGTATGTCCAACCCTCCATCCAATCCATTACGCTGAACCGAATTGATCCCAGCATGGGAGGATCGATTATTCGCGGTATGATTTCAGCGAATGGAAAAATTATTTTAATTAATCCAGCAGGCATGTTGTTTACTTCAACCGCAAGAGTTGATGTATCCGGTTTGATTGCGACAACGGCCAATATGACGAACGATGATTTTATGAAAGGCAATTATCATTTTGTGCAATCGCCTTTATGGAATGGCGCAATTATCAATAATGGAAAAATTACCATTCGTAATGAAGGTCTTGCTGCCCTGGTGGCTCCTGGTGTTGAGAACAATGGCGTGATTATTGCGAAAATGGGAAAAGTCATTCTTGCTTCAGGAACCGAATACACCATCGATTTTAACGGCGATCAAATGATTCAGTTTGGTGTGGACTCTGAAGTGTCAAAACCGGCCGTTGCACCGAATGGACGTACATTGAAATCAGCCGTCAGCAATAGCGGAACGATTATTGCTGACGGCGGAAAAGTTTTGTTAACGGCAAACACAGCGGGCAGCATCCTGGATCATTCCATCAATATGTCGGGTCGTATTGAAGCGAATACGGTTGCCCAGCATGGTGGTTCCATTATTCTGGGTGCAGGCAATGGAACTGTCAGGGTTTCCGGCAAGATGATAGCGATGGGGAAACATAAAGGACAGCAAGGTGGCACGGTCAAGGTATTGGGTGACAATGTTCAACTGGTCGACAATGCATCGATTGATGTTTCAGGAAAAAGTGGCGGTGGAACGATTTTAGTTGGCGGAAATTTTCATGGTGCAGGTCCTGAACAAAATGCAACACACACGTATGTTGATAAAACGGTGACGCTGAATGCAAATGCATTATCCAACGGCAATGGCGGTAACATTGCCGTTTGGTCAAATGGGGATACACGATTTTATGGAATGATTAATGCGAAAGGCGGGTCGTTGGGCGGGAATGGCGGATTTGTTGAAACGTCCGGACATTACCTAGATGTGACAGGCGCATCGGTTAATACGCTGGCTCCTTCGGGATTGACCGGAACCTGGTTACTGGATCCGACTAATATCTGGATTGCAGCCACTCTTGCCAATGCACAGGCAGCAGTACCAGGCATGCCAGGTTCCGATACTTCTGCCAACACGGGGAGCGGTGGCGTTCCCAATACGTTTGCAGGTTCTGGCGTTATCAGTGATTCTTTTCTTTCAACGGGTAATCTGGTTACGGCATTGGGTGGTTCCAATGTTATTGTGACGACGACCAATGCCAGTGGGACAGGTACGGGCAATATCACAGTGGTTGATCCGATTGCATGGACTA
>Ga0206942_1340_pt1 | contig 10168 bp, 18 predicted proteins | sample Alteio_BWOrgHeat_6_FD_153253 | JGI IMG/M metagenome (GOLD analysis project Ga0206942, IMG submission 153253) | Enriched cells from forest soil in Barre Woods Harvard Forest LTER site, Petersham, Massachusetts, United States -... | ecosystem: Environmental > Terrestrial > Soil > Temperate forest > O... | reverse complement strand
CGACTGATCGTTGGCGCTGTTTTTCTCTCCGAAGGCATCCAGAAGTTTTTGTTCCCGGACGCTCTGGGCGTTGGCCGTTTCGCCAAGATCGGGATTCCGTCCCCCGAGATCACGGCCCCGTTCGTCGGCGTGTGTGAGGTTGCCTGTGGTGTGCTATTCCTGTTGGGCCTGCTGACCCGTTTCGCCGCCATCACCATGATAATCAACATGATCGTTGCGATTTCGACCGCGAAGGTTCCCATGCTGCTCAACGAAGGTTTCTGGAAGATGGCGCACGAGGCCCGCACAGATTGGGCCATGCTTCTTGGGTCGATCTTTCTGCTCATCGTCGGTGCGGGGGCGGGGTCGCTGGATGCTGTGTTCGCTCAGTATTCCGATAGAAAGGCATAGCCAGCGCCGGGGGAATCCCCAAATTCGGAAGGTCGCTACAATGGCCACGGTCAAAGCTTATGTGTTCGACGCCTACGGCACGCAGTTCGACGTGCATTCGGTCCTGGACTGTTGCGAAGAACTCTTTCCTGGGCACGGAGAACAACTGACGATTCTGTGGCGGACCAAGCAGCTTGAATACACCTGGCTGCGGACGCTGATGGGCCGATACGAAGACTTTGGACAGATCACCCGAGATGCCCTCGTTTTCGCCTGCGGCAGACTCGACCTATCCCACTCCCCCGATCAGATCGACCTGTTGATGCACACCTACCGGACCCTGCGCCCATTCCCAGACACAACCAAGGCTCTTGACACCTTGGCGGGAACTCCGTGTGCCATCCTATCAAACGGATCGCCGGAGATGCTGCGGAGTGCCGTCCTCAGTGCAGGTTTCGAGAGCAAATTCCGGCATGTTCTGAGTGTGGACGCCGTAAAAATGTACAAACCGCACCCAGCGACTTACGCGTAAACAACCGCCACCGAACTCTTTGGAGCATTTATGGACGCTACATTCTGGCTGGTATTGGGGCTTTTCCTGGTAGTTCTGGGTTCTTCATGGACCACCGCAGGCAGCAACAACGGGTGGCGGTTGAAGCGACTTGAGCGGAAGGTCGATCTGATTTTGAACCATTTGGGACTCGATCCCAATCAAGGCGTGAGTCCGCAGGTCATGGAACTTGTCAAAGCAGGTCAGAAAATCCAGGCGATTAGGATGTACCGGGAGCAGACAGGAGCCGGATTGAAGGAATTCAAGGATTATGTGGAGAGCCTGTAAGGGACGATTGCCTCGAAACAACTCGCTTGACCAAGGAATGAAAAATGGACCTCCTCGCCGCCATCATTATCATTGCATTGCTGTTCACTGGTTTCCTTTTTTGGCTGATCGGCAGGCAAGTGGCCAAAAGCCGGGAATTCTCGCATTTGGAACGTATAAAGGCTCTTGAATTGGGACAGGCTATTGGCCCTTCCGAGGCCGAAAAGTGCCAACACAGGTATCTGCACAACATCTTCTGGATTGGTTTCTGGCTCGGGGCCGGGGTGCCGATTGCAGCAGTCTCGGGGGCAAGTTCCGTAATGATTCAGGCGCATCTTCAAGACTTCGGGATGATCCTTGCGATCTGGATTTGCGTGGCGGTCATTGCGGTCGCCAGCGTTGTTTGTGCCACCGCCCTCATGATCTCTACTCGGCACTGGTCCTCAAAGGAACACAAGGACTCGCCGGGAAATGACAGGGCGGTTTAGTAATGGGCGTGCCGGGCCTCGTTTCCGTTTCCGACTGTTCGCTCACTTCTTCAGTTCTTGGGCCTTTTTTTGGTCGCTGGCAGCTTTGGCTTCATCACCTAATGCTCGATAAGCATTGGCACGGCTTACATAGAAGATGGATTGTGTGGGATTCAGTCGGATTGCCTCACTGAAATCGGCGATGGCCTTGTCGTGTTCACCCTTCTTGCTGTGGGAATTTCCTCGGTTATCATAAGCGACTGCGTATTTCGGGTCGAGCCGGATGGCCTCGGAGCAGTCGGCGATGGCCTTGTCGTGTTCGCCCTTCTTGGCGTAGGAATTACCCCGGTTGTTGAAGGGTATTGCGTCCATCGGGTCCAGGCGGATTGCCTCATTGAAATCGGCGATGGCCTTGTCGTGTTCATCCTTCTTGGCGTAGGACCAACCTCGGTCGCTGTAGGCTTGAGCCAAGTTCGGCTCAAGGCGGATGACCTCGGTGTAATCGACGATAGCTTTGTCATATGCACCTATCTTGGCGTAGGACAGACCCCGGTGGTTGTAGGCGGTTGCCAATTTCGGGTCGAGACGGATGGCCTCCGTGTAGTCGGCGACAGCCTTGTCGTAATCGCCCTTCTTGGAATACGACCAACCCCGGCTGTGGTAGCCTGGTGCCAATTTCGGGTCGAGTCGGATCACCTCGGTATAGTCGGCGATAGCTTTGTCGTACTCGTTCTTGCTGTTATAGGACGCACCCCGTTCGCTGTAAATAAGTGCCGATCTCGGGTCGAGGTTGATGACCTCGCTGAAGTCTGCGATGGCCTTGTTGTGGTCGCCTTTCTTGGCGTACGAAAAACCCCGTCCACCGTAGGCTTTTGCCAATTTCGGGTCAATGCGGATGGCCTCGGTAAAATCGAGAATGGCTCGGTCGAAATCGCTTTTCTCAAAGGCACCCATGCCTCGTTTGAAGCTATCGTTGACGGCTTTTTCATTGGAGGCTGTCTGGCTTGAACACGACACCACCATCGGCGGCAGCAGGAGGGCCAGCACCACACACGAGATCGATGGACCACGTTTCGTTGGCATCTACAACCGTCCCACGAATGATTCGTTATGAGCGTGATCTGGAGAAGGCCAGACTAACCGTCGTCCGGCCTTCCAGAATACCCGAAAGTCGCCATAATTCAAGGCTGGCGCACAGAGCGTTCGAGGGGTTTGGCAAGGGGACGTGGTTTCGGGCATCGCCCGCTCGATGCCGTCGGTCTTGAGTTTGCCCTGAATACAAGTGCAAGAAGGAATAGAATGGCGGTGACAGAGGCATGCCGGACCTGTCGCCCACTGCCGTTGGGTAGTGGGGTGCCGGTGTTGCCTTTGCATGGTGGCCGGGTTAAACGCCCAGGCCAAATGGAAGCAGTTCAAGTGTGGCGGAAGGGTGAGGGATGGCAAACAGCGGTGGAAGTAGCCAGGAGACAACAATGGCAAAGAAGAAAATAACCACCAAGACCAAGCTGATTACCGATCCAGCTGTCGCTTTGGACGAGTATGCGGCAAAGGCATACTTCGCCGCCGATGAACTGCAACAAAGGAAAAATCGTGGTCTTGAAATACGGTCTTATGATATTCCTGCTATCTGCTCCGCCTGTCTTCTGCGTGTTGGCCCAGAAAACAGAAGGCGTAAACGACTTTTTCGAGCACAAAGGGCCGCCACAATTCACTGCCAAGTTAATGGAGTCTTACGGAAACCTGCTCGTTTGCCGTGAACTTAACCCGTTCGATGCCGATAAGGGAAAAGCGGCCAAAAAATTGCGTGGCTTTGTCCTCCTGTATTGCGAGCCTTGGGATGGCATCTGGCTCTGGTTGGCAAGTACGGAGGCCAAGATGAGAATTCAAACTCCTCTTCTCGGCTATGAAGGGCCGGGAGTTAAATTCTTGGATGCGGTTCCGCCGAAAAATATACGTTCAACGAAACTTCTCAAACCGGCACGAGTCTTTGCGGCTTACATCGACGAACGAGGAAGGGTAAGCCGCACCGCTGAAATCACAGTTCATAAGTTGCAATGTAATGACTAACGCACCCACCGGGGACACAACATGACAATCCGACTTCAGAAAATCCTGCTGCCGACCGATTTCAGCGAGTATTCAGCCGCCGCCACGAAATACGCCTGCGAATTGGCAACGAAGTTCGATGCTGAACTGCATCTGCTGCACACGCTGGAAACCCATATCGCTGCGATGCCTGAATTTGGAATGGGACTGGCACTTGCGCCCTACGTCAAAGAACCCAGGGCTGCTGCGGAGAGATCCTTGGCAGACGTTCTTGATCCGAAGTGGTCAGCGGGTCGAACGGTGATCCAAGCCGTGGTAGAGGGGTCGCCAAAAACGGAGATCGTTGGGTACGCCCGCAAGCATGAGATCGACTTGATCGTACTCACCACACATGGTCGAACTGGTTTGGCCCACGTCATAATGGGCAGCGTTGCCGAGAGTATAGTGCGCACGGCTCCTTGTCCCGTTCTGACCGTGCGACCCGAAGGACATCAATTCGTGATGCCATGATTTGGCGGAAACGGCGGGCCAGTTGTGCGTGACTGAGTGGCCATTACCGTAGGCGACGACCCCAAGCCAAGCATCAGGGCCAGTTACCATTCCCAAAGGATACCGCAGATGGGTAAGAAAAAACGAGACTCACCGTTCGTCGGCTCTTGGCGGATCGTCTCGATGTCGGCCTGGGAGGACGACTACCTCGATGAAGAGGTCCAGGCGTTCATCGAGTTCGAGCCTAGCGGTATGGGCCACTTCCAGTTCGGCCTGGTGAGCGGCAACATCGACTCCTTGGACACTCAACGGGACGGCACCCCCGCCGTCGAATGGTCCTGGGAGGGCATGGCTGAGATGGACGAATGCTCTGGCCGAGGCTGGGCGACCCTTGAGGGCGATGAACTTCGGGGCATGATCTTCATTCACGGCGGCGACCATTCCGACTTCGTGGCGAAAAGAGCCAAATCTTCGCATCGGGCCAAGAGGAAGTGATCGTGGTGACGGAACGGAAAGGATTTAAGCTCGGCAAGAGGTCGGCACCTGTGCCTGGAACCAGCCAAAGATGCCAAGGCGACCGAGATTCTTGATTTCAGCGGCAACTGTGGGCGAGTTGTGCGTGACAAGGAGTGAGGGCGATTTTTGCTTGTGGCCCTCTCACCCACGGCCAGCGTGCACTTTGGGTAATCTGGGAAAGGACTTGCGCCTCGCCGGCTTGATTTGTATACCACACTCCGTGACGTTCGACAATTCACGGAGGACGAGCCATGGCGAAGATGGAACGTGTTTGCTTGGACGAAGTCATTGGCTACTTTGACGAGTTGGAGGACCCACGTTCGAGCATCAACCAGAAACATCCCTTGATCAGCGTCGTAATCGTCGCGCTGATGGCGGTGCTCGGCGGCGCCGGCGGGCCGACGGGGATCACTCGGTGGGCCCTCATCAAAAAAGAGTTTCTTATGCAGCACTTGGATCTGCCCCACGGCATTCCCTGCAAGGATGTTTTTCGCCGTGTGCTCTGCCTGCTGAAGCCCGATGCGTTTCAACATTGTTTTATGAGTTGGCTCACCGCATTGCGAGCGAAAGCGGCCAAGGCGACTGGCATCGACAAACCGATTCTCGCGGTCGATGGCAAGACCGTACGGCGTAGTCATGACCGCAAGAAGGAACTGGGCGCGTTGCATTCGGTCAGTGTGTGGGCCAGCGAGTTTGGCTTGTCGCTGGGACAAGTGGCCTGTGCGGAGAAATCGAATGAAATCACAGCAATTCCCGAGCTTTTGCGACTCGTGGACATCCACGGCACGATCATCACGATCGACGCGATGGGGACTCAAAAAGCGATCGCCGAACAGATTATCGACAGCAAGGCCGACTATGTTTTGGCGTTGAAAGGCAACCAAGAAACGCTGCACCAAGCGGTCATCGACTACATCGACCAACAAGCCAAGAATGATTTCGCCGACGCGCAAGCCCGCCGGCACATTACTCAGGAAAAGGGGCACGGCCGAGAGGAAATCCGCAGCTACATTCAAATGCCGGTGCCGGAGACTTTGCGTGGGCTCGAACTGTGGAAGGGTTTGAAGTCGATCGGCATGGCGACGCTGGTGTGCGCACGTGACGGCAAAGAAACGACGGAGACGCGTTACTTCATCAGCAGCTTGGCGGTGAGCGTCAAAATGTTCGCTCATGCGATTCGCAGTCACTGGGGAATCGAAAATAGTTGCCATTGGAGTCTCGACATGACCTACCGTGAGGACGAGTCGCGGATTCGGGAGCCCCACCTGCGTGAGACTTTTGCCTGGCTCAACCGCTTCACGCTATCACTCCTGAAACAGCATCCGGGTAAGGATAGTATCGTGATGAAACGCCGCGCTTGCGGCTGGAGCGAGAAGTTTCTGCTGGAAGTCCTTGTTGGAGCAACGATTTAGTTGCAGCTGGCCCTGCCCTCTCACCGCCGTGGCAGAATAGAAATCTGATCGGGAGACTTTTTGCCGAGGTTGATTTGGGCGACAGCCTTGGTGGAGAGCCTTCCGATCTTTTTTGTCAAATCAATGCTTACGACCCTCCTTTGATTTTGTGCCACGTTCAGCCATGCCCAGGCCGATGATATGCCTGGGTCCAGTTTGCCAAGATGAAAGGCCAACGGAAGCAGCTCCACATCAATCCAGTAAAACCTGCCAAGCCGTTCGCCTCGACCGTCCAGCAGGCATAGGAAATCGTGCCGCAGAAAACTCATCCCTCACGTTCTCAATGCCTTGGAAAGCATTTTCGAGCGAGAAAAGTGTCGTTCTCGCTTCCTTGGTCAGCCCTGCATCTTGGAGCAGTCGTACAAGCCCCAATCCCATGCCAGTGGCCATGAGGCGGCTGCGAAGTTGGTGGGTAAATTGGTCATGAATTGTGAACATGGTTCGGTATCCTTTCAAAACGAGCCCTCACACAGGTATCGGGCGCTGGTGGTATTGGTAGAATTGATGGTGGCTCCCTGAAAGAGTCCTTGCGTCTTTCGTGAACTTCTTGTCGATCCACAACGACACCTTTGGGGGCGCTGACGCCGATCCGCACGTTACCTCCCTTGATTGCCACGACCTTATGCAAATACGGTCGTCAATAATGATCTGTTCCCCGAGTTTTCGAGATAGAACCAACATACGGACCCCTCTCTCACCCTGCTGGGTTTAAGTGGAAAACCGAACCTTGACTGCCCTACGACGCAGTTCCGAGAAACATCTATCGGAGGAGAGTTGTAAAACGCCGCCGTGAAGAGGCTTCTAAAAGTGCAAACAAAAAAGCCGACGTGGGGAAACATCAAGTGTTCCTCCACGTCGGCTTACTCTTTGACGAACCTCCCGACAGGGCCGGGCTGTCCTTCACCAAGTCCTCCGACTACTTCACCGCATATTCTACCCATATTTCAGGCTTGTCAATCCTAAAATCCTTTTTTCATAAACGGTCGTAGCCGAGAAGAAGGGCCGCAAGGTCTTCTCCAGGGGCGTTTGGGCAGCGGCAGCAGTCATCGAACGCATTCGTTTCGAACTCGAAGCCGAGCGATTTACCGTAGGGCTTGCAAGCGCTTTGGGGCCAATGTACGCCTTACCCATTTCAGGTGGGCAAAAGGGAACCAGGCTGGTACGATGGGGATACTCTTCGAGGAGAGAAAATGGCCTGCTCAAGCTGGTTAATTGGAATCCTGGCCCTTCCTTGTCTTGGCCAGACCACTTCTTCGCCGCCTCTCATCCCCAATACCTTCTCCTTGAAATGGCAACTCAAGCAAGGCGATAAGCTTCACCAGGAACTTGTCACCCAGCAGAAGTCCATTTTTCGTGTTCAAGGACTCCTCCTCCAAAGTAGCTTGCAATACCGAGTTCTTTCAAGCTTTTTTGTGGAGAAGATGAACGACGATGGCAGCATGGAAGTGAAGCAAAAGGTCGAGGAAGCCAACCTTCTTCAAGCAGACCCTCTGACGCAACCTTTGGTATTGCCGCAATTGAAAACAATGCCCGGAACGGTTTTCACGATCCATTTCAACAAGAACATGGAAGTCACCGAGTTTCTTGCGCCGCCCATTCAAGGTGCCATCGGACGCAACGATTTGGGGCTGCAAATGGCGTCCCTAATGGACCGGGATGGCTGGAAAGAAATGGCCGAAGTCTCGTTTTTCCAACCCAATCGGCCTCTGAAAGCGGGAAGCCAATGGGAGCGCATCATAAGCCACAGTTGGGGCGATTTCGGCAAGTGGACGGGCAAGGTGCATTATCGGTACGAAGGTAAACAGAAGTCATTGCACAAAATCGGCTATGTCCTCAAGGTGGCTCACGAAGCTCCCAAGGCAGGCGGGCAGCTTATTGGGAAAGCGGCATTCCAGGCACAGGCGGCTCTGGGCAACATTTATTTCGATGGTGACCAAGGCAAAGTCCTCGCCGCTGAAGAACGGTTTCATGTCAAAGGAGTCCTGGAAATAAACCTGTTGGGTCAGAAAACGCCCGTGGAAATGGAGGAACAGCAGACGTTCACGCTGCGGCTCTTCGGCCAAAAATGACGATATCTTCATGACGCTGGAGATGTTCTGGGCAACGGCTCCATCACATACCTCCTCTGGCACGCCACACACAGGTCAAACTCAAATTGCCGGTAAACGTCGTTCTGGGCCTCTTCCTCAGTTATCCCATCCAGTTGCCGAAGCACCTTGGCAATTTCCGCACGCACGTCTTGGGCCAGGTCTTCGTCGGTGAGCGCCAACGGGTCGTAAGCCGCTTTGACCTCGATCCGCACTTCGTAGCGCACTTCGCTTTTGGCGAGCAATTCCTGGCCGCAGAGGTCGCAGGTTTGGTGATTCATGGAAAGCCCATCCTTTCGGCCACATTTTATCGTCTGGGCTGGAAGTCATCCCAAAAAAGCGGAAAATGGTGGGGTTCATGCTCGGCTTAAGCGGGGATTACAAGGGAACTCCAGGTTCAGGAGGCGGGCGGGTGACGCTGGCTCGCAGGAAGGAGAAAGTACCATGTCCAAGCTCGTCAAAATCACTGAAACGAAGGAAGTAGCGCCAGGCACCGGCAAGGTGGTGGTAGCCGAAGGGCGCAGCATTGCCCTTTTCAACGTGGCGGGCACCTTTTATGCCATCGACAACACCTGCCCTCATCGGGGTGGGCCATTAGGGGAGGGCGAATTGGCGGGAGAGGTCGTCACCTGCCCATGGCACGGTGCCAAATTCAACGTCAAAACCGGAGAAGTGCTGGGGCCACCGGCCTCTAAAGGCGTGCAGAGCTTTCCAGTCAAGGTCCAAGGGAGTGACGTGCTGGTGGAACTGGATTGACATGCAAATCAGGGCAATCATCGAAACCGCAATTTACGTCGATGACCTCGATGCCGCCGAGGACTTCTACCGGAGAGTCTTCGGTTTGCTGGTCATCTGTCGAGAACCAGGCCGTCACGTTTTCTTCCAGGTTGGCGATTCCGGCGTCCTGCTGGCGTTCCTGGCCGAAGCCACGCTCAAGGCCGACCTGCTGCCGTCTCATGGGGCGACGGGTCCGGGCCATTTCGCCATGGGCATTGAAGCCGATGCTCTCGATGCCTGGCGGAAATTGCTGGACGGCCAGGGTATCGCACTTGAGAAAGAGGTCGAGTGGCCAAAAGGCGGCAAGTCCCTTTACTTCCGTGATCCTGCCGGGAATTTGGTGGAACTGGTCACGCCTGGGGTATGGGGATTGCCGAGCGGGTGGTGAACAGCTTGCGTGAGAGAAGTTGCCGCATCAAGGAGAGTAACGATGGAGTTCCTTGGCAACAGCCAATCCTATTGCCGAGGCGGGGCAAGTTCATTCTTCTCCCCTGTCGCCGATTTGCTGATGATGCGCCTCACATGTCACTACGATAGGGCGGTAGAGTCCATTTACTTCACCGCCTTTTTGAGAAGCGGGGGTGACAGTCCCTGGCCCACGCTGGAAGGGCTTTTTCATCAGTTTCACGGATATCTCGACAAACTTCCTAAAATCACTCTTAGGCGTAAATTGAAGCGCATCGAGATTGAGTTCTTAAGCCAAAACTTCGTTGCGGACGACGATGAGAGTAACAGGTTATTCCCCGAAAAATGCCACACGGCAGGAAAGGAGGTAGTGGAGGCACTGGCGTTGATGACGAAGCGAATAAAATGGCAATGACACCGGGGCCGATTTGCTGGCCGACTTTCGGGGATGGGATAAGCGAAACAAGAACCAAGCACCAGTGAAGTTCCTCGCTGAGCTTTTAGTTGGCTGGGACATCAAACCGATTGATTGGCGAATCACCGACGAGGAGGCAGTGAGGATTCTCAAGAAGGAACAATCGATTTCACTGAGCTTTTTCAACGAAGCCTTTTATGATGCCCTGGCCTTCTGGGACGAAAAGAACGGCGTGGCCCTCAGCGACCCCGTCAAGGGACACTTTCAACTCATCGTCACCGCGGACGGCGGTACAACTTGGAAGCGTCTGCCGGGGACAAATCTCCCGC
>Ga0206942_1339_pt1 | contig 10182 bp, 12 predicted proteins | sample Alteio_BWOrgHeat_6_FD_153253 | JGI IMG/M metagenome (GOLD analysis project Ga0206942, IMG submission 153253) | Enriched cells from forest soil in Barre Woods Harvard Forest LTER site, Petersham, Massachusetts, United States -... | ecosystem: Environmental > Terrestrial > Soil > Temperate forest > O... | reverse complement strand
TGACTAAAAATGAAGTATTGGACTGAAACTCAATAAGGCCGTGAACGAAGATGAAATAATATCAATAGTGGATTCATTCCTAAAACTACTAGACAAAGAACGTTTTGGAAGTGTACCTGGCTTAATTGATAATTTCCCGTTTGTGCCCATTGACGCGGTGAAAGCGAAGAAGTATCAAGTCATAGAAGGTGAGTTAGAAAGATTAGATTTAGTAATTTTAAAAGAGGGAAAGGATAACTCAACGAGCGACTACGGTTACTATATTCTTTCTCCTAAAGGAACAAAACTAATTTTAGATAATCTTTCTAGTAAAATACTTTATGATGAGGAGAAAGACAGGAAAAAGCCAACACAACACTTAGCTATTGATATAGGACAAATTCAACAAAATTACGGAACAGTCCATGGGACAATGAGTCAATCATCAGACTCCTCAATAAATTCCTTGATTAGCAAAGATGACCGTAATCAAAAATCAAAAAAAAGAAATAATAAATGGATCAAGTTGATAACAATCATTGCAGGGCTTGCAGCTTCGATCATTGCAATTTATGAGTTCGTTATAAAGACATATTTCTGAATGACTAAACGACAAAATGAAATAAGATGAAAAAATGTATAATCAGTTTAACGGTCATGCTCTTTGCAAGTAATTATGTGCTCCTTGGACAAGGAATCAATAATGAAAATGAATTAAAAGAGGCTGGAAAAATAGCTGATAAGTTTTTTCAGGCACTTACTTTATTAGACCAGCCAGAAGGAAAAGAAATGCTTAATGGAATAACATTTGATGGAAATTCCGAGTACCCAGTACTTTCATCAAGCAATATCCTGTATGAGAATCTATTTGATACTGATGTGAGTGGAGTTAAAGGTTATAAAAGGCTGGCAATGATAAAAGCAACAAGCAGGGCAGATACACCCATAGAATTAAGATACATTTTAATTAGTTATAAGGATTTAACTGATAACCGATGGAAAATATTTGCTTTCAGAGAGGCACTTGATATATCTGAAGAAGTACGTGCAGCTAAAAGTCATATCGAACCTCCAAGTTCTATTGATCCGCGAAAATTACAGAGCAAGTATAGAAATTTAGCCTACTGGGAAATAATGGATGGAAAAAATTTCCGCAGCAATGATAGATATTAACAGAGCTTATCAAGAGGCAAAAAAAGATTCGGACACGAAGTTTGTTCCTGAAAACTTAGACACATTAAAAAAGATTATTCCCCAGTGACGCTAATCAAATTTATGATGAGTTTCAAAAACCACACCAATGCCAGTGCCGCAAATTCGGACACACAAACCAAAGCACTGGCATCCGTGTGGTTAAGTACGGTGTATGCGCGGCACTCAGCATAACAAAATGCTTATGCAATGGCGGGGTGAAGTGTGATTTTTCAAATTCGTTTCTTAATTTCGTTCTTACAGGTTGGCAATTTCGGTGCAGGTCGGTCTTGGCATTCCTTCGTCATTTGCCAAGCCCTCCTATTCCCGCCACTGCATAAACCCGGAACGTTGCCTGCAATAGTATGATTGAAGAACAGGTTTCAATAAAAGTAGGGCAAGAAATCAAGGGCAAGACTTGGGGAGTGACCGAGCAATTCTTGCAAGTTCACGACATAGTTCTCGTTAACGGACAACCAAAAATTGAACGGATTGACACGGACAAAGCGGACGGGACAATTATTGCTTACGTACCAGTAAAGGATGAGCCATTTTATTTTGCAGTGTACTTTGACAACAAGGAGAGTTTGAACATCGCTGGTATTGGGACTGAGTCATATAACTCAGTTTATTTCCGGGCGACATCCGACAAGTTAACCTTTGACGAACTGACTTCCCTGACAACAATTAAATCGACCGGGGGTTGGGACAAGGGACAAAAAAGAAAATTGGGAACAGGAATCTATGAATTCAGTTCAATAAATATTGAGCCAAATCCGGAACCAGACGAGTTTGAAGATAAAATGAAAAAACTTTTGGACTTGTTGGAACAGGACAACGAAGGGATAAAAAAACTTGGGGACAGAGCAGACGGACAAATTCAAGTGGCTATTAAATTTCACAATGGCAATACAATGCTCGGTGGACCACATCTTGACAAAGAAATAATAAGACGACTAAGTGACTTGAATTTATCAGTCGACTTCGACTTGTATGCGGACGGTAATCTTTTCAAAGAAGATTAGGGTTCATACTACTGCAGGCAACAAAGTGTTTATGCCAGCTGCGGGTGACAGATAAAATTGTAGTTTAGTTTTCTTAATTTAGTTTCGGTCTGTGGGACGGGACGCAGCTTCGAAAACCGCAGCCGTCATAAACACAGGCCGTTGGCGGTCAGCCGTAGGACGATTTAACACAACGGACGAATGAAAACAATTTTTTCAGCTCTTATATTGACAACATCATTATTTTCTTGCGGGCAGACAAATCAACAAACCGCTATAACGACCAACTATGATTCATTGCGGACAGTTCTCGAAAAAATGGTTGACCAAGACCAAAATATAAGGCGCATACTTGTGGACTCAGTTGGAATTGATTCTCCTAACGCGGGACCTTTTCTAAAAAGAATGATGAACATTGACGCGGACAATCAAAAAAATATAAGACTGATTCTGGATAGATATGGTTGGATTGCGGAAAGTAAAATTGGGACAAAAGCGGCAGAGGCTTTTTTTTACACGATTCAACATTCTGACATGACATTAATGATAAAGTGGTTTCCTGAATTTAAAAGACTGGCGGACATTGGAGAGGCCGATAAAATAGAATGTGCAATGATGGAGGACAGACTCCTAATGTGGAAGGGTAAAAAGCAGATTTACGGAACTCAAGCTACAGTTTTTAGAGACGACAAGAAAGTGGCGATCTGGCCAATTGAAGACTCAAAAAATGTAAATGAACGAAGAAAGAAAATTGGTTTTGCTCTGACTGTTGAAGAGAATTCGGCCAGACTGAATGCAATTTATAATGAGAACGAACAATTGCCAATAAATAGTAAACGATAACGGCCGAACCGCCAACATCGTGTTTATTACATGCTGGGTCGAGTGGTTGATTCAAAGTTTTCTTTTCTTAATTTCGCTTTGTGTCGGGGACAAGAACGCTTTTCAAAATCCCAGCACGCAATAAACACAGGGCGTTAGCTGCAATTTGCGCTGAACTTACGGTATAAATTTGTGCAAACGATACGAAGAGTAACGTGATTACCTCAGACTTTCGGAACGCTCTAACTCCGCCCGAAGAGTCGGATCGGCTAAGACCAAAAAAAAAGAAAAAAGAAAATCTAATGCAGCTCACGCGGACAACTCGCAGGCAGTTCATCTGTTTTCTTCCGCGGACAATTCAGTGTTGAAACTTGAAAATAAAAGAAGCGAAAGACTAGATTGGTGAAGCCGCAAACTGCAGCTAACACAAGGTTTATGCAATGGCGGGGTGAAGTGTGATTTTTCAAATTCGTTTCTTAATTTCGTTCTTAAAGGTTGGCAGTTTCGGTGTTGTCGGTCTTGGCATTCCTTCGTCATTTGCCAAGCCCTCCTATTCCCGCCACTGCATAAACCCGGAACGTTGTACGCAAGCCCTTTAACAAAACAATTATGGGACAACTTAAATTAATTGGACTATTTTTCCTCGTTGGACAATCATTTCTATCTATCGGACAGACTCAAACCGAAATGAACATCGAGTCTGGGGATAAATTAAAAGAGGCTGAGACTGAATTGACAGCGACCCTTTCAAAGATCCAAGATCTTTACAAGTCGGACTCTGAATTTCTGAAAAACTTAAAGGAATCTCAGGACATTTGGGTAAAATTTAGAAATGCAGAATTAAAAATGAAATTTCCCGAACGAGAACAAGGGTATTATGGAAGTGTACAACCTATGTGCAGTGGATATTATTTTCGGGACTTAACTCTTGAGAGAATTAAGACACTAAAAACTTGGGTGACAGGAATTGAAGAAGGAGACGCTTGCTCTGGTTCTGTAAGAAGAAAAGAGTAAGGGCCAGCGCACAACATCGGTAGCTGTTGCGCGACTACTCTTAAGAATAGAATTTCCTAAAATTTCCTCTCACAAAATCATTTTGTGAATAACCCTGTTGACAACTCCGCTCTCACTCACATTTTTACCTTTTGCTTTTGAACTGCGCTTTCAGGAAAAATGGAAGTGAAAAAATAAGGAGGTAAAATAATCTCTCGCCTCCTTTGGCAACTGTAGCATGGCTGCCATCGGCCTGTTGCTTTTGAACTTCATCATCTTCTTGAGGTTGTAGGCGATGGCGGCCATCATCATGCACTTGTTGGCGAGCTTAATGCCCCGGGTGTTCACGCGCTTCATCGCCAGGAAATTGATGAGCGTGCCCAGCACCGGCTCCACCGTGCTTTGCCTGAGTTTCTTCATCTTCCTGGCATACGATGTTTTGAGCCGCTCGTGCATTTTATCATAGTAGGGTTTGTCGAAGGTGTCAACGATTTTCTTCTCCGAGCTTTTGCCGATGCAGGAAGAACGAAATGGGCAAGGGCCACAGTCTTTGCGGCTGCTCCTGTATTCTTTAGCATGGTATCCGTTGTTGTCTTTGATTTTTTTGAACTCAATTTTTTTGTTTTGCTGGCACGCATAGTAATCGCCTTCTTTGTGATAGGTGAAGCCTTCGCGCTCGTGTTTGTATTGGCCAAAGTTGGGGATGTAGCCGGTGATGTTATGTTCTTCCAATGTTTTCAACGCTTGCCCACTACTGTAGCCCGTGTCGGCAATCACTTGTTCTACTATAATACCTTCGGGTGCAAAGTTTTCTTTTAACCCTTTGATCACATCGGGCAAACACTGACTATCTTTTTTATCGGCATGATAGGCTTCGATATACGTGATCACATGATGTTCGGTGTCCACGCTGGTTTGCGATTGCTTGGAGATTATACTGTCCCAAACCGATATACATTTTGGTATCTCTTTAACGCGTTCTTTGAGTTCTTTTTCGGCTATATAAACATAGTCTCCCTTTGATACAAGGACGTATATATTTTGTGGAGTAAAACGTCCTGTAATCTGAGCGAGCCCTGCAACCATGCCATAGGCTTTAATGTTGTCGGTCGAATGTATCTTGATGAACGAAAAATTAGACACGCGGGCATCAAATTGGTAGGCACTTTGAAAAACGCTTTCAAATACTTCTTGGCTTATTCGGTCGAACTGATTGTCCGCTAGGTTAAAATATCTGAAGAACAGATTCTTCGAAGTGTAACATATGTGCAAAGAGTCTTTGTCAAATTTAAGTCCGTCAAGCAATCCGAAGTCCAAGAAACCAAGAAGCGTTTCTAAGTTGATTTTACCTCTGTCCGAGAAATGTGATGTCTTTAAAATCGTTTTCAGTTTACTTTCTAGTTCTAACATTGCTTGTCGTTCAGCATTGTTCAACGAATCGTCCACAGTTGATTTCTGCTTTTGAATTCTTTGAAGTCGGTCAATGTACTCGTCCCGTTTTATTAGATAGTCCGATTCCTCCTTAGTCAATTCATTTGTCAAGATGTTTGAATCGCTTTTATTCTTAGAGTTAGAATTACAGCATAGAAAAAGAGTCAATGCTATGAGTGTCCCTAAAATGTTTCTCTCTATGATCATTTAGTCTAAACTGTTTTAGATGTCCGGCTCAATTGCAGCCAACGGTCCGGGTTTGTGCAGTGCTGGGTCGGGGAGCGCAAGAGAAATGACCGATGGGAATGACTTGCGCGACCGTGACCGACATTGCCAATTTAGACCGAAACGAAATTAAGAAATTTAATCCACTCAAACCCCAGCATTGCACAAACCTTGTGTTGTGGGAAGTGGCAAATGGCAAGTGCGAAGGAGTTGGGAAATTAATCGGAAGCGACAAAAGCGGGCTGGTGATTAGCGCAGCCATTTCACACAACGTTCCGGGCTTATGCAGTGGCTGGTTGGTTGAAACCTAAATTGTCCGCAAGCCCGAACGCAGAACGAAGATAAAACTTTTCTTTACACTAAAACCAGGCCATTGCATAAGCCTTGTGTTAGCTGCATGTGGCAGTCGGCAAGTGTGTGCGCGGTCGGCCGTCAAGTTTTTCTTTTTCCTGCGACTTGTCCGCGTGAGATGAGCTTCGTTCAAGTCCATTCCACAAATTGCGAGCGGGCTTCAATCCAAAACTTTTCTTTGTCCCATACTCACAAAATTGTCCGCGAAACCGAAACGTCAATCACTCGCTGAATTGTCCGCGGGAAAATAAAAAAGCGCGTTGGCGGAATGTGCGTGCCATTGCAGCTAACGTCTGTGCTTATGCAGTGGCGGGAATAGGAGCGCTAAAAAATGGAGCGTAGCGAAATGTTTAGCGCGACCTGCACCGTAACTATCCCCGACACCGAACGTTTGGACGAAGATAACTTTTTTAGCTTACACTACGCCCCGCCATTGCATAAGCATTTTGTTGTGGGCTGTTGAGCTACTCCCATCGTTTCCAAAAGTCGCTGTTTGTCGCGGTGATTAAAATAAGTGTCACGTGAAGAACAGTCACAAGTCCAACAGCAACAAGTTGTCGTGAAGTTAATTTTCCAATGTCAATTATTAGTCCATAAAACGGAAATTGTCCAAGTAGAAGTGCCCAAACAAAAAAACCACCGCCGCTTTCAAAAACCCTCGAAAGAAAGAAGAATGGATAAAGCAGCAAGGTTGGAATTGGTGTTCCATGTCCACCACCTGCTGTCATTATTGAGATTATCATGATAAAAGGTGTCGCAATTGCAAGTCGCTTTGTCCACGTGAATTTCATCTAGTTTGATTTAGTTTTTTATTTGAGGTCAGTTGAGAATTTGTCGGCACACGCGTCTCTGTCCATGAGCCCAGCCCAATAGCCCACAACGTCTGTGCTTATGCAGTGGCGGGAATAGGAGCGCTAAAAAATGAAGCGTAGCGAAATGTTTAGCGCGACCTGCTCTGTCACTGTCCCCGACACCGAACGTTTGAACGAAGATAACTTTTTCCGCTTACACTTCACCCCGCCATTGCATAAGCATTTTGTTATGGGCAGGGCGGTTCGTCAGTCCGTTTTTATTTACTAAAGTCGTTGTCCTTCAACCGCACTTCTTGCGAGCTTTTCCCATTCGTCTTCAATTCCAATTTCAAATTCTTGTTGAAATCTTTGATTCACAATTTTTGAGGTTGTCCAGTTAACAAACAAAACCCATAGATAAGCAAAAATGAAAAAACCGTTAACGGCTAAAAATACAGAAACGGGAATTTTGTCTCGGTTGAAAAAAAGGATTGTGTTAAATCCGACAAGTCCTAGTCCGATAAACGCAAACGAGAAAACTCGAAAGAACTTTGAAATTCCAACGGTGTAAATTACTTCGGTTATTTTATTGTCAGACTGTCGATATTCTCCTTTGATTTCAATTGCCTTTACATGTAACCAGAAGGAATTCCTCGTCAAGTCAAATTTTGAGTCGTCAAATGTCCCGCTGAATGGTGTCCCTGAAAAGTTGAACGGTGTTAGGATGTAAAAAGGTTTGTCCTTTGAGGTCAGTTCCGTCAGTCTTCTTTTAAATTCTGTCTTGTTCAAGTTTGATTTCATCTGTCCATGTTGTCTGACCGCCTTGCCCATAACGTCTGTGCATGTGTCCGTAGCGGGGTTTAGGAGGACTTAGCAATGAAGCGAAGCGGAATGCTAAGGCCGACCTGCTGCGTTTTGTCCCACACACCGAAACGAAATTAAGAAACTGAAACTACAAAGCAACACTGAACCCCGCTATGGCACATGCATTTTGTTAGCAACAGTGCCGCTTCACTTTTAATTTCTCAATTTAAATTTATTCACCCGAGTAGCAACAGCATTTTGTTTCCGGTTCTATTTTTTCATTCCATGGTCCGCTAGAAATAATCATAAACGCGTAAACCAAAGCAAATGCTAGAATTAACATGGGAACAGACCACCTATTTCTAAGTGTCATTCCTCATTTACTTATCTTAAATTTTGTCTTGTCAACTTCAACTTCTTTGCCCTCTGCAAATTTTTGTCCGGTGGATGCTACTAAGTTCCAATTCTCTGGCTCTGATTCTCGAGTCTGCGCCATTCTGAGTTCATAGAAACCTGAGTTTCTTTTAAACGTTCCGTACCAAGGAAAAATCAGAACAAGTCCAACTATACTGGATACGAAACTGGCAACATTGTTACCAAAAATATGATTGTCTTTAAATGCGCTTTGCATTATAAATCCAAGAAGGATTGAATGTACCAGCAAAAAAGTAGAGAAGATTGTCCATAAAAATTGAGCCTCAAATGTCAATAGTCCAAGTGCTGATTTGTATTTCTCTAAATTCATTTCTTCTTTTTCCATGTTCTTATTTTTAGTTAAACTCTTTTTGTCCATTGTCACCGATGGGAATCTCAGCATGCTCCCCGCTCCCTAATCTAGTCAATCGTAAAACGTTTTAGTTAACACGATCCTGTCCACGAAGCGTAGCGGCATTGTTGCTAACGACCCGTGTTTATGACGGCTGCGGATTTCGAAGCCGCGTCTTGTCCGCGAGCGTGAAACGAAATTAAGAAAACTAAACTTCACAGCAACACCGCACCCGCAGCTGGCATAAACACACTGTTGTGCGCAGTTTCTTTATCTGCAATTTTTTAATTTAACCTCTCTGGTCGAGTCAAATTTTGCGGTGTACTTAAAACCAAATTCATTTTTAAGGTCGTTATAAGTCGAAATATAAAATTCTTGATAACTAAACAGTTCGTCTTTATTTGTCACCTCTCCAGTTTCATTGATGCTTTGTCCGAGTCCACCAGTTGTCCCCCAATGAAAAACTCCAAGTCTATCACGTGGGAGTTCATTCTGATTTTTCTCTAAAGTCCATTCTTCGTTGAAGTCTCTAACATCCATTTTTGGCAATTCTGTTTTGCGTCCATTGCTGTCAACTAGAAAATACCTTTGATTGATTATGCCGTACTTTTGTTCATTACTTAATAATAATATTCCGTCATCTGGAATTACATATGCCCATCCCTCCTTTGTTTTCTTTAGAAGAGTCCCGCAATTCTTTTTATAAATAACGTTAACCTTCCCTCTATAATTTTTTGGAATAAGAAACGTTTCAGGCCCAATTGAATTTACTTTTGTCCAAATTGGCCAGAATAAAGCAATTGTAAGGATAAAACTACCAATTACAATCAGCTTTTTAGTCCATGTCCTTTTTGATAGCAGAACCAAAATTAGTCCGCAAATAAAACTTGGCAATCCAAACATTGCGAAGAACGCGGCAAATGTTAACCCGATAGTCCCTATTGCAAGTAGTATCAGTCCACAGTAAAAAAAATGTCAGTTGTTTTATTGGTCATTCACTGTCGTCAAAAGAAATTGCGCACAACGACCTGTGTTTATGACGGCTGCGGTTTTCGAAGCCGCTTCCTGTCCCACAGACCAAAATGAAATTAATAAAACTAAACTACAATTTTATCTGTCCCCCGCAGCTGGCATAAACACTTTGTTGGCAGTAGTGCCGCTATGCTGTCACTCGTTTCTTGGTCGTCAATTTTCTTCTCGTCTTTTGGGAAGTCGATTTTTGTTTTGCTTTGTGACTCTTTATAAAGTCACTAATTCTTTTTTCTTCGTCCTTTGTTAACGGACCTGCTCCACCAATAAAGTCAACGTTCAATTCGTTTTTTCTATTCTTCATATCTCAAAATTTTTAAAATATTTATTCATTAGTCTTAAAGCTGCTCCAGTCTCAATAATCATTAGTCGTCCACCGGCATGAAATGCTCCTAATGTCTCGGTATAATGGTCGATTAGTTGAGTCTTCGAAACGAAGGATACATTTCCTTCAAACCCTCTCTGAAATGAAAGTCTGCATGCAAATGCTACTAAGTTACCTGGAACTCCGGAATAAACTTTCTCTCTCCCTTTATTGAATGGAGAACTTTCAACCAGATGCATGTAAACATGGTCAAACTTAATCTCAAGGCTTATTAGTCCTTGAATCACGTTAGCGTTCTCTGAAATTGTCAGTTTATAAACTTCTCGCTCGGGTTGGTTTAACTCGAATCTCCAGTCGAAAACCCATCCATTTTTCTTTGTAACTGTGTTAAGGTCAGCCTTTGTCAGATGGATTATATTGGTTGTAAAACTGTCACCCGTGACTCTATTCTCAATGGAATTTGTCAGCTTA
>Ga0206942_1338_pt1 | contig 10262 bp, 7 predicted proteins | sample Alteio_BWOrgHeat_6_FD_153253 | JGI IMG/M metagenome (GOLD analysis project Ga0206942, IMG submission 153253) | Enriched cells from forest soil in Barre Woods Harvard Forest LTER site, Petersham, Massachusetts, United States -... | ecosystem: Environmental > Terrestrial > Soil > Temperate forest > O... | reverse complement strand
ATGCCTTTAATAAGAATGGCAGGTTCAGTTTTTTCTTTTACAGCAGGCAGCGCCGGTGGCGTTTTTGCGCCTGCTTTAAGTGCAGGCGCAAGCATTGGTTCACTTATTTCAGGATGGTTTCATTTAAATGCAAGTGATGCCAATGTACTTATCTTATGCGGTATGGTTAGTTTTCTTACAGGTGTTACACGCTCACCGTTTACCTGCGCTATTCTTGTGCTGGAAATGACGGACAGGAATAATCTTATTTTTCATTTAATGCTTGCTGGTATGGTGTCAAGCATTGTTGCAATGGCTGTAGATAAACATTCTTTGTATGATCATCTTAAAAATCAATATATACATCAATTGATGAAAGAAGATAATAATGTTGTGCAAACTGAAACCCAGCCTGTACGCTTAAATAAACAGGATGCAGAAAAATAGTTTTTATTTATCGTGCTATAGCTTACTTTAAATTTTGTGAAAATCATTCTTCGCTTATTGCAGATAATTTATTGTGTGTATGCATTGCTTGCATTCATTGCATTAATGATGATCGTTTTTATACTTATGCTTTTCTTTCTTTTGTTTGGGAAAATAAAGGCGGGCAACCTTGTGTATGCAACATGCAGAACTTGGGGAAATACATGGTATTTTTTAATAGGAGTAAGACATAAAGAAATTTATGAGGTGCCGCACAACAAAAGCAAACAATACGTTTTTGTTGCCAATCATTCATCGTACATGGATATACCTTCTGCTGTAATGTGCATTCACCAGCCGGTTAGAGTTTTGGGTAAATATGAAATGGTGCGTTATCCAATATTTGGTTTGATATATCGTTCGGCGGCTATTTTAGTTGACAGAAGTGATGCAGCACATCGTGCACAAAGTGTGCGTGCATTAAAAGCTGCTGTTAAAAGAGGCATTTCGATTTTTATTTTTCCTGAAGGAACGTTTAATGAGACTGATGAACCACTTAAAGATTTTTATCATGGCGCATTTCGCACAGCAATAGAAACACAAACACCAATCAAACCCATTTTATTTATTGATAACACAAAACGTTTACACTGGAAAAGTATTTTCACATTAACCCCGGGTATAAGCCGCTGTGTTTTTTTAGATGAAATTGATGTAAAGAATTATCAAACTAAAAATGATGTTCAGTTGTTGAAGCAAAAAGTATATGATATAATGGAAGAAGGTTTAAACAGATATAGTTCTATGTGAAACTTATGTGCCTATGCTTAAAAAAATTTCTTGCTATATAGAGATGTAGAAGGGGGTAAGTGCATATATCGAATGAACTTTTACCAACGAAACAGGAGTTGTTATATTCGCAACTATCAATGAATTCTTCTGATAAAAATATTTTTCAAGATTTGATTTCAGACAGTGGAGCTATGCTCTTCGCAGAGATAATCATTCCGCTTGCATTGCCGCAAAATTATACATGGAGCATTCCTGTTGAATTTCAGCAATCAGTAAAGCAGGGTATTCGCGTTGAAGTGCAATTGAAGAATAAACGTTATGCAGGCATCATCAAAAAAATCATCACACAAAAACCGGAAGCATTTGAGCCAAAACCCATTTTAAATATTTTAGATGATGAACCGCAGTTGTATCAACAGCAATTAAAATTATGGGAATGGATCGCCGATTATTATATGTGCAGCGAAGGTGAAGTGATGCAGGCTGCAATGCCTTCTAATCTTAAACTTTCAAGCGAAACAATTTTAGTGTGGAATGAAGAACACAATGAGGATTTCAGTGACTTGAATGACCGTGAATATATTGTTGCCGAAGCATTAAATATAAAAAAAGAACTAAAGCTGAGCGAAGTGCAACAACTGCTTGATGCTTCGCATGTATACCCGGTTATAAAAAAGCTGATCGAGAAAAATGTTTGCCATGTTTGGGAAGAATTGAAAGAAAAGTATAAAGAAAAAATTGAAACATACATTTTATTGCATCCTCAATATCGTGATGAAAAAAAATTATCCGAATTGTTTAATGCTTCCAAAGCACCAAAGCAAATGGAATTGTTGCTGTCTTATTTGCATTTAATAAAAGAAGATGGAGAAGTAACACAATCCTCTTTATTAAAAAAATCAAATGCAAGCGCTGCACAATTAAAGGGATTGATTGATAAAAATATTTTGCTTGCAGAAAAGCGTTCTATTAATCGCATACAATCGTTGCCCAAAAATATTCATATTGATTTTACACTTTCATCTGCGCAGCAAACTGCATTAACTGAAATTGAAAATTCATTTAAAGAAAAAAATGTTTGTTTACTGCACGGTGCAACAGCGAGCGGCAAAACACAAATTTATATAAAGCTGATTGAAGAATATATTCAGCAGGGCAAACAGGTTTTGTATATGCTGCCTGAGATTGCGCTAACTGCACAAATTGTAAGAAGATTACAAAAACATTTTGGCGGCTACATCGCAGTGTATCATTCAAAGTTTAATGCAAATGAAAGAGTTGAAATATGGAACCGCATTAAAAGCGGTGAACTGAAAGTATTGCTGGGCGCACGTTCCGGGCTGTTTCTTCCTTTTAGCGATTTGGGTTTGGTGATTGCTGATGAAGAGTATGATGCATCTTACAAACAACAGGAACCTGCGCCGCGCTATCATGCACGTGATGCGGCTGTGTATTATGCTTCATTGTTTGATACCGCAAATGGCGGCACAGGTGCAAAAATTTTATTAGGCAGTGCAACGCCTTCCATCGAATCATATTATAATGTTCAAACCAATAAATATGCTTTGGTTGAATTAAAAGAGCGTTATGGTGATGCAGCTTTTCCTTTAATAGAAATTATTGATCTCACAAAAATATCTTCCAAAGAAAAAGTATTGATATCCCCGCAATTAAAAGAGGCGATTGATGAAACATTATCGCAACATAAACAGGCAATACTTTTTCAAAACCGTCGTGGTTATACACCATATCTTGTGTGTAATATTTGCGGCTGGATTCCGCAATGCAAAAATTGTGATGTAGCGCTCACTTATCACAAGGCAAAAAACAAAATGCTTTGTCATTATTGCGGCACTGAATATCCTGTTTTATATACCTGCCCGCAATGCGGCAGCCATGATTTTAAGCAAAAGAATTTCGGTACAGAGAAAATTGAAGAGCTTGTTGCAGAAACTTTTCATGCTGCAAAAGTTGCGCGCATGGATTATGATACGATGAAGGGCAAAAATAATCATGACACTTTGATTAAGTTATTTGAACAACAAAAGATAAACTTGCTGGTTGGTACGCAGATGATTGTGAAAGGTTTGGATTTTGAGCATGTAAACCTTGTTGGTATTTTAGATGCAGACAGTCTTTTATATTTCGCAGATTTTCGGGTGAATGAACGCGCATTTCAATTAATGGAACAGGTGAGTGGGAGAGCAGGAAGGAAAAATAATAACGGTCGTGTGTTGATACAAGTTAGTAACATACATCACCCGGTGTTGCAGTTTGTAAGGGAGCATAACTATAAAGCCTTATACGAATTTGATATTCAAACCCGGCAGCAATATCATTATCCGCCTTTCACGAGGTTAATTCATATTGAATTCCGTCATAAAGAAAATCATATTGCAGAAGAAGCAGCAAACATTTTTGTTGCCGGAATTAAAAAAGATTTTGAACAATATATTACCGGTCCGGCACAACCTGTTATCAATCGTCTTCGCAATAAATATTTATGGGATCTGTTATTGAAACTTCCAAAAAATGCAGCGCTTATCAATCAATGTAAGATTCAAATTGAACAACAAACTGCTATTTTAAAATTCAATAAGCGTTATCGCAGCGTAGATATAATAGTTGATGTTGATCCTGTATAAGACCTCACCCAAACCCTCTTCACAAGCGGAGAAGGGCAAAGCCACTTCAAAAATTGATTGTTGATCCATTATTTTGTTGTTCAAAAGTCTTTCCCTTTGGGAAAGATTTAGGATGGGCTTCCTTATCTTCGCCCCCATTTAAAAAAAACTCTATGCAGGCTTGGAAAGAATACCAGCAAAAAAATAAAGATCGTTTTCTTAATGAATTATTAGAGCTTTTACGCATACCTAGTGTGAGTGCACGCAGCGAACATAAAGATGATATGCTTACATGTGCAAAAGCCATGCAACAGAAATTAAAAGATGCCGGCGCAGATAAGGCAGAAGTTTTTTCAACCGAAGGCCATCCGATTGTTTACGGGGAAAAAATAATTGATGCAAATAAACCAACAGTATTGGTGTATGGACATTATGATGTGCAACCGGCAGAACCCTTAGAACTTTGGCATAGCGGCCCTTTTGATCCTGTAATTAAAGATGGAAAAATTTTTGCACGCGGTTCTGCTGATGACAAAGGACAGGTGTATATGCATGTAAAAGCTTTGGAAACAATGGTGGCAACCAACTCACTGCCAACCAATATAAAATTTATTATTGAAGGGGAAGAAGAGATAGGCAGCCCAAGTCTTGCAACCTTTATAAAAGCAAATAAGGAGCTTTTAAAAGCAGATGTAATACTTATCAGTGATACGTCCATGCTTTCTCTTGATACACCTTCAATGGATGTTGGCGTGCGCGGCTTAAGTTATATTGAAATTGAAGTAACCGGCCCTGACCGCGATTTACACAGCGGTGTTTATGGCGGGGCTGTTGCTAATCCAATCACTATTTTGGCAAAGATGATTGCAAGCCTTCACGATCATAATAATCATATTACAATTCCGGGTTTTTATGATGATGTGGTTGAATCATCTGCTGAAGAAAGAGAGCTGATGGGAGAGGCGCCGTTTGATGAAGAAGCATACAAAAAAGATTTGGGTGTAAATGAATTGTGGGGGGAATCCGGTTATACAACCAATGAACGTACCGGCATTCGTCCAACGCTTGAGCTGAACGGGATTTGGGGCGGATATATGGGCGAAGGTTCAAAAACTGTGTTGCCTTCAAAAGCGCATGCAAAGATCAGTTGCCGGTTAGTGCCCAATCAAAAAACGGATACAATAACAACCATTCTTATCAACCATTTAAAAAGCATTGCGCCGCCAACAGTTGATGTAAAAATTATGATACATCATGGTGGCGAACCGTATATGACACCTATTGACAGCAGGGGTTATAAAGCTGCGGCAAAGGCTATGGAAACAACGTTTGGCAAGCACCCTATTCCTGTACGTGGCGGCGGCAGCATTCCCATCTGCGCATTGTTTGAGCAGGAGCTTGGTATAAAAATTATTTTTATGGGCTTTGGTTTAGACAGTGATAACCTGCACAGCCCGAACGAAAAATATGATCTTGCCAATTACTACAAAGGCATTGAGACCATTCCTTATTTTCATAAGTATTTTGCGGAGGAGTAATTAGTTAGTTTAGTTTATAAAATGCGATGAACCGGAAATCTTGTTAGTTAAAATTATCAAAAGTTGTTTGGAGAAACTCACGAGAACAAATTAAAACATAACATTTTAAACGAATCGTTGACATGAAAATTATTTACATTTTATTCTTTCTTTTTTCAATATTTCAATCATGCATTAACACATTGCCTAAGACTGAAGATAAAAAAAGTCAAATGCAAAATAAAGAACACTGTTCTTTTGAGATGTCATCTAACTTACAGTTTAAACCAATTGACACCACCAAGTTTGCTAAAGAAAGTTATTTTAAGATAGGATCTTCTATATCAGACAATATAATGCAGATTTTTGTTTATGATACGCAGATAGATGCGCTGCAAAAAACAAAAGATCAACAGGAGGCTCTAAATACACCAGATGTTTTTAGTGCAAAAACAATTACGCCAATTAATAAAATTGGAAAGTACAATTGCTCGGGAATTTTGATGGAGGGTGTGTATGCGGGAGGAATAATCAAAGGCAAAATAAAAGTGTTCGCTTATAGTGATGCACAGAAAGGATTTGTGTTTATTCGTCAGTATATTGGTGGTAGTAATAATGATACAGAAGATTTTGACCAAATTGAAAATACTTTTACATTAAAATAATAATCGTTGATTTTATCTCCGTTAATTATATCGCCTCGGTCAGCCTCAAGACATGACCCAGGGCAGCTATTCATGGCAGCATAATCCAACATCAATGCGGGGAATGGAGCATTCTAATTAATAAAAAAAACATAGCAAAGTTTTTACTTCAATACACTTTTATTTGTGTTGTTAACGCACCTAAATCATTTCGGCTTAACCAATATTTAAAGTACATTTCGTTTAAATTTTCCAATGTTACTATTACATAAAATTCACACTTTTAAAAAAGCCTTGAAATTTCACAGTTCAGTATAAGTAATAGACTTTTGTGTTAAGCTACTTGCGCCTTCGCTTTAACTAATAAATAGTACACCAACTTTTTTCTTTTCTTACATTCATACAATGAAAATTGTTCCCATCTTTTACTGCAGCAATATGAAAGAAGCCATTGCCTTTTATACAAATATTCTTGATTTTAAATTAAAATATACAGATGCTTCTGATGAAGATTGGGTAGTTGATTTAATAAACGGCGATGCGGAATTGCAGCTTACAAGTATTGAGAAAAATCTGCATGGCTTTGCGGTAAATGTTTGGGTTGATGAGGTAGATAGTTTGTTTGAAAAATATATCAGTAGAGGGTTAGATGCATCAAGCAAAAAAGAGTCGCCTGTACACCAGGGGCCGCTTAAGCAAACATGGGGTACAAGAGAATTTTATGTTACTGATGCAAGCGGCAACACATTAAGATTTTGTAAAGCTGATGCTAAACGTCATTAATTTACAAACACTTCATCCACAAACACCCAGGCTTTTTCACCTTTACCGGCATGCCATGCGGGTAAACTTCTTACAGGAGTTATAAGCAGTTTTATACAGGATAACTTTGTTTTATTAAAGCTGCATTTTATAGCAAGGTTTTCTGTGCCTGATTCTTTATTTGGTTGTTGCGGATTTGTTTTACTTAAAAATCTCAGATGATTTTTATCAGCACCACCCCATACTTCAACCTGTGAAGGAGGAAAAATATAAGCGCCTATTTGTTGAAGCATGCTTAATGTTATGCTGGCTGCTTCAACAGGTTTATTGAACATCAAGATCACTTCCATTGGATTCTCTTTGCATCCAACCCATTTCCCGCTCGCAAAATTGATATCACTTTTTTCGCCATCAATAAATGTTTTAGCACCATTAGCTTTGTATTTATCATCCACTTTCGAAAGCAGCATTACGCTATCAACATTATAGCTGCTTTTAAAGAAATGTTGCTGTATAACATCACTGCTTATCCAGCCGGGTTTAAAAGCTTTTGCCTTGACCGTAACATCAGTATTAATAACAACGTTTTTATCATATACTGCTGAAGAAATACTGTCTGGTTCTGAATCATCCAATGTATACCGGATTAGAGTACCTTTTACATAATGCTTTAGTTCAAGTGGTGTTGCACCGGTGATCACAAAATTTTCGTTTTCAAGAATTGGCGGGGTAAGTTTTAAGATGGTGCTGTCACCTTTAAAGCCGGTTTGATAAGTTATGTTTTTATTTCTCTCCTCTAATGGTTGAAGGTCTTTACTTTCTACTTGTGTACTCCATAAATATATGGCCCTTAGTTTAGGTAATGAGGTTAATGCTGTTAACTGCCCTGGTTTAACAGGCGTACCAGATAAAGACAAGCTCTTTAAGAACTGGAGGCCGCTTAATTGTTGTAATGTATTCCCTGTTATTGCAGTAAAATCCAGGTTAAGCCTGCGCAGATTTTTGAACTGTGCCATCGTTTTAATATCGTCATCCGTAACTGGCATGTTATCCAGATTAAGTTCAACGATCTGTGTGCTTAATGGTTGTAATTCTTCAAGCTGTTTGCTGTTATAAAAAGGTTTATTATAAAAGTTTACAACTAACGCGGGTGATCCCATTGCCAATGGCGTAATTACCCTGTTATTATTGCTGAGCTTATTAACCTGTTTTTCATCCGCCGCTTCAAAATCATATACTTCATCAGATGATTGCTTTAAAACTTTTGATGCGAGTATGCGCAGTGTATCTGTTACTGCCAGGTCAATAACCTTTTTATCAAACACCGGCCCGGTCTTTATCCATTCATATAAGATTGCAGATTCTTCATCCGTTAATTGCGGCTTACCTGCCGGTGGCATATGTTCTTTCTCTTCTTCTGGCAAATGAATACGGCGCATCAATAAACCAAGATCAGCTTTTGTAGTATCCCAAAGCTTGCCATCCTTTCCGCCTTTTATTAAAAGCGCCTTTGTGTCCATCACCAGTTCACCTTTGGCTTTGCTGCTGTTATGGCAACCCATACATTTAGATTCAAGTATGGGTTCAACAAGATCGGCATAAATAAATGCATCACTTAAACCAACCTGTGGCTTTATGTGTGCAGGTGTAACAGGCGCCAGCACAAAATTTTCTCCATGCGTAATATCAGCACCCAGATGCCCTGCCCATATAATTATAAATGCAGTACATGCTGCTAATGCTTTTGATACAATAGCTTGTTGTTTTAACAGGTTACGGCAGAAATAAATAATTACTAAAATAAATGAAGTAATAACGCCGGTATATTTATGTGCGGTAATGCTGTCTGCATCATAGCCGGCTTCTCTTGACAAAAGCATGCCCATTAAAGCCGTTATTACTGCAGTGAATGCAGCAATAAGTAATATCCATTCTGCTGATTCAATATACCAGGATTCGGATTTAATTCTTTTTGGAATGAATAAAACAATAGCTGAATATATAAGCACTAATACAATAGGAAAGTGTAATACTACAGGATGCATGCGCCCCAATACCTGCAACCATGATGGCACAACAAGTTTACTGTCGAATATCAGGAAGAATAATAATAAGCAATTGAATGGTATAAGCGTGTTTGCAAGAATATTTTTCAGCTTCATTTAATGCATTGATTGCGGCAATCGAAAACCTGGTTACACTCTTTTTAATTTATATGGATATACTTTACCCGATGCCCATTGTGCAACGTATAAATTTTCATCACGGTCAACACATACATCATGCGGGTGCACAAATATTTTTTCGGTTTGATGCATTGGCTGTAAAACGCTATCTATATAAGTTGGTTCGCTGCCACCAATATTGCTTACTACTTTATTATTCTTATCCATGATGGTTACAAAGCCAGTTCCTTCTGCATTAAGATCAGGTGAACGCAACACAGCAGCATATAAATGATCGCCATGTATCACCGGCCTGCAAACACAGGCGCCCGGCAATTTTATCACTTCAATTAATTTACCTCCTTTAGTAAAGCGCTTAAAACAATTGCGTGTTCTGTCTGTAATAAGCAATGTTATATCTGCCTTTCTTTTATCAAAACAAATACCATGTGCATTATCAAAATGAATATCTCCATCACCGCGGCCGCCAAAATAATTTTTCAGCTTACCTTGTTGATCATATTGTAATATATACTGTGCTCCATATCCATCTGCAATAAATATGTCGCCGTTTTCATCTATTGTGGTTTCTGTCGGTACAAACTCGTCGGTTTTTTTATAAATACCATTCGCATCTAATGGCGCATCAATCGTAAGTAAAATCTTTCCATCCATTGTGGCTTTGTATACCTGGTGCTTAACTATGTCAGTAATATATAAATATTCTGTGCCATTTTCGCTATGCAATGTAAGTCCATGACCACCGGGAAAATCATGTCCCCAGGTATCAAGCAATTTTCCTTTGGTGTTATAAATAAGAATGTTGTTTTTTGTTTCATTTGTAAGAAGAATGATATTGCCTTGTTTATCCTGCACCATTTCATGACAATCATTCACCGGGTATTGTGAAGCATCTGCCTGGCTCCAGTTTGTATCCAATGTATAAAGCATATTATTGTAGCCATATACTTTCTCCTGGTTCTTCGCGTACAGACCATGCATTATCAACATGCTGCTTGATGCCATTGATGTTTGTTGTATAAATTTTCTCCTGTTCATATAGCAACTATAATTTTTTTTGAATGATGAGTTGAAGGCTACGCCATGATACCTTTTACCAATTTCCCTGAAACATCAGTTAGCCGGTATCTTCTGCCCAAATGCCTGAAGGTTAATTTTTCATGATCAATGCCCATTAGCGCTAAAATGGTTGCATGAAAATCATGTACGTGAACAGGATCCTGTGTAATGTTATAACCGAAGTCATCTGTTTCTCCATACACACCAGGCTTAACGCCACCGCCTGCCATCCACACTGTAAAACAGCGGGGATGATGATCGCGGCCATAATTA
>Ga0206942_1336_pt1 | contig 10362 bp, 10 predicted proteins | sample Alteio_BWOrgHeat_6_FD_153253 | JGI IMG/M metagenome (GOLD analysis project Ga0206942, IMG submission 153253) | Enriched cells from forest soil in Barre Woods Harvard Forest LTER site, Petersham, Massachusetts, United States -... | ecosystem: Environmental > Terrestrial > Soil > Temperate forest > O... | reverse complement strand
CTCGCAAGCGTAACGTACTTTAAGGCTAAGCCAGGCGACCAAGTAAGCGTCAATCTTCCAGAAGATGACGCAAACGCTGAGTGGGCCGCTCTTGAAGCTGCACTCTAGTTAAGAGACTTCACACATATAAATAAACCTGCGAGGCTACCCTCGCAGGTTTATTGTTATAAAATATGCAATCTGCACATTAATACTGTGCTAAGGCAGCACGGACCTTGGTGTCAAGGTCTTGAAGGCGCCCATGAGTCAAAAGGTTTGGTGCGTCTCGATCAAGAGCATTATGTCCACCAGTTCTGTAACGCGTATAACGAGCTACTTGAAAGCTACCGTCGGGACTGCGATTGAGGCCTTCGAGAGTGCGGTCTCTATTCTGAAGATACGCCCTAAAACCAGGCAGAAGAGCAATAGGGGCGATGCCAGTAGCACTGATGAATTGGAAGTCGGCGGTTTTTACTGCAAGGCTGTCGACATGTCCGCGCTGCTCTACATCGATTTCATTTTTATGCCAAACATGGTGTTGATTCGCTTCAACACGTATCGTACCATCGTCGATGACGACAGTCTTATTGAACAGTGCTTTTGTTGCATATGGTAAACACTGTTGCATGCGCGCAAAAAGAGCCCACTCAGTGTCGGTTGGCTGCAAACCGACTTCTGGGAGTAGGGCGCGGCCAGCGGTTGTCCGCCCATTCGCTGCGTAAACGCCACGCCACTTGCAGCTAAATCGGGGGCGGCATAATTGTGCGAGAAAGCAACACGACCACCGTGACCGACTCCGACTCTGCCATGTATCTCATTCCCATCCAAGTTTTCTAAGAAACGACCTACAGATGAGGCAACGCGAGTAACATGCAACATGCGTGAGTAGTCTTGTTCAAGAGGAATGTCCCATTGGGTATAACTCCCAAATTCTTGCCATATATTATCCTCTACCGGGGACTGCCACTGGACGGCCTCACGCTCGTGTCGGTCTGCATTCTCAAAAGTGGCCGCAAATAATTGATTTGTGGTCTGCGCGACTGCTACATCAGTTGCTTGTCTACTATCAAACGCCATAGGTGAGTAAATATTAACATAATTTATGTATATGAGTCAATCATATGTCATTATAATAATACGGGCAATCACTGCGAAGAACAGCAATAACCACAACGCCTTACATTACGAATCTCTGCTAGAATAGAACTATGAGTGTGAGGGAAAACTTGTTTTTTTGTGGTAGCGTATTTGGGGTGCGCTCGTAATGGGTCAGGCTCTTTACCGTGCTTACCGGCCAAAAAAGTTGAGTGAGGTAGTTGGGCAGGAACATGTTACGACTGCACTCGAGCGCTCTCTAAAAAATAGCACAATCAGCCACGCGTACTTATTAACAGGACCTCGGGGCGTCGGCAAAACAACTATTGCACGTATCCTTGCGCATGAGATTAATGGGTTACCATACGATGATGAATCAATGCACCTTGACATTATTGAGATAGATGCGGCAAGTAATCGACGCATCGATGAAATTCGAGATCTGCGCGACAAGGTACATATCGCTCCAACGAGTGCCAAGTACAAGGTCTACATTATTGACGAGGTCCATATGCTGACCAAGGAGGCATTCAACGCGCTCCTAAAGACTCTCGAGGAGCCGCCAGCACATGTCGTCTTCATTCTGGCAACCACTGAGGTCCACAAACTTCCAGAAACCATCGTAAGCCGTACACAGCGTTTTACATTCAAGCCAGTTGATTTAGATAAAGTCGTTGAGCACCTGCGCACTATTGCTAAAGCCGAACACATTGCTATCGACGATGATGCATTACAGCTTATTGCAGAACATGGCGAAGGCAGCTTTCGGGACAGCATCAGTCTACTTGATCAAATTCGTAATACTGCTGACAAAATCACGCTCACTGACGTGCAAGCTACACTTGGCATTGCGCCAAAAGAGCTTATTGACCAGCTCATAGCAGCAGTAACTGCCCAAGATGCTTCCAGTATCGTCACTAGCTTAACTTCCGTACATACCGGTGGGCATGAGCCATCTCAAGTCGCCAAACAGCTAGGCCAAAAGCTTCGTGAGGGCCTTATTGCTGGCAAACCTATGCTACCGGCTGAACGCACCTTATCGCTTCTCGCGAAGCTTATTGATATACCATCTTCAGCCGACCCGAAGAGTTACCTAGAAATAGCCTTACTTGATGCCGCGCTCGAAGGGCACGTGAGCACTTCTAAAGTAATGCAAGAGGCTATTCCGAACAGAGCAGCTGTTATTACAGAGCCACACCCCAGCAGCCTCAGACACAGCGAACCAGCAGCCTCTAAGATAGCGCCAGCACCACCAGTCTTTGATCCAGCGAGCAAGGCAAGTAACAAACAAGAGCCCGCTGCAGAGGGGACAATAAGTTCTGGTCTCGTAATTGAGAGTTCGAATCCCTCATCTCCAGCCATATTAGATAAATCTATTTGGCCAAAAGTACTCGCTGCGATTAAAGCAAAGCACAATACGCTTTTTAGTATTGTCCGCACGGCCGAACCGCAATTTGACGATGGTAAAGTGACACTCGTATGTGGATTTGCATTCCACCAGAAACGCCTCAACGAAAAACGCAATAAGGAAGTGCTGGCAGATATTATTAAGGATATCACCGGGCTCGATGTACCAATTACCTGCACTATGGGTGAGCCAGTTGCGCCTGCGTTCGATGGCATTCCAGAATTACCGCCAGCAGATGAACAAATTCATGTCGTGCAGTCTGAGCCAGTTTCCTCACCAAGTGTACAAACTAAGACTATGCAAGACATAAGCAATATCTTTGGTGGAGCTGAACTGTTAGAATCGTAGATACGAAGCCAGTCGGTGGGGGACAACGACAATAGACATCGCGCCTACTAATTGGGAGATATATGGGGCCAACAGAAGATCGACACCAAGCACCACAGAACCTCGAAGCTGAGGCGAGTTTACTCGGTGCCATTCTTATTGATGCCGACGCACTCGTAAAGATTGCCGATGCGATTACTGTTGACGATTTTTATGACCCACGTCATGCCCGTATTTACGAAGCTATCCAGGCACTATATGAACGGCGGAGTGTTATTGATGTCTTAACCCTTGCCGATCAGCTGAAAGGTGTTGGCTTCTTGGATATGGTTGGTGGCCCATCATACCTAACCGAATTAACTAATTTTGTACCAACCGCCTCACATGTTGAACAGTATGCCGATATTGTCGCCCAAAAAGCACTGCGGCGCCGACTCATCAAAGCGAGCAAAGAATTAACCGAACTCGGTTATGACGAGTCTAAACAATTAAAAGAACTTATCGAGGAAGCCGAGCGTAATCTTTTTCAGGTAAGCCAGCAGCACGTGAAACAAAGTATTGTTTCCTTGGAGAAAATCCTAGAAGACAGTTTTGATCGACTTGATGACTTGCACAAAGATAAGGGTAGAATTCGCGGCGTACCAACCGGATTCCGCGATTTAGATAATGTTCTAGCCGGATTTCAGCGTAGTGACCTTATTATCCTAGCGGCTCGCCCATCCATGGGTAAGACTGCTCTCGTATTAAATCTGGCGCACAACGTTGCCGTACAAGCCAAGGAACCCGTACTTTTCTTCAGCCTCGAAATGGGCAAAGAGCAACTTGTTGACCGCTTGCTCAGCATGGAGTCCGGCGTTGACGCCTGGGCACTGCGTACGGGTAATCTGACCGACCAGGACTTTGAAAAGATCGGGCAAGCCATGGGAACACTGAGCGAGGCCAAGATCTATATTGATGACACCCCAGGCGTCACAGTAAGCGACCTGCGTACAAAAGCACGACGTGAGGCCCACCAGCATGGCTTAGGGCTTATTATTGTTGACTACCTGCAACTTATGAGTGGTGGCAGTAAATTCGGCAGCAGCGATAACCGCGTGCAGGAAATCTCTGAAATCTCACGTGGTCTTAAAGGTGTAGCTCGTGAATTGAATGTGCCAGTGATTGCACTGAGTCAGCTGAGTCGTTCGGTTGAAAATCGCACCCCACAGATCCCGCAGCTGGCCGACCTCCGTGAAAGTGGAAGCATTGAGCAGGATGCTGACGTTGTTGCCTTTATTTACCGCGAGGATTATTACAACCCCGAGACAGAGAATAAGAATATTACAACCATTCTCATCAAAAAACATCGTAATGGTCCAACTGATAACATTGATCTTTACTTTGAACGGGACAAACAGCGCTTCCGCAGTCTCGATACGAGACATAAAGATCCGTTTGTTGAATAAGCGGATGCAGTATAATGACAGGTAAGATGCGCAAACCGAAAGTTACAGTCAAGCCGGTTGCTCTTAAAAAATGGCGACCGTATGCCATATACGGTTTGTTGCTTATTGCTGTAGCGTGGCTTGTCGGGTCACGTCTTGGCAGTCTGACCCATGGGTATGCCAGTGATGAACTCAGTACCTTTCAAGCAAGTGTTAGCCTACACAATATCTATCTGAATCCCTTAAATGCACCACTATTTCTCTTAGTTCATGTGCTCCTCTATATTCGACCGCACAGTCTCTATATGGTACGGGTGGCTGCTGCATTGCTGGGTGTACTCACTATCGCAATATTTTACCGGCTGGTCGACTACTGGCACGGGCGTCGCAGCGCTCTATTCGGCACAGTTATATTTGCCACATCTGCTTGGTTTTTACACACTGCGCGGCTAGGCACACCAAACGTATTGTACTTTGGCTTGCTTGGTCTTATTGGCTGTAGCGTATGGTTTAAGCACAGCAGACGTTCACTGCCTGTCGTGCTACTGATCATCTTGTCGGCAATTCTTTTATATGTACCTGGCATGATCTGGTTCATCATAGCCGGAGTTATCTGGCAATGGAAGACCATTGACCGCGTATTTCAGAAACATCTCTGGATGGTCACTCTTGGAGGCTTTCTACTCCTCGGCGTACTAACGCCGCTCGGACTCGCTATTCGAAGGACGCCTTCACTGGCGAAAGTAATGATTGGATTGCCCCAGAATGGCTGGCCAAATCCATTATCTGTGTTTCATCGTATAGTCGATGTACCTGTTCGATTTTTCTTAAGCGGTCCGTTCTCACCCGAACGATGGCTTGGCCATCTACCGATACTTGATGCGCTAAGCGCAGCAATGGTATTCCTTGGAGTATATGTATATCTAAAGCATCTTCCGCTGGTAAGAGCTCAGCTATTGGGTGTCATATTAGTTATTGGTACTGTAATCATAGGCCTCGGAGGACAGACAAGTATTACGGTACTCGTACCCATTGTTTACATCTTGGCCGCAGCCGGTATCGGGTTGTTACTCGATCGCTGGTACACCGTATTTCCACGTAATCCGATCGCCCAAGCAATTGGTATAGGTATGGCAAGTTTAGCAGTACTGACAAGCGTTTGGTATGGATACCAACATTACTTTGTGGCCTGGCCCAATTCTCCGGAGACAAAACCAATTTTCGATGTTACAGCTCTACCGCCATCTGATACAATAAAAAGGTAAAAGGAGTTTCCCGTGAGCAAACTTGATCAGGCTAAGATGCTTTTGAAAGTTAAAAAGATGCAGAAAGAACTGCAAAAAGAAATCATTACCATTGAAAAGGGTGATGGTGCCGTTAAGGTAGAAATTACCGGCGAGCAAAAAATTAAAAAGATTCATATCGATCCTGAATTTGTCGACCTTGACGACATTGGACTTCTTGAACGCTGGATTGAGGATGCCGTTAAAGAGGCAATCGCCGCAAGTCAAAAGCTAGCCGCTGAAAAGATGCAACCTATGATGGGCATGCTCGGCGACCTTGGCATTATGTAATCTATCCTCGATATGCCAATCCTCCCACCGGCCTTGACTGCTGTTATTGAGGCCCTTGGTAAATTGCCAGGGGTCGGACCACGTACTGCTGAACGCTATGCGTATTATTTGGTGCGTACCGACACCAGCAAGTCACAAGTGCTCGCAAACGCTCTGCAGGACCTTCATGGTGGTATTGGTTACTGTAAAAAAACGTTTGCACTTGTATCAGCCGACCAGGAGCTATCCGACTTATATACTGATCCTAAACGCGACAAAACAGTTGTTGCTGTTGTCGCAGAGCCTTTTGATATTGTAGCCTTAGAAAAAACCGGTAGTTACACAGGAACATACCACGTTCTGGGTGGACTCGTCTCACCAATTGATGGTATTGGTCCGGAAAGTCTGCGCATTACAGAACTCATACAGCGCATTGATGACGACAATGTCCAGGAAATCATCCTCGCTACAAATGCGAGCGTTGAGGGGGAATCCACAGCATTATTCATTCAAAAACAAATTGGCGATCGGCCCGTCAAGGTAACTCGACTTGCACGAGGGTTACCTATCGGGGTTGATCTCGAATATGCCGACCAGATTACACTGACCCGGGCTCTTGAGGGCCGACAAGCCATCTAAAGGTGCAGAGAAGGCTATAACAGCGAACGCTGGGCTGCACGTACAGCCTTAATTACTTCTGCAAGATAGGTAGCAGCTGTGCGGTTTGCAACGACTCGTGGGTCAGAGGGGCAGCCGGCAACATCAACAGTAATACCACGCTCATTACCAATACGCTGCATATCCAAGCCAAGGCTGATGCGATAGATTTGCTGTACAACAGCTCCTACACGTGCTCCGCTGGGTACGTTGAGCTTATCGAGAGCGTATCCGAGAACATTTTGTGCAGGTACATCAGGATCGTCAAAGTGGACGATATCCAGGTGGCCGGTAAAACCGGGGTACTTTTGTCGGCCTAAGCGCACTGCCCCTCGTCCGAGGCTTGCCTCAACTGGCCACTTTTGTTGGTCATAGACAAGGTCGCCTCCGGTTAATCCAGCTGCTTGGATCTCCTCAAATGCTCCCTTAAAGACTCGGCCTCCGAGTGGACGTGAGCTCACTGCAATATCGATACCGTCCTCCACAGTAGCAGCTACCGGCCCGTCTGTACTAAAAACCGCCTCTATGCCATATTCTGTACGGTCTTGGACTGCTCTTCGAGCCGCACCAATCGGAAATACTCTTTTATAATGGCCAGTTAAAGGAGACTCTGGCTCACGCATCTCTATTGCATCTGCGCCATCATAAATGTATCCCTTTGCTTCAGCAGAATAGTCTTGAGTCGATCCTTCAAGCTGTTGGCGCAAAAGTGGAATCCTATCATCACCCTGGTAGCGAGGATCACAACGATTTAATTGTTGCTCAAATAATTTAGCATCGGCAAACGGATCAGCTGTCACTTCAAATGCTTCAAGCATAGGGGCAGTGCGCTCTAACACGACTGCAGGATTGATCATCCCACCACCATCAACCAATACACCTTCATGAAATGCCATAGGATTACCTCTCTAATAAATACTACTTCACTGTCAAAATACAATTTTAGCAAATAGTACCTGTACTACCAACTGAGAACGACACATAGGCATGAACGTATCTGTTATATGTATGACGATAGTGTGAATTCCTATTTCACAAATATAATTTATAAGCTATACTTTATATATGGAACAGACTCTCATAACAGCCGGCCTAAGTGAAGCGCAAGCCAAAGTCTATTTATATTTACTTCAGCATGATACAACCACGCCGCCTGAGCTGGCCAGTGCACTTGATCTGACGCGCAGCAATGCTTACAAGGTGCTTGATAAACTTGTCGAACTTGAGCTTGCCGAGCGCAAGGAAATAGACAAAAAGTGGCACTATACTGCAGGCGACCCTATAGCTCTGGCAAATATCGTCGCCATTGCCCGTAATGAGACTCTCGCACTTGAACAAGCCGCCAAAGCGGCCATAGAAGGCTTACGGGTACGTTACCAGAATCAGGGCGAGATAACGGTGAAGGCCTACAAAGGCAAGCCAGCGGTACGAGCTCTATACAAAGAACAAGCGCTGCTCAAAAAGCCTATTCATTACATTAAAGCTCGCGTTGACGTCACACATATGGGATTTGAAACACTCCGAGAAATACGGCATATGCCTGCTAAATTTGGCTCTGAGCGATTTGGTATCACCCAGGATGCAATTGGTGCGTCGCGCGATCCAAAATTCGACAAACGAACGAATCTAATCCGCACCTGGATTGCAGTTGAGGACTATAAGGCACCGGTCGAATGGTCGGTTAGTGGCGACGAACTTAATCTGTATATCTTTGAAGAGGAAGTATCTGCGGTGCACATTAAGAGTAAAGTCGTTGCCGATGCTTTCTTAGAATTATGGAGTCTCATAGATCAAGGGCTACGAGCTCGACCAGATTACAAGGACATGCCCAAAAAGGCTCGACGTATAACCTATTAAGCTACAGGGTACTATGAGACAACTAAACTCAAGCAGCCAAATCAACTTGAGATTCGGTCTCTTCTGGTGGTCGCACAGGACAGCTAAATTATCCAGTAAGGTATACTAAGGGGTATATGATATATCCTGAAGCTGACGACATACAAAAACTACTTACAGATGCTAGGCGCGTTGTTATTGTGCAAGCCGATAACCCTGATGGTGATTCGCTCGGCAGCGCCCTGGCTCTTGAAAATATCCTCGGAGATATGGGCAAGGAGCCCTTTCTGTACTGTGGAGCAGATATCCCATCGTATTTGTCATATCTTTCCGGTTGGGACCGCGTCAGTAAAGAGCTACCAAAACAATTCGACCTTAGTATTATCGTGGATACGAGCGCTGGCAGTCTCCTTGAGAACCTAATCACGACCGGACAAAAGGATGTGCTTGCCAGCAGACCATGTATCGTTATTGATCACCATGCCGTGGAGGCAAGTATTCCGTTTGCAACCGTCATATGTAACCATACTGCAGTTGCGACCGGTGAAATTATCTATGAGCTAGCCAAACAGTATGACTGGCCCCTTAATCTGACAGCCAAGGAGCTTATTGTCACGGCTATCATGGCCGATAGCCTTGGCTTAACAACTGAAGCAACCACTGCAAGGAGTATTCATATTGTTGGCGAACTCGTAGAGGGTGGCGTCATTATTGCCGCACTCGAAAACAAACGACGTGAATTGAGCCGAAAAAGCCCAGCGCTGGTCGCTTATAAAGGAGCACTATTGCAGCGTATTGAATACGCTGATAACAACCACATCGCCACCATAACCATTCCGTGGCATGAAATAGAAAAATACAGCCCTGCATATAACCCCTCAATGCTGGTGATTGATGAGATGCGCGGTACTATTGGCACCGACGTAGCTATCGCTTTCAAACTATATAGCGATGGACATGTTACCGGCAAGATACGCTGCAATTATGGGGCACCAATAGCTGGTAAACTTGCTGAACATTTTGGGGGCGGCGGGCATGCATATGCTAGTGGGTTTAAAACCCAAACGGGACAGTCGTTTGAAGCATTAAAAACCGAATGTATCCAGAAAGCTAGCGAACTGCTCAGTGAAGTTGTCAAAAAATAACAACGTAAGATATACTCTTGATCAAGATGATTACCACATACACCAATAACAACTGCTGCGGTCCCTGTATATAGGTGAGGCTAGTTTTCTTATGTGCTAAACGAGCCTCACCGGCTCGTTTTTTTATTAGCAAGCAGGGAATTTTAGTCATGAAAAAGTTACAAGAGATTATTGGTCCCTTGATAGATCTTGGAGAAATAGGCGTCGCGAGCGCCCATCCTGATGATGAGGTAAGTCATGGACATGGGATTACCATTGCTCGGAGCCTCGGAGCAAACGTGCATCACTTGATTTACACAAAGGGCAAGGTGTCGACAAAAAATTACGCTCAAGCTCAAGGCATCAGCGTAGAACGAGGCGACCGGGTCTATGAAGCACATGCCGGCGCTCTTGCGCTTGGCATGACAACAGCGACTATTCTGGATTATGAAGACGGCGGACTCCAAAATCAGATACAAGAAGCTGTGGAAGCCACTATAACGTGGGGTTTGGAGCAAAATATTCACACCTTCATGACGCTCGGCCCTATTGATGACCATGCTGATCATAACGCCACCCGTACTATTGCTTTACATGCGGCAACCAGACTGAATGCGTTTGGACATGTTACCAGCATACTAGAAGTACGACACAAAAATGAGGGAGATATACATGCCGCTGCAACCGATAATAGTGTGGCAGCGATCTTTCGTAATCTACGAGCTCACAGTAGCCAAGCCCGACTATCTGACGATCCAGTAGCCAACTGGAATGCCGTACCCGGAGGGCTCTATATGCATCCAGACGATATGGCAGAATTCGCTCAATATCCATTGCTTGTCGATGCAAGCTACATACATTATTCGGCAGATAAGCTTACCTTGCCCGGCATAGGTAAGCTTATTTTAAGGTGATACGCTATACTAAACTTATAAAGAGAACACTTAATGAAAATTTAT
>Ga0206942_1335_pt1 | contig 10595 bp, 8 predicted proteins | sample Alteio_BWOrgHeat_6_FD_153253 | JGI IMG/M metagenome (GOLD analysis project Ga0206942, IMG submission 153253) | Enriched cells from forest soil in Barre Woods Harvard Forest LTER site, Petersham, Massachusetts, United States -... | ecosystem: Environmental > Terrestrial > Soil > Temperate forest > O... | reverse complement strand
TGAATGTAACAGCTCACTTATCTCTATCTCTGCGTCATCCTCCGCAGCTTCCCGCAATGCTTTTGTGCGGGAAGCTGCGGAGGATGACGCAAGGTTGAGAATATGATTTGAAAACCACATTTTCTTTGTTGCACAATAACCGTTGGGTGTCGCAATTTCTTTTGCCACTTTTGCTTTAAATCGTCGGCCTTGCGAAAGAATCTTCATGCGACTCATCTGATGCAGAAAAAAGAAAAGTGCATGAAGTGTATCAAATACCTTTTTCGTATGATTCTCTTGAAACGCATATTCGATACCAGCATGTACACAAGACAGCGTTTTTCAGGGGTGAAATATTTTCTGCTGGCAAGCACTCGGGGATGTGGAAAGCAAAGCCGGTGGAAGTGGTTTCTTTGGTGAATGATGCATCGACTGCGGGATTGCAGTTGGGGAAATAGGCAGGGCTACCTCATCTAAATTGATTTAATTCAGTTCAAAATTTTATTTTTATATCATAAACATGTCATGCCAGCGAAGGCTGGCATCCAGCGTGGTGTTTGGAAGTCACTGGATGCCAGCCTTCGCTGGCATGACAAAGTACATATTAACCTGTATCGAAAAAAAATAGACCCGAATTTAGATGAGGTGGCCCTGGGGAAATAGGGTTGTTGTATCGATGAGTCTGTTGTTATATGGTACGTTCCCCCCTTCCTTTCCTTCCCCCACAGAACGGGGGGAAGGGACGCACGGTATCAAAGTTATATATTAATTCTGCTACTTCGGGTCCCTTCCCCCCGTTCTGTGGGGGAAGGAAAGGAAGGGGGGAATGTATTGTATTAAACCAGACGCCTGATTTAATATTTTACTTCGCCCGAATCAACTCATCCAGCTGCATTTTTTCTTCCTGCGAAAGCGCTATCTGATTTGCTTTCGCAATCAGTTGTTCAATCACCTGTTCACGTCCCAGTTTGTGCAGTCGTTCAATGGCGCCAACAAATTCGTTTTGAATGCCTTCTTCCGGAATCATATGTTCTGTTTGCGCGAGTTTAGCAAGCGTCCTGACTTCTTCATGATCTCGCCAGAATTCAAGTAAGCCACCTGTCGTGAGATCCGGATGCTGTTTCACGCATTCAATCATTTTCTGCAATAGTTCATAACCGCGTAATTTAATGTGCGGTAACGGCTCGTTAACCCGATGCGCAAGAGAAGGTTGCTGGATAAGTAACGTAATCGCGAGGCGCAATGCAGACGGTGGTCGTGCTTTTTGTTTTAAAGGTGCAAGGCGTCTCGTTTGCGATTTATTCATTTGAAGCTGTTTGACGTCTGTGCGCGCGCGTTTCGCCAGTTCATCCAGCATCATTTGTTGAAAAATCCCTTCCGGCATTTGACGAATCTGTTCTGTTAATAATCGTCGATCATCAAAATAAATAACTTTATTAGCAACCATTATCCGTGTGAAATGTTCTATGGGCTTAAATGTACCAGGATTGCCACCTGACGGCCTAACAAGCAAAAGACGTTCGAAATTCTCTCTCATTTTCCGGGAGAAAAATACACCTGTAAATTCTCCTCCTCCTGCTATATAGCCAGGAAAATATAAAACACTGGAACTACCCTGAAACCGCTTCGGGCATGGTGCTCCTAGATAATATGCATCATCTTTATCAAAATGCTGAACCCCACCTATTGCTGTTAAAAAAATATCAGCTGTTCCTTCATCTGGAAATTTTACAGCGAATTCGCCTTCTGTAGCTTTATATAGAAGAACCTCAAGTTGATGTTGATTCTTTTCTTCTGCTGCTGTGAATTTCTCTACTACAGCTGTTTTAGATGCATCTTTTGCAGATTTTTTAAGTATATCAACTACCTCTGCTTGAAATGCAATTAATGTATTCTTTAATTCAATGTTTGAATCACACAGATCCAAAATCATGTCTAAATTAGTTGGTATTAGACGCACCCAATCATCTAACCCGGAGACATTAATCTTCAATCTGGTCTTCGTAAGAGATGGTGCAAACTTTGTGTCGCTAGCAATTGCCGCTAAAAGTGATTTTATGTTATTAACAGCCTCCACATAACGTGCAGCCATTTCTACATTCTTTTCTTTCTCCCAAATAACTAATTTCAACTTGTCCAAACTATCTTGGTATTTTCTAAATAGTCTATCAGCGTCTTCTGGTGTAAGCATTTTATAACTCCACAATTAGTCGTTTATTTGTATTTTTCGGTCAAGTAGCCCAAATCCAGGCATCACTCAACAGGATCAGCTACTGTTACGTTATTTATCTCCCTGACTGCAATCGTACAGTCACTGCATGCTGCTGATCCTGCTTATTATTCGTCACTGGCTTTACTGTCCACATTCCGGGAGGTACCGTTTTCAATTTTCCGATATCACCAGAGAGCTCTCCCACCAGGATTTTAGCCTGTTCAGGATTTGTCGCTACATCAGATATTTCATTTAATGGATCTTTTGCTACAACAGGGAGTGCTTCTCCTTTCGGAGCAACTGGCACTTCCAATAAAGCAACATCGGATGCTCCCAGCAGAGAAAGTATCTTTGATGTTGATGCTGGATCCAGCTTTTGCTCAGATAAATCCACTTCCGGAACCACCGAAACCGGAGGTTTCTTTTTCTTCTTCTTCTTTTTTTTCTTTTCTTCAGACTCTGAAGCCACGCCTGGAGCAGCTGTCTTGACTTCGTCGAGTGCTAATCCTAATTTCTGTTGCATTACGCTTAATTGCTGAAGCGCATTCTGGACTGAAACAACCTGCTGCTTTAAATCCTCTTCCAGCTTTTTTTGAGCCCGCTCAAGAACCTTCAGAAATTTCCAAATACTATTTTTTGCGTTGTGATCCGTGGCCGAGTTATGCCGATCCGTGAAGTAACTTATTCCCTCTTTGAGCTTCTGATGACAATTCACATAACCCACCGTAGCGTCAAATTCTACTTGAAAGTTATGAATTTCAGAAGAGGCCTCTATTTCTTCTATCAATTGCACGCGACGCCCCGTAGGTTTAGTCGCTTTTGACAACTTGCTATCGGGTCGTCCTCTCTGACCTACTTTATTACGACGAGGTCTGTGCGCGCTTATTATTTCTGAACCATCTTGATCATAAATTGCAAGCAACTCCGGATGAGCCATTTTTCCTCCTTATTTTTAATCATTATAAAATAATGTCAATCCTCGCCATTTATCTGATCAACACTATGGATGAGTCGGTGTCATAACACTGTTCGGAGCAACAGGTGCAGCAACCGGTGGTGGTGCAACTTGCAATGCATTAGCTGGTTGAAAAAGCGCAGGCGTGGGTTTTCCCTGAGAAGCTTTTTTCTGCTCGTAAAATATTTTAATCCAGAGATCAAGTGCTGCGTCGAAAGGGACAAGTATTTTATAAATACTATGTATCATTTTTTTCTCTCTGTCTTTTTCGGAATAAGTTGACAATTCTTTTGCAATCAGCAGAGCCGCAAGCATGGAGGGATGTTTTTCAGATTCTTCAGCTTTCGCGTCAAAAACACGATCCATCTCCGAAAGCTTTTGACGAAACCAGCGATCACTGCTTTCATTCTGTTCCTTGTCCTCTTTATCCATATACGGAAACAAAACGTCATAAACTTTATATTTTTGTAATTTTTCAAGAAACGCAACGCCATGACCTTTCATAAATCCATCACAAATACATTGCCAAAATGCTTCATTACGTTGTATGTTTTGCAAGCTGCGAGTTCCTTCAGCAATCTCTACAGGCGACATAACGGTCTCCGGAAAACTCTCGCAAGCTACCGCCTTGATGAAATTCAAAAACTGCAATCCCGGATCTTGTTGCTCTTCCCCCGATAGCGCTCCTTGTATTCTTGCCATTTTGTCAGCCACCTCTTGTAGGTCTGCTGCAAGATCCGAGACAGAGGGTGGTGGCTCAACGTCCTTAAAGAACTCATTCGCCATAGTCTCCATTTCTTTTGCATATTCATCTTCAACTTTTTTTAACTCTTTGTTCAACTTAACCATAAATCCACTTACCAAAAGTTTTGCTTCCTCATTTCCAAGAGCATGAAAAAGAGTCCTCATATATGCATAGCTCTCGTTAAGCACTTTCAGCCACTCATTATAACCGGTTGCTTGTAGATAAACGTTCTGGCACAGCAAAATTGCTTTGCGTGCTTCTACAATGTCAGGATGAAACGTTGGCCTTTCACTTTCTGGTGTTGACCTTTTTTCTTCATCTCTCTTCTCCTGCGCAATTGCTTCAGCTATTGCTATCTGCTCAAGGGCAATCGCTACCTCTTTATCGTTTTCTACTGACGATTTGTCCTGTTCTTTCTGTTCCGGTTGTTCAACAGGATTGGCTGCCGCAGCTTCTGTAACTTCCAAAACTTGATCTACTAAATCTGGCGCAACGACTTTTGTTGCCTGAGGTATTTCTTCCGGATCGACGTTTGTTATCTGAGATGTTTTTGTAGAGTTTTTGTCTGGTTCTAAACGTGGTTGCATGGGAACACTCCTTTTTTTAATGACTTTAATTTTCTCAAATTAATCGGCTCGGGGTCAAATTGCAAGCAAAAAAAATAGAGCGGCAATATGGATAAAATCATCAAATCATCTGGTTGTAAACCCAAACACAAGGTATAATTACAGGTTAATTTGGGCTATTTTTACTCACATACAGGTGATGGCGAACTATGGATCATCAAGAGCAGCAACGATCGCGTTTAAAAGAGTTAATTGCGAAAGGTAAAGAGCAAGGCTATTTAACCTACGCTGAAGTTAACGATCATCTCCCACCCGATATTGCTGATCCCGAGCAAATTGAAGATATTATTGGCATGATTAATGACATGGGAATTCGTGTCGCAGAAGTCGCACCGGATGCCGAGGAAATGCTGCTCGCTGATAACGAAGCGACTGACGATATTGCAGCGGAAGAAGTGGCGAGCGCACTGGCGTCTGTTGACAGTGAATTTGGCCGCACGACCGATCCGGTTCGCATGTACATGCGCGAAATGGGCAGCGTGGAATTGCTGTCACGTGAAGGTGAAATTGCCATTGCCAAACGAATCGAGGAAGGCATGAACCAGATGCTGACAACGATGGCTAACCAGCCGCAAATGATTGCGGAAGTGCTGGGTGATTATGACCGCGTTGAACGCGGTGAAGTTCGCCTGAGCGATATCATTAGCGGTTATATCGAACCCATTATTCTCGCGGGTGATGAACCACTGGAAAAAGAAGTCGCGCCTCTCCTCGAGGAAGAGGAAGAAGAAGGCGAAGGCGGCGATGCCGGTTTTCTGGAAGAAGAGGAAACAGGACCCGATCCGGAAGTGGCTCGTGTTCGTTTTGGTGAATTGCGCCAGCATTATGATGATGCGATTGCCACAGAAAAGAAACATGGCCTGACGCACAAGAAAACCGTGCAAAAACGTGAAGCGCTTGCCAAATATTTCATGGAAATCAAGCTGGCTTCCCGCCAGTTCAACAAGTTGTCCCGCAAAATGCGCGGCTTGCTTGACGAAATTCGCATGCAGGAACGCTACATCATGAACCTGTGTGTCAACAAGGCACGCATGCCGCGTAAAATCTTTATTACGGCGTTCATCAATAACGAAACCAATCCGGAATGGTTTGTTATTTCAGATCATAAAAATAAAGCCTATTACGCAGAAGTTGACCGCTATCTCAGTGACATTCAACGTGCACAGAAAAAACTGATTACGCTGGAAGAACAGATGAAAATGACGATTCCTGAAATCAAGGAAGTCAATCGTCGCATGTCGATCGGTGAAGCAAAAGCACGTCGCGCGAAAAAGGAAATGGTGGAAGCCAATTTACGTCTCGTGATTTCGATCGCAAAAAAATATACGAATCGCGGTTTGCAATTTCTCGACCTGATTCAGGAAGGTAATATTGGTTTGATGAAAGCGGTTGATAAATTCGAATATCAACGCGGTTATAAATTCTCAACCTATGCAACCTGGTGGATTCGTCAGGCGATTACGCGTTCAATTGCCGATCAGGCGCGCACAATTCGTATTCCGGTTCACATGATTGAAACGATTAATAAATTAAATCGTATTTCACGTCAATTGTTGCAGGAAACGGGATTGGAACCCACGCCGGAAGAATTAAGCAAACGCATGGATTTGCCAGAAGATAAAATCCGCAAGGTCTTGAAAATTGCGAAAGAACCGATTTCGATGGAGACACCGATTGGCGATGATGAAGATTCCCATCTGGGCGATTTCATTGAAGATACCAACATCGAATCGCCGATTGAAGCTGCGACGAGCGGTGGATTATCGGAGGCAACGCAAAAAATTCTGAACACGCTGACACCGCGTGAAGCGAAAGTATTGCGCATGCGTTTTGGTATTAACATGAATACCGATCACACGCTGGAAGAAGTCGGCAAACAGTTTGATGTGACGCGTGAGCGTATTCGTCAGATTGAAGCGAAAGCGTTGCGCAAGCTGCGTCATCCTTCGCGTTCGGAGCAATTGAGGAGTTTTCTGGAAGATCAGGAATAGGCTTGTTTATCGATTAAAAAACCCTGCCTGGTGCAGGGTTTTTTTTGCGTGGACCTGTAACAGCTCACTTTACCCTTATCCTTGTGTCATCCTCCGCAGTTTCTAGCGGAGGATGACGCGAAGTTGAGAGCATAATTTGAAAATAACCCCACCTGATCTTTTACGTGAACCTTCAGTACGATACAATTTTTTCTGCATCTTGGTAACACGATCTTGCATTTTACTGCATTTTAGCAGCAACTTACTGCATTTTACCGGCAGAAAACGCACAAGTCATTGATTACACTAAGAAATTTTGACTTTGAAAAAAATTTTTCAGGGAGGTTTTTCTGTATGATATTGATTATACTAGAATTTCTTGAAAACACGCGATGGGGCAATCTAAAGATTTTTGAAGTAATCCACCGATTCAGCGAGCGACTGCGCCGCAAACACTTGCATCCCCGCCACTCCCTCTTTCGGTGCATTGCCATGCGGCACAATGGCCCGTTTAAACCCATGTTTGGCCGCTTCTCGCAGACGCTCCTGCCCGCCTTGCACCGGGCGAATTTCACCCGAGAGGCCCACTTCTCCAAAAATAATCACATCAAATGGCACAGGACGATTGCGCAAACTCGATAATACCGCCAGTAAAAGCGCCAGATCACCGCCTGTCTCCGTCACCCGAACACCGCCTACCGCATTCACATACACGTCCTGGTCCGATGTCACAACACCACTGTGTCGATGAAGCACCGCAAGCAACATCGACAATCGCTGAGGATCAAGACCGACACAAATACGCCGCGGGTTTCCCATGTGGCTCTGATCTACCAACGCCTGAACTTCCACTAGCAACGGGCGTGTGCCATCTTTCGTCGCCATAATGACACTGCCGGAAACCGGTTTTTCATATCGGGATAAAAAAATCGCGGAAGGATTGCTGATTTCACGCAAGCCTTTATCCGTCATCGCAAAAATACCTAATTCATTCACCGCGCCAAAACGATTTTTAATCCCGCGTATCATGCGATAACGGCTATCCTGCTCACCTTCAAAATACAAAACCGTGTCGACGATGTGTTCCAGCACACGCGGTCCGGCGAGCGTCCCTTCTTTGGTGACATGCCCCACCAGAAAAACGGCCGTTTGTGTTTGCTTCGCATATTTAACCAGTTGCGCTGCACTTTCACGCACCTGACCGACTGCGCCCGGCGCCGATTGCAATAAATCGGTATGCATCGTCTGGATGGAATCAATTACAATCACTCGCGGATTTTCTTTTTGCGCGTGTCTTAAAATACGTTCAACGTGAGTATCTGCGAGTAATAATAAATTTTCTTCGGGTAAACCCATGCGACGCGCGCGCAGCGTCACCTGTTGCAGGGATTCTTCGCCGGTGATATATAACACTTTTAATTGTCGAGCCAGATGACAAAGCGTTTGTAATAATAATGTCGATTTGCCGATGCCCGGGTCACCACCAATCAATACAGCAGATCCCATGACAAGACCACCGCCCAGTACACGATCCAGTTCTTTTAATCCAGTCAAAAGACGCGCTTCTTCTTCCTGCAGAGTAATGTCTTTCATGTGCGCGATGGCAGGTTCGCCGATGGCATATCCCTGATAACGTGGATGTGTTGCAATTTGCGCGACTTCTTCAACAATGCTATTCCATGCACTGCATCCACTACATTGCCCGGACCATTTCGAAAACTGTGCACCGCATGTCTGGCACGCATGTGTCATTCTCAATTTAGCCATGCAGCTCCTCAATGAGCAAGTGCAGGGCAGACGAATCAAGCTCGCCATGACCTTTCAGCACAAGCCGATCAAGGCTATGCATCGCTTCTGTCGCGCGGGGCAAATCAACACTCACCTGGTGAGCCTGCTCCAGGGCGAGATGTAAATCCTTGCGGTGTAAAACAGATTTGAATCCAGGCTTGTAATTTTGATCCAGCATGCGTTGGCCATGCACTTCCAGCACACAACTGTTTGCAAAACCACCGAGCAAGGCTTCACGAACCTTCGCAGGGTCGACACCGGATGCTTTTGCCAGTGTGAGTGCTTCACTGACTGCAATGATGGTTTCTGCGATAACAATCTGATTACAGGATTTGGCAATTTGTCCGGCGCCGTGATCGCCGATATGCACAATTTGCTTACTCAGTTTTTTTAAGACAGGACGTACTTTTTCCAGAATAGTTGCCTTGCCACCTACCATGATGGATAACGTTCCATCTATGGCACCTTTTTCGCCGCCCGAAACAGGCGCGTCCAGCATTTCAATCTGTTTTTTAGCCAATTGGCTCGCAAAACGCTGGGTGGCAGAGGCTGAAATCGTACTCATATCAATGACAATACAACCAGGTTTTGCTGCCTGGAGTATGCCTTTTTTTCCATTGATCACATCCTCGACATCTGCCGTGGCCGGTACAATGATAATAATGACATCCACACCGGAGGCAGCAAGCTCCTGAGGCGAGGAATAGGCTGTCGCACCTTCAGCAATGAGAGGTTCAGCCACTTCAGCCCTGCGGGCATACACTGAAACAGGGAAGCCTGCCCGACGTAAATTGATGGCCATGGGCTTGCCCATAATGCCGAGACCGATAAAACCGATGTGCTGCATGGAAATGTCCTTATTATGCATTTCGTTAAACGAAGCTCTTACAACCGTTGTAAACGCTAAGGTAATGTTTGGTTTTGGGTGCTGATTAGAACGCCTTCCTCCGCAGGGGGAAGGTGGCCGATAGGCCGGAAGGGGGGATAAAAATAAAAGCATTGCTGGAAACACACAATTATTCCCCCATCCGCCCGTTGGGCACCTTCCCCCTGCGGAGGAAGGCATTCTAATCAGCACCCATTTGAACTGTTACAAACACTACCATCTATCATGCCAACACACTTCCAGCTGGCATGACAAAGTTGTTTATATTTTTTAACTTTCCACTTTCCATGAACCATCAGGCTGACGGCAAGCTGTGCCATAAATCTGTTGATTCTTACCCGCAACATTCGCTGTTGAGCGATATTCACGGCAATACTGATTACCATCAACCGTTACATTTCTGGTTGGAACAACCGTATAGCTGGTACCGGTTTTCTGATTTTGCCAGTAAGCTGGCTGACCAACAGAATTGCTTTCCAGTGTCTGGGTCATTTTCAGTTTATCCGTCTCATCCATGTTTTTACCAATGGCTCCGCCGATAAATGCACCTGCAAGAGCACCCGCACCCACCGCGAGCAATTTGCCGCTACCACCACCAAACTGGCTGCCTAGCAAACCACCGGCAACACCACCTGTCACCGTACCCACATCCTGTTTTGTCATGTCTGCGCATCCGGCGAGCGAAATACTCGTTATGAATGCTAAAAATGCCGTTAATATTTTCTTCATCATATACTCCAAAAAACCTGGCTAAAAATTAAATCAGCGCTATTTTATACCGAACTTTTACCCTAAGCCAGCTATTCTGGTTAAAACAGGATCATTTTAATATCAAAAAAGGCACTGGATCCCGGCTTTAAACAGGCCGGGACGTACTATTGAACATAGCCTAATGCATCAACTTTGGCCGCGCAGATAAAATCATTTTCAGACAAACCCTGAATAGCATGGGTCGAATAATGTACAACGCAATAGTTATAGCCCACCTCCAGATCCGGATGATGGTTTTCCTGATTCGCAATCCATGCCACCGCATTCACAAACACCATGGTTTTATAAAAATTTTTAAAGGCAAAACGGCGCGTCATTAACGTACCTTCTGCATTCACTGTCCAGTCATTCAGCTTGGTCAGCAACGTTTCAACCTGGTCTTTTGTTAATGCGGGTACGCCACCTTCGCAAGGCACACAATGTTTAGCTTGTAAATCACATACCGGGTTCATGTTTTTCTCCACCTGTTTCGAATAAAGGATCATATTCACCCAGCTCGCGCGCCTTCTGAATCAGGGCAATCAAATCCATATTGGTTAAATCAAATAATGTATCAAAACCGTCTATCACATAATAAATCGGTTGCATGATATCAATCCGGTACGGCGTGCGTAAGACTTCCAGAGGATCGAATGGTTTGCGTAAGGCAACAGGATTTTCCAG
>Ga0206942_1333_pt1 | contig 10664 bp, 10 predicted proteins | sample Alteio_BWOrgHeat_6_FD_153253 | JGI IMG/M metagenome (GOLD analysis project Ga0206942, IMG submission 153253) | Enriched cells from forest soil in Barre Woods Harvard Forest LTER site, Petersham, Massachusetts, United States -... | ecosystem: Environmental > Terrestrial > Soil > Temperate forest > O... | reverse complement strand
GATTTCAGCAAACGAAGCGACCGAAGAAGGCTCCTTGTTACATACCGTCATTCAAAAAAAGAATCTGACTATGTTGCAACTGCTTTTGAAGCATCACGCTAATATAAACGCAGAAAGCAGAAATGAAAAACTCGCACCTGTTTGTCTGGCTGCGAGATACAAATTTTTCGACGGTGTAAAAACTATCCTTGATCATACTTCAATCATTGATGCAAAAAATCGAATCCATTATGGGGAGGTTTTGCTCCGTGCAGTTTATGCCGATCGTATTGATCTCGTTGAGTTGCTATTGAAACTTAAAGCATCGACGTTAAGCACTCTTACGGACAATCATGGCCATGTTTCCTTGCATGTGGCCATTAAAAAGCGCAACCTGAATATCCTTGGATTGCTTTTAAAATACGGCGCTGATCCATCGACTAAATATAACATTCCGCATAGTCCAAATGAAGAATCCAAAGAGGAAGCCATCTTGCCTATTGAACTGGCTGCCCAATGCGATTTTTTCGATGGTGTAAAAATCCTTCTTGAATACATCCCCGAGATGATACTATCAACGGATATCAGAAAATATCAGGATATTTTAATTCGCGCTGTTCGTGCCAATCGCGCTGACATTGTCCAGCATCTACTAATACTAATGAAAGTGCCAGCAAACGAGTATACAGACAACGATGGAAATTCCTGCCTGCATGTTGCCGCTCTAAAAAATAATTCACCCATATTTGATATGCTACTGACGCCTGACGCTGATTTCAATGCAAAAAACAGAGCGGGAAAAACACCCCTTGAACTTGCAGCCTCTTGCAATAACTGGTATGCCGTAAAACGCATTCTTTCAAAGATTGAAAAAATTGATCCAGAGAATATGCAGCATGATTACAATCAAATTTTATGGAATGCCGTTGTTGACAATGAAAACCATATCGTTCAATTGTTGCGAAAAAAAGGTCTTCCCATCCAGGCGCTTGAAAATGCCTTACTGGAAACAGTTAAAGTAAAAACAATTATTAAAAATGAAAAACCTGCTTCCGATAAAGAAGAAAAAACACAGGCTATCAGCATGGCTTGCCTGTTATTGGAGAACGGCGCTTCTGTCAACACCGTTGACCCTGAAACAAAAGACACACCCATGCATCTTGCTCTAAAAAATAAGAATTCTTCCATGGTGCAATTACTTTTACAGCATAACCCTGATCTCACTCGAATAAATGACGCGTTTCTAACTCCCCTGCAAGTGGCCGCTCGCCAACCAGACCTGGAACTCTTCACACTGATTCTTAAAACAACAAACATAAATAACACGGAAATGCTGATACCTTTTTTATTTTTTATTGACTCCCGGAATCGCGATGATCGTGATGCCATTATGCCGCTTTTACTCAAACAGGGTGTTTCGATTAATTCTTTTTATGATGGTGATACGCTGATGCACCTTGCTGTGCGCGAAAAAGATATCAATAAACTTGAATGGATTTTGTCTCAGGATCCAGCTCCTGATTTAATGATAAGAAGCCTGCAGGAAAATATGACACCGCTTGAATTAGCTATATATATTGAATTTTTCGAAGGTGTCGAAAAAATATTCCCGAGAATGGCAATGTTGAATAATAAACATAAAAAAGCACTTCATCACGAATTTCATGGACGTATGGAGTTGCTTCAAAGGCGCGCCATTGATCAGACTGCCGAATATAAATATAAGGAAGAAAAAATAGCGCCTCCAAACATTATTGCAAAAGTCACAACAGATATCAAAAAAGAAACCATGGCTGCATTAACGGTATTTGCCCAGGACAGACGCCAACCTCAATCTCCAAGTATCCTTGCGCGTTTGCGAGTACCAGACGACCTTCTTATACATATACTCCGATTTTTAGGCAAGGAATTGCCGCCCACGCCTAATCGCGAGGATAAAAAAACAACTCCTCTGATTTCCTACAGAATAGGCCACCTTGCTCACATTAAACAATGTATTTTTTCCACAAATGATGCGGCAGCAAGAAAGATAATTATGGATCGTGATACAGCTGCAAAAAAACTGGCTCTGGATTTTGTCACAACATTCCGGGCAAATAAATCAGCCTAGTTTGGCGTGTTTCATCGATGCACAGAAGGCACCAGACTATTTATAAAGGCGCTGGAAAATGCATTGAAAGAGGAACACTGCACACGTGAGGTAATTGGAAATATTGTAAATATGTACGTTAAATACAGGGAAAACGATCCACAAGAGAAAAAAAATAAATCGGGCACATGGGGATTACTGGAAAAATCCGGTTTGCTAGAACTGATACCTGTAGAAGAAGCAGAATTAAAAGTGCATGTTGTCGAAACAGAAACATCCGCACCGAAGAAAACGCGTTCTGGTTCATTCAACAAATAACAGACAGGAAAAAATATTCGTAACCGTTCACGGGGTCAGGTTATTAATAAAATTTTTCATCTATCCTTTTCAGCTCCTCCGGCGTTCCCACATTATGCCAAACCCCACGATAATGCTCGCCTGTCACTTGCGACTCTTTCACTGCTTTTTTAAGCAAATCACCCAGACGAAATTTACCCGGCTCACAATGTGCAAATAATTCCGGTCGATAAATCCCGACATTCGCAAACGTATAGGTATTTTTTTCTTCAAAAAAAATTCTGGAATCATCCAAACAAAAATCTCCGCGCGGATGAAACACAGGATTATCAACAAGCACAAGATGCGCGAGACCCTCTGGTTCCCGCGGCAATTTTTTTAAAGGATAATCCATAATGACATCACTGCTTAAAACCACAAACGGCGCATCGCCCAGTATAGGCAATGCCTGAAAAATACCACCGCCTGTCTCCAGCGCTTCCTCTTCTTTTGAATAATAAAATGTGGCGCCATAACGCGAACCATCACCCAGCGTATTTTTAATCTGATCCGCAGAATAGGAAATATTAATCACGATATCACGCACATCTGCCGCAACCAGCGCTGCAATGGAATATTCTATCAAATATTTTCCCGCTGCTTTTAATAATGGCTTCGGCGTTTTTTCAGTCAGCGCTCCCATGCGCACGCCACGACCTGCAGCCAGAATCATTCCACGCATTTTACAAGCACCTCTTTTGCTAAAAACTGATGAAGCGCCATCGTTTCCGGATAGCGTTCACTGATCGTTAAAATATAATTTAATGTGCGTGGAATATGCTGCAAATAACCGGCATTATTATCTCGACGAAATTTCCGCGAAAAAGTCAGCAACGCTTTTAAATGACGCTGCATGCCCATCCAGTCAAACCAGCGTATAAATTCTTTTTCACTGACATTCGGCAACGCTATTTTTTTATAAAAATACATCACCGATTCATAAACAAGATCTTCAGGCCACGCAATATAACAATCACGTAACAACGAAACCAGATCATATGTCACAGGTCCTCTAAACGCATCCTGAAAATCCAGAATACCTGTTTTATCATCTGGCAAAATCATGAGATTCGCTGAATGATAATCACGATGCATGAAAACCTGCGGTTGTCGAGCTGCGCTTTCTGCAAGAAAGTCAAAACTCGCATCAAGTATTTTATTCGTCGAATCGGTAAGTGTTAATCCCAGATGTTTTTCAAGAAACCATTCTCTAAACAGATTTAATTCAGCCCGCATGAATTCCGAGGTAAAAGGCTTTAACGTCCAATTCTGAATATCCGCCTGCTGCATGATGACCAATGCATCCAGTACATTTTGATAATGCGTGGCTGCATTCGTTATCGTTAACTCATTCAGCAATAATCGATTGCCAAAATCACGAAGCAATAAAAATCCTTGCGTGAAATCATACGCAAAAATCGTCGGTGTGCATAAACCGTATTTCTGTAAAGATTCAGCAATCGCAACAAAAGGAATACAACTCTGTTTTTCAGCTGACGCATCCATCGCGATAAAGGTTTGGTGTGCCTGGTGCACGCGCACATAGCGGCGAAAACTGGCATCACCGGGTAATGGATCAAGTCTGCAGGAAGTTAACTGGCAGGGCCCGGTTAACCATTGTTCAAATGCTGTCATCATAGGCAAGGTATTTTAGCATAAAACCATTTTCTGTCATCAGACATGATCTGGTACACTCCCAGCTGTTTGAGGCCGTTTAAAGGAATACGTTTGTCGCATGCGCAACAAAATAACACGCAAAAAAATAAAACATTTTCTACTAATCGCACTGGCAAGCGCTCCCCTGAGTCTGTTGGCTGATCCTTTCTGTTCGATAAAAACATCCCCAGCCCTGTCTACTCATAACCTGGCAGAGCTTGCAATCGCGAGAGACCTCGGCTGGTTACCTTGCGATGAAAATCGCTGTGGAGGCTTCTATCTCGAACCGCCTTTTATCCATGCACCCGAATTGGCCAATTCTGACCAGGTACAAGTCACAGCCGACCAGATGCTATTTGCACAACATGGCACCTCAATTGGTCAGGGACATGTGACGATTACCCGTTTCGGCCAACAAATTATCTCGAACAGGGCTTATCTTGCCCGCGATCCTGTGACGGGAAAACTGACGACAATTGATATGATACAGGATGTCACACTACGCGAACCCAATAGTCTGGTTATCGCCAAAACAGGTCATTTTGACTTGAGAACCAAAGGTGAATCACTGCACGATATTCTCTATCGGACTGCGATTTACGTGGATAGCAATCAACAGAAAAGCATTGTCTACACCAATGAACAATTACAACATACCCGAAAAATTGTGCAGCTCTCCGCCTGGGGGAAAGCAGATGATTTTAAACAGGCGGAGTCACACGTTTACGAATTCCAGAATGCAAGTTACAGCACATGTCCACCTGTGACTAATACCTGGCGAGTAAAAGCCAGTCATATCATACTGGATAAAAATACAGGACGCGGCACGGCAAGAAATGCGCGTGTGTACGTTCAGGGTATTCCGATTTTTTATACGCCTTATCTTAACTTTCCGATTGATTCCCGTCGACAAACCGGTTTTTTAACACCCACCATGGGAACCTCCAGCAAGGCGGGAATTACCATTCGCACGCCTTTTTACTGGAATACAGCGCCCAATTACGATTCGACGATTACGCCGGTTTATTTATCAAAACGCGGCTTGGAATTAAGCGAATTATTTCGTTATCTCACGCCAACCAGTCAGGGCACACTGAATGTGTCGGCCTTGCCAAGTGACAAGGCATTTTCCAATTTGCAGCAAGCGTATCAGGAACAATATGGATCCTCGACAGATCCTTTCACGCAAGCCGAGTTGAATCGACTCGTGAATGCCAGTGATACTCGAAAATCACTGTACTGGGTTAACACTACCCGTTTTAACGAACACTGGGCAACAAACGTCGATTACAATTATGTCAGTGATGATTATTATTTAAGTGACCTGAATAATAATTTTGACGTGGTCACCACCAATCAGTTATTACAACAGGCACAAGTCACAAGACAGGATGAACACTGGATCGTCACGGCTCGCGCGCAAGGCTATCAAACGCTGCATCCGGTGGATCAAAGCGTGATCCAGAACCAGTATACGCGACTGCCCCAGGTGATTATCGAAGGCGATTATCCCAACAATCCAGGCAATCTGGATTATTTCATCATGAATGACGACACACATTTTGATGTAACCAATACGCCAGGCAGTACTATCATTGCACCGAACGGCAATCGCTTGCATTTACAGCCAGGCATTTCACTGCCGTTCAATCGTCCCTGGTTTTATATCACGCCACGCGTACAATTTGCCATGACACGCTACGAATTAAGTCACATCACAACAAATGCATCCACCGGCCCCACTCGGACACTACCCATTGTTGATATTGCCTCCGGACTTTTTTTCGATCGCAACCTGACACTGTTTGGCACCGCTTATCGCCAGACGCTCGAACCGCAAGTGTATTACACGTACATACCTTATAAAAATCAGAATGAAATTCCTGTGTTTGACACGACCGTCAATACACTCACTTACGACGAATTATTTATCTATAACCGCTTCAGCGGACTGGATCGTATTGGAGATGCAAACCAGATCAGTTATGGTCTCACGACCCGTTTTATTGATGACAACTCGGGAGCGGAAAAAATGCGCGCGGGGCTCGGTCAAATCCTTTATTTCCGGGACCGTAAAGTCACGCTCTGCAGTCCAACGAGTGTGATCAACTCCATGGTGCCGTGCAATGGCAATCCTCCCCCGATCGACCCGATGAACACATTTAACAAGTCACCCCTCTCAGGCGTCCTGACCTATAACCTGAACCCCGCCTGGAGTTTGGCTGCAAACAGCATCTGGGATGTGCAGTCAAACCAGTTCACCAACCAGAGTATTGCATTGCATTACCAGCCTGAGGTGCGCAAAATCGTCAATCTGGGATACGGTTACGTCTTCAACGGTGATCCGCAACTCGGCGACCTGCCCGGCAGCGGTCAAAGCAATCTTTCCCAGACTGATTTTTCCTTCGCCTGGCCTCTCGCCCGCGACTGGAGCACGGTCGGACGCTGGACGCAAAACTGGAATCATCACCATTTCCAGAACCTTTTATATGGTTTACAATATGACAGCTGTTGTTGGGCTGTACGTTTTGTTACCGGCCGCGCCTTTGCAAACCTGAGCCCAACCAATACTTACAAGTACAACACCCAGTTTTTTATCCAGTTTGCGTTAAAAGGGTTAGGCAACTACGGTAACTCAGACCCCACCCAATTACTGAGCACCAGCGTTTCGGGTTATCAAAACAATTTTGGAAAGGATTATTAAAATGAAGCCATTTCGATACACACTGATTGCAGTCTGCACATTACTGCTCTCATCCACTCTTTTTGCGAAAAGCAGCCGACAATCACTGGATGGGATAGCCGCCATCGTTAATGATTCCGCTGTCACAGATAGCGAAGTCCTTACAGCCGAAAACGCAATGAAGGCACAAATGCAAGGTTCCAATATGCCCATACCGCCTGAAAAAACACTCCGAAAAAAAGTGCTGGAACAGGTTGTCGACCGTAAGTTGCAACTTCAGGCAGCGGAACAGGCTGGCATCAAAATTTCAGAAACCCAGATTGATGCAACCATCGATAACATTGCGAAAGGAAATGGTGTGACAGCCAATGTTCTGTATGAAAAAATCGGCGAACAACATTTAACACGCTCGGAATATCGCAAGGAAATTCGTGACGAATTGACATTGCAACAGATTCAACAGCAACAGGTTGCATCCAGAGTTGTCATGAAACCGGAAGACGTTAAAAACTTCATGCGCACGAAAGAATGGCAAAAAGCAACAGCTTCCAGCACACCGGCGGTGCAGGAATATCATGTAGAAGATCTGGTAGTTCTCGTGTCAGATGGCGCTTCAGCCCAGGATCTTCAGAATGCAAAAACAAAAGCAGAAGTGTTATTTACAAAAGCAAAACAGGGTGCGAGTTACAGCAGCCTGACAACGCCCGATGAAAAAACGGTTGAAAATAATGACTTGGGCTGGCTCAAACTGAATGACATTCCCTCTGCCTTTACGAATCAGATAGCCACTGCGAAAAAAGGCAGCGTGATGGAACCCATTCAAACAGGCAATGGTTTTCACATCATTCATCTTGTCGATGCGCGTCAGGAAAAAAACCAGGCGGCACAGGCAATGCCTGCTCCCACTGAAAAAGAAGCCCAGGAAATGGTTTACCAACGTAAATTCGCTGAAGCCTTAAAAAAATGGGTAGCCAAATTACACGGTCAGGCTGTCATTAACTTACATCCTGATTCCATTGCATAAAACAATGACGACACTTGCGCGAATCGCTCTTACTCCCGGTGAACCCGCCGGGATCGGGCCTGACATTGTTATTCAAATTGCGCAGCAGCCTTTTAATGCTGAACTGATTGTTATAGCCAATAGCGAATTAATGATAGACCGCGCACGACAACTTGATTTACCGTTAAACCTGATTCCATTCGAATGAAAAATATTGCGGTCTATCCAGGCACGTTTGATCCAATCACTTTTGGGCATATCGATCTCGTGGATCGTGCGGCGCGTATTTTTGACCGTGTGATTGTAGCAATTGCGATTAGCACAAACAAGCGTCCGTGTTTTCTGATTGAAGAGCGCGTGCAGCTTGCGCAAGCTGTGTTGGCGCATCATCAGAATGTGGAAGTGTATGGTTTTGAATCGTTGCTGCTGCATTTTATGAAAGAGCACGATGCGAATATTATTTTGCGTGGCTTGCGTGCGGTCTCTGATTTTGATTATGAATTTCAGTTGGCAGGGATGAATCGGCAAATGAATCCGCAAGTGGAGAGTTTGTTTCTGACGCCGGCTGAAAATTTCACGTATATTTCATCGAGTTTTGTGCGGGAAATTGCGCAAATGAATGGTGATGTTAGCAAGTTTGTACCGGAGCAGGTAGCGAGAGCACTGACTGAAAAATTTAAAGAGTAATTTACGATGGCGTTAATGATTACGGATGAGTGCATCAATTGCGATGTGTGCGAACCGGTGTGTCCGAACAATGCGATTTATCAGGGTGATTTGATTTTTGAAATTAACCCGAGTCTTTGTACGGAATGTGTCGGTCATTTTTCAGAACCGCAATGCGTGACAGTGTGTCCGGTGGATTGTATTCCGGTGAATCCGGAGTGCATTGAAACTGAAGCGCAGTTGCGCGAAAAATATGAGAAGTTGACGGGTGAAAAGAGTATATGAAGCGGATTGTAAAGCTTGAGGAGCATGTATGAGCGAGATAAAAAATAAAGAAGAGGGCGTTAGTTTAAACACATTAGTAATAATGTTGCTTGCTCAATCTTTAGGAAAAGAACAATCAGGAGTTGTAAATAAAACATTTACAATGAAAGAATCAGTTCTTATTTCCGCATTGAAATCAGAACAACATAAAGAGCGGGATCGGTAGTTATAATATTCCTTCCTGTGTTACCTTATATCAGTTTCCAGAATGCTTTTTCGCACGACCCCGATATTTGCTCTCATCTATAATCCGACCATATTGATCCGTGTTATCACTCAACCATGTGTTAATTGCAGCCAGATCTTCTTCACTCAATGTTCCCGCAGCTTGCTTTAATGCCAGTAAATTATTGACGTAAGCATAACGGTCTGCTGCATATTGCTGTTCTGCTTCAAATACACTTTGTTGCTGGTTTAATACATTCACCAGAATTTCTGTACCCACGCGATAACCGGCTTGCATACCTTGCAGTGAACTGATGTTTGATCGAACTGATTGTCTGTCAGCTGTAATCTTGCTGATGCCTGCAACAACATTTAAATAACTTTGACGTGTTTGCGTTAACGTACTTCGCAATTGAAACTCCAATTGTTGTAACGCCACTTCATAATTATATTTTGCCTGATCTGTTTCTGCGATCACGAGGCCGCCCGCAACAATCGGAATATTAAAATTGAGACTGGCTGTTGACGTATGTGTATTGCTCGCGCCATTTGTCTGGAACAACGTATTGCCGGATGCCGCAAAATAATTACTTTGATAACCGGCCTGAACATCGACACTCGGTAAATGTCCGGCAAATTGTTGCTTGATAATATTTCGGTAGGATTCTGCCTGATAACGTGAAGCTTTCACTGACCAGTTTTGTTTGCCAGCCGTCGTAACCCAGTCATCTATGTTCGACGGTTGCGGTGTGATCAGGGGAAAGTCATCTCGCAGACGTGAAAGTGTTGGATAATATTCGCCTGTAATCGCGCGTAAATTTTCCTTGTCACTCGCCAGTTGTGCATCGGCTGCAATGTAATTGGCAACCGACGTTTGATACGATGCGCTTGCTGTGTATACGTCTGTTTGTGTTTTTAAACCCACACGATATTGTTGCGTGATCTGATCCAGTTGTTTTGCATACGCTGTGCGTGTGGATCCAATGTAAACCAGATTGTCCTGGTCTTGCAGAACATTGAAATAGGCTTTTGCCACGCGAATCATCAGATTTTGTGTGGCAGCACTGAGTGTGGCATCTGCTCCGGTTGCGAGTGCCCGTGCGCTGAGAAGTCCTGAGAATTTGCCAAAATCAAAAACCGTTTGCGTTAAATTCAGATTGAGATCGTATCCGCGTTGTGTTCCGGACAAATGACCGGAGGCGGGTCCGGATGACGCGTATTTTGTATAGTTCGGTGCAGCAAGATTTGCCGTAATAGTCGGTAGCAAGCCAGCCAGATTAATCGGTACACCTTCCCGTGTGGAAAGTCGTTGCGAAATGGCTTGCTCATAAGTGGGATCACTGACCAGTGCCTGACGAAAGACTTGCATCAAATCGGCAGACGCATACACATTGGCTTGCAGGCCAAGGGTGAGCGTGATGAACAATAATATTTTTTTCATTGGAACATTTCCTCGTTTTATTTTGAGTAATTAAAACGCTACGTTCCCCCCTTCCTTTCCTTCCCCCACAAAACGGGGGGAAGGGACGCACAGTAGCGGAATTAATATATAACTTTGATACCGTGGGTTCCTTCCCCCCGTTTTGTGGGGGAAGGAAAGGAAGGGGGGAACGTAACATTTCAAGCCATCCCACCTGCTGTTACATTTTCAATTCCTGTTACTCTTGCAAAGATCTATCGCAAGCTTGACAGCTTCCACCAGACTGCTCGCATCAGCACGTTCTGTTCCCGCTACATCCAGCGCGACGCCATGATCAACCGAT
>Ga0206942_1332_pt1 | contig 10677 bp, 8 predicted proteins | sample Alteio_BWOrgHeat_6_FD_153253 | JGI IMG/M metagenome (GOLD analysis project Ga0206942, IMG submission 153253) | Enriched cells from forest soil in Barre Woods Harvard Forest LTER site, Petersham, Massachusetts, United States -... | ecosystem: Environmental > Terrestrial > Soil > Temperate forest > O... | reverse complement strand
AACGCAAAATCGAATTTTTACCGACTGACGAGGAAATTTCCCGCCGCACCAGTTTAAAACTTTCCTTCACCCGCCCCGAAATTTCCGTCTTGCTCGCCTACAGCAAAATCTGGCTCTACAACCAGCTCGTGGAATCCGACCTGCCCGACGAGGAATATTTCAAAGCCGACCTCTTACGCTATTTCCCCGTCGAAATGCACAAAAAATTCAGCAGCGAGCTGCATAGCCACAAACTCCGCCGCGAAATTATCGCCACCTACGTCACCAATTCCATCGTCAACCGCGCCGGTTCCACTTTCTTTTCCACTATCATCAAAGACAGCGGCATGAAAACAAGCGACGTCGCCAGCGCCTATGTCGCCACCCGCGACGCTTTCGCCTTGCGCGATTTGTGGAAAGAAATCGAAAACCTCGACGGTCAGGTTGAAGCCAAAGTCCAATACGAAATGTTCCTCGATATCGGCCACTTCATCGAGCGCCAAACCATGTGGTTCCTCCGCAACGTGCCGCTGCCGCTCAATGTTGAAAAAACCATCAACCAGTTCAAAAGCGACATCGAAAAATTCTCCGCCAATATCGACCGCCTCGAAAATGATTTCGTCGCCGAAAAAATCGACGAGCAGAAAAACAAGCTGGTGGAAGTGAAAGTCCCGGAAAAACTGGCCAAAAAAATCGCCAGCCTTCGCGCCATAATTTCCGCCTGCGACGTCGCCCTCATCAGCCAAACCTCACATGTGCCGCTGACCACAATCGCCAAAGTCTATTTCCAGATCGGCCAGCGCCTGTCATTAAACTGGCTGCGCACCACCGCCTACGAAATGCCCGCCGATACTTACTGGCAACGCCTCGCCATCAAAAACCTCATTGATTCACTGTTCGAGCAGCAGCGCCGCATCGCCCGCGAAGTCACCGCTCATGCGGGCAAGGGCGGCAATGGCGACGCCGCGCTAATCAGCTGGCAAGAGCAAAACACCGGCAACCTCGAACGCCACGACCACATGATAACCGAACTGCAAAAATCCCCCGACAAATTCGACCTCGCCATGCTAATCGCCGCCGTGCGCCGCATCGAAACGCTGGGGAATGTTTAATTAACTAACCTCCCCCTATGAGGGGGAGGTTAGTTGGGGGTGCGGCCTGCCACCTCCCCCAACCCCTCCTCAGTAGGAGGGGAGTTTTTAATACAATTTCCCACCCACAGGAAAAATTTTCCCCTGCTAACGGAATCTTAACCAATCCGGGGCATGATGGGCACATAAAGGAAATTTTAAAATGAAGTTCAAAGACAATATCATCGCCATCGCCTCCGGCAAAGGCGGCGTCGGCAAGACCTGGGTTTCCAGCACCATCGCCCATGTTTTCGCCAATTCCGGCCGCAAGTCACTCCTGTTTGACGGTGATATCGGCCTCGCCAATGTCGACGTCCAGCTCGGCATCAACCCGGCGGTTGATTTAAGCGACGTATTTTCCGGCAAAGCCACGCTCACCCAAGCCATCACCCATTTCACCGAAGGCGGTTTCGATATTATAGCAGGCCGCTCCGGCTCCGGGGGACTGGCCAACCTCTCCGTCGACAAAATCAACGCCCTCTCCCGCGAGCTCAACGAACTCGCCAAATCCTATGACGTCGTCCTCCTCGACCTCGGCGCCGGTATCGAAAGCCAGGTCCAGGCCATGGCGCAGCTCGCCAGCCGCTGCCTGATCGTCATCACCGACGAACCGACCAGCCTCACCGACGCCTACGCTTTCATCAAAATCCTCCGCCTGCAAAACCAGGACATCAACATCCAGATCATCGTCAACATGGCCGAAAACCAGCGCGAGGGCCTCAAAACCTACAACGCCATCCAGAACGCCTGCGAGAGCTTTTTGAAATTCACCCCCCGCCTCGCCGGAACCATCAGGCGCGACCCGAAAGTAAAAGACTCCATCCGCGCCCAAACCCCGATTCTCCTCAAAAACACAAAATCCATGGCCGCTGCGGATGTTGCCGCTCTGGCGGTGAAGCTGATGGCGAAATAACGATTTACGCTCGGCGTTAAGCCCCCGCTCTCAATGAGCTTGCCTTCGCTACGCTCGGAGTCCATAGCATCACTATCTCAAGATTTTAGGAACCGGGAGCCGTCAGCCGCGCCGCATCCGGCGCTGTTCCAAAGTAACGCCCGCAGCGTTGCCTTTGGAACAATTCATAATTCCTTAAACATTTCCGAATAAAATCAAGGGCATGGATATCACCACCAGCAACATCCAGCCGCCCGCGCCGCCGCCGTCTTCGCAGCTTGATTTGAGCGTGCAGAACAGCAGCGTCCAGGCGCAGGCCACCCGCCTGCCGGTTGGCGTCACCATCAGCGGCAGCGTCGTCGGCAATGATAAAAACGGCAACCTAATCGTGCGCCTGGCCGGTAGCGACCTCATCCTCTCCTCACCCCTGGCGCTCGGCAAGAACGCGCAAGTCACCCTGCAAATCAACAATGTCAGCGGCTCCTTCACCGCCACGCTCCTCAGCGTCGACGGCAAACTCCCGGCGACGCAACCTCAGGCAGTCTCCAACCAGCTCCTGCAAAACCCGAACGCGCTCTTAAAAGAATTCGTCGATAGCTCCGCCAATGCCCGCATCATCTCGGTCCTCAACCAGGGTGCCGCCCGCCCGGCAGTGCCAACCGCTGCACCGCCGCAAGCACCCATCGCCGCCCCGGCCGATATCGTCAGCCTGACCTCGCCGGAAACCACCGTCACCGGAATTTTAGTCACCGCCGCCCCGGAAATTACGCAAACCATAAAATCCGCAATCGCCTTGAGCGATAACGAAAACCCCACTTCCGAACTCACCGACTCGCTGCCCGAAGAAGTCACCCCCGGCAGCCAGCTCAATTTAAAAATCACCACTGTCCAGAACCCGCCCGCCAACAACCAGCCCATAGAAACTGGCAACACTATATTGACCAAACCAAATTTGCCGCAGCCGCCCGCAACTGCAACTCAAGCCGCGCCGGAAGCCGAACCAATGCCCGAGCCAACTTTTGTTTCCGCAGCAATGCCGCAACCAACTCCGGCAACCACTACTTTACCAACCGACGCCAAACAAATCGCCACTGGCCTCCAGCAGCTGCTGCAGAATTTTACCGCCAGCTTCAAACCCCTGCCCAACGGCAATATCGACATGAACGCGCTGGTCATCGACACCAAACCCGGCGGCGAGCTATTGGTGGAAACCCGCTTCGGCAAAATGATTATCCAGGCCGGGCCGCAATTCGCCTCGGTGGAAAAAGGCGCCACTATCAACCTCGAACTCGCCAGTATCGAAGGCCCGCCCGAAGCCGATATCAATTTACCGGATGACGACTCCATCCAGCAACTCGGGCATGATTGGCCAGCCCTAAAAAACCTCACCCAGCAAGCCGCCGATAAACCGGGCATGCCGACGCTGGCCACCAAACTCGCCGGTGTCGAAAGCGTTTTCGCGGGCAAACTCGCCGCCTTCATCAACGCCGTAAAATCCGGCAATCTGCGCGACTGGATCGGCGCCAATACTTACGACGCCCTCGACGACGACGCCCTCGGCAGCAGCATCTTGGGCAAAGTCAAACAGGATATGGAAACCATACGCCAAATGGCAAACCAGCCAAACGGCGGCTGGCAAACCATGCTTTTCCCGGTCTATGACGGCCGCGATTTGCAGCAGGCGCGCCTGCACGTCAAATACCTTCCCGACGAAAACAACCAGCCCGACAAGCGCGCCGGAACCCGCTTCATCGTCGAGCTGGAAACCGGCCATTTCGGCGAAATCCAGATGGATGGCTTAGTCCACAACAACACCCCGTCCAAACATTTTGACCTCATCATCCGCACCCACAAACCGCTGGACGCTGAAATGGAAACCGGCATAAGGCAAATCTTCACCGACGCCGGACAGATAACCGGCTTCAAAGGCGACCTCGAATTCTCCACCATGAAAGAATTCCCCTTGAAGGTTTTTGATAACCTGCTGGAAAAAAACTACGCCGCAAAATTAGACCATAAAGGCATTGAGGCTTAGCCTATAATACGCTTGACGTAACGCGTAACTTCAGGTATACTCAATTCCGTGATTATCAATTACAAGGATAAGAAAACCAGGATATTTGCAGGCGGGGAAGGGGTTAAAGAGTTTTCTTCCTTTTCCATGCAGGCAGAAAAAAGGTTGGAAATTCTTGATGCCGCCCCGGATATCAGCTCTTTGAGGAACCTCCCCGGCACCAGGTTCGAGGCGCTAAAAGGCGACCGAAAAGGCCAATACAGCATCAGGATAAACGAAAAATGGCGAATATGTTTTGAGTGGCCGCCGCACTCCGCCGGACCGGTAAATGTTGAAATTATAGATTATCATTAGAAAAAATAAAAAGAGGAAAATACAATGGCAAGAACACCAATCCACCCCGGCGAAATATTGAAAGACGAGCTGAACGGGTTGAACATCAGCGCCGCCGAGCTTGCGCGTATTTTAAAAGTTCCCACCAACCGCATCACACAAATTATAAAAGGCAAACGCGCCTTGACCGCCGACACGGCCTTAAGGCTGGGTCAGTTCTTTGATACCGGCGCCGAGCTATGGCTGAACCTGCAAAAATCATACGAATTACGGCTGGCGCAAAAACAAAATTCTAAGGAAATTTCCAGAATTCCGCATATGCGCAACATGAAGCAATTTATTACGGCTTAAATTTTAATTGCGCTCGGCGCGCAGCCCATTGGACTAGAGGAATTGGTACCAACGTACCAATTCCTCGCGCTCCAATCCTCAATGGGCTTGCCCTTCGCGTTGTTCGGGGATACTAAGACAAAAGCTTGGCGTATTTTAAGAACGTCTCCGAGCCGCAGGCGAAGGCGAGGCCAAGGGCCGGTTAGCTGCGCAAAGCGCATGCGCGGCGCTTGAGCGCAAATTAAAATTATTCCTTGCGTCCAAAACTTCTCGCCGCCACCTCATCCATCCTAATTCCCTCGCGGCGCTTGGCCTCGCCCGCTGCCGCCAATTGCTGCTGCTCCAGCGCAATTTCAAACTTCTTCTGCTCGCCGAATTCAGTGAGCAGCTCGTCGCGTTTTTTATCAATCGCCGCCTGCAGCAGTTTTATATTCTCCAGCAACATCTTCTGCCGCCCAATCACCCTCTTGGCAAAACTCCCAAACCCCGCCGCGGCTTGCGGAAATTCCGCCGCCACCAAAGTTTCCCGCTCCAGCTCTTGCCCCAAACCATCATGCTCCGCCTGCAACACCCGCTGCCGCTCCAGCACTGCCGCCAGCTCCTTCTGCAGCTTCTCGACATCTTCCTTTTTGAGCCTTATCAGTGTGCGTAATGTTTTCATAAGTTTGAGTTACGAGTTATGAGGGATGAGAAATGAATTATTTTTCTCATTTCTCATTGCTCATTTCTCCTTCCTCCAGAATCGCCGCCAGCATCCTATACCCTTCTTCAAGGCTAGTATGCTCCCCCGGCATCTGGTTCAAAAAGCTTTCAATCTGCGGGTTGAGCTTTATCGCCTCATCCACCGCCGAGTCGCTGCCTTTGCGGTAGGCGCCGAGGCGTATCATTTCCGCCATATCGTCATAGGTTGACATCACCAGCCGCGCTTTCGCCACCAGCTTATTTTCCTCATCCGTATTACATTGCGGCATCATCCGCGACACTGATTTTAAAACATTCACCGAAGGATATCTCCCCCGCTCGGCAATCTTCCTCTCCAGCACAATATGCCCGTCCAAAATCCCGCGCACCGCATCTGCCACCGGCTCGTCATGGTCGCCGCCGTCCACCAGCACGCTGAACAATCCCGTAATCGTCCCCTCGCCAACCCCCGGCCCGGCGCGCTCGAGTAACCGCGGCAATTCGGCAAACACGGTCGGCGTATAACCTTTGCTCGTCGGCGGCTCGCCAGCTGATAATCCAATCTCCCGCTGCGCCATTGCGAACCGCGTCACCGAATCCATCATGCACAAAACTTTTTTACCTCTATCACGAAAATATTCTGAAACCGCCAGCGTCACAAACGCCGCATATTTACGCATCAGCGCGCTCTCATCCGAAGTCGCCACAATCACCACCGAGCGCTTCAAGCCTTCCTCGCCCAAATATTCCTGGATGAATTCCTGCACCTCCCGCCCCCGCTCGCCAATCAACCCAATGACGTTGATATCGGCGTTGGAATAGCGCGCAATCATCGACAAGGTCATGGATTTCCCAACGCCCGAGCCGGAAAACACACCCATCCTCTGCCCGCTGCATAAAGAGGCGAAAGTGTTCAAACACCGCACCCCCAAATCAATTTTTGCACCCACGCGCCTGCGCTTATTTGCAGGCGGCGGCGAGGCTTTCAAAGCATAACTATCCAGCCCCAAAGGCAGCGGCCCCTTATCATCAATCGGCTCACCAAACGCATTCACCACCCGCCCCAGCCATTCATCACACGGGTGTATCGCACTCTCATCATCTGCCAGCTCGACCTTGGAGCCAACGCCAACGCCTTCCACCGGCGTAAACGGCATCATCAGCGCCTTGCCTTCCTCAAAACCCACTACTTCGCAAATAATCGCCCTGCCGTCCCGCGCATAGACCTTGCAGCGCGAGCCGATGCTCATGAATTTCTCCAAACCCGTGCACTCAACCAAGAGGCCGGATATCTTACTGACGCGGCCAAAATATTTGACCGGCTCCAAACGGCTGATTTCCCTAACTAAATGGTCCATTCTTTTATGATTTCCCCTCAAAACCCTAATCTAACATATGTGGCAATAAAACCCCAAGTTGTGAACTTTGCCATTTATTTTAAGCATAGGCAAAATTTTCCCTTGTCACATATATGTAATATCTGGCAAAAAGTTTAATATATAGTAAAGATTCATCTTGATATTCCAAAAAATATAAGTTAAATTAAAGATTAACCAATATTACATCCGGATTACAAAGCCATTAATATAAGAGATTAACAGGAGTTCTAAATGCGCGTATTACTAGTAGAAGACGATGCTTCAACCGCCCGCTCAATCGAGCTGGCCCTGGCTTCAGAAGGTATTGTTTGCGATACCGCTGACCTTGGTGAAGAAGGTTTGGAAATCGGCAAAATCTATGATTATGATATCATCATCCTCGATTTGATGCTCCCTGATTTGGATGGTTACGAAGTCCTCCGCCGCCTCCGCGCCGCCAAAATCAAAACCCCAATCCTCATCCTTTCCGGCCTCACCGCCCCTGACCAGAAAATCAAGGGCCTCGGCTTCGGCGCTGATGATTACCTCACCAAGCCTTTCAACAAAGGCGAGCTCATCGCCCGCATCCAGGCAATTGTCCGCCGCTCCAAAGGCCACAGCGAATCCATCATCCGCACCGGCAAACTCTCGGTCAACCTTGATACCCGCGCGGTGGAAATTGACGGCAAAAACATCCACCTCACCAGCAAGGAATATGGAATTCTGGAATTGCTTTCTTTACGCAAGGGCTCAACCCTCACCAAAGAAATGTTCCTCAACCACCTCTATGGCGGCATTGATGAACCGGAGCTGAAAATCATCGACGTTTTCGTCTGCAAACTCCGCAAAAAACTGGCTGATGAAGCCGGTGGCGAAAACTACATAGAAACTGTCTGGGGCCGCGGCTATGTCCTGAAAGACCCAATCCGCAGCGCCGCCGATTTGGCCGCCGCGGAACTCGCCAACGCCTAGTTTTATTTGTGAAAGCAACGCGGGCCACTGCGGCCCATGCGAAGCAATTAATAATTAAAAGCCTGCCTAGAAATAGGTGGGCTTTTTTATTTTCCACCCCCAACTGTAAATTGTCATCCCGGAAAATTTTTCGGAAAAATTTATCCGGGATCCGGCGTCCGGCACATTCCCGCGTTTACCCAGCGAGTCAGGAGACGAGCTGGCCACAGATATTCTTGCTATATAATTTTCCGGGGTGACAATCCGCTGGAATAATATATACCAAATCCATGTCCCTCCCCCAATACGCCACCTTCTGGCAGCGCCTCACCGCCTTCATGCTCGATGTCTTCATCGTCGCCCTCCCGGTTTTTACCATCACCCTCACCCTGGCGACGCCGGTATTTTTCAACATGGACGCCATCAAAAATTCGCCGAACAAGGATTTTGAAATCATCTACCAGCTCTACAAAAACGGCGTTTTCATCTCCCTCACCGCTTTCGCCGCCGTCAGTTTCATCCTCGCCATTTTCGCCACTTCGCGCTGGCAAGCCACACCCGGCAAACGCATCGTCAACATCTACCTCGCCAGCCGCAACGGCGAAAAGCTCCAATTCTCCACCGCGTTTGAGCGCTTCTTTTCCCTGCCCTTATTTTTGCTGATGATACAAATTTTCGAGCGCCGCGAAAACTACGCCGCGCTTGATGAATTAAAACGCTCACATACAGCCACCGCCAACCTCGACTTTTTGCAAACCCACCTCAACGGCCCCGCCACCAAAATCACCGGCTTCATAGTCATGATGGTGATAATGGCCTGGTTCCTGCGCATCTTCTTCACCCCAGAAAAAACCGCGATGCACGACACATTGTTCAACACCCGCGTCTTCAAAGGCAAAAAATAATATTACTCCCCGAGCACTAGTCATTGCGGGCTTGACCCGCAATCCATCACCTCATTACCTCCCAAAAAGATGTCAGGAAGTTGTTGATGGGTGGATTGCGGCTCGAAGAGGCCGCAATGACGTAAATTTTTCCAAAATCGTGAAATTAATAGAAAACTTAGTTCCACTATATATAATGCCGCCATGAGCAAAACCCACCACCCCGAAACCACCGTCGTCCATGCCGGGCGCGAGCCGTCAAAAAACGGCGGTGCCGTCAACCCGCCGGTCTACCACGCCTCAACCATTATTTTTGATACCTACGCCGAATTCGTCCAGGCCGAAAACGGCACGCTCGACCGCGCCGCCTATGGCCGCCACGGCACGCAAAGCAACCGCCTGCTGGAATCCGCCCTTGCCGAATTGGAGGGCGCTCCAAAATGCCTCCTTACCGCTTCCGGCCTCAACGCCATCGCCATTACATTAACCGCATTGCTCAAACCCGGCGACCATCTGCTGATGGCGGACTGCGTCTATTCCCCCACCCGTTTTTTCGCCGAACAGGAATTAAAGCGCATCGGCGTCAATGTCGAATTCTACGACCCGCGCACAACCAAAACCATCACAGATTCCATCACCGACAAAACCAAACTTGTCTACATCGAAAGCCCCGGCTCGCTCACCTTCGAAGTGCAGGATATCCCCGCCATCGCTAAGGCCGCCCATGCCAAAGGTGCCATCGTCGTTATCGATAACACCTGGGCGACGCCGCTGTTTTTCAAACCGTTTGAAAACGGTGTCGACGTTTCCATCCACTCCGCCACCAAATATATCGGCGGCCATTCCGACCTCATGATGGGCGTCATCAACACCACCGAAAAACTCTACCCCGCAATAAAACGCAGCTACAAAAACTTCGGCATCGCCTGCGGCCCGGATGATATCTACCTCGCCCAGCGCGGCTTGCGCACCCTGACCTTGCGCGTAAAAGCCCAGGAAAAATCCGCGCTCGAAATCGCCCGCTGGCTAAAAAAACACCCAGCCGTTTCCCGCGTATTGCATCCTGCTCTGCCCGACTGCCCCGGCCACGAAATCTGGCAGCGCGACTACACCGGCTCCACCGGCCTCTTCAGCTTCATCCTCAAAAAACACTTATCCGAAAAACAAACCGCTGCCTTCGTCGAAGCCTTGAAACTTTTCAAAATGGGCTATTCCTGGGGCGGCTACGAAAGCCTGCTGATCCCGCTCGAAGCCAAAAAAATCCGCAGCGCCGTAAAATGGCAACCCGAAGGCTCCGGCTTCCGCATCTTCTGCGGGTTGGAAAATATCGAGGATTTGAAAACCGACCTCGAAACCGCCCTCGCCAAAATCTAACCCTGCCAAGACCAATGTCTCGGTATCCCGAGCATCGCGAAGGGCGAGGCCATTGAGGCCGCAAAGCTAGGCGCGGCACTTGAGCGCAATTAAAAATTGTGATAAATTTACACCGCCAATAAATTATCGCCGGAATTAATATCAAATCGCTGGAACTTGTATTTAGCTTCTTGCAAAACTCCCGGCGAATTATGTTATAAGTGAATCCATGCTGACCGAAGCCCCCAACCGCATCTGCTCGCCCGAACTGCTCGCCCAAATCGCCGAGGTGATTGATTCTGCGGTGCTCATCACCCGCTTCGGGTCTTTGGGAAAATTCGACCACCGCATCATCTACGCCAACCCGGCTTTCGCCAAATTGACAGGCTTCACCAGCAACGAAATCGTCGGCCGCTCACCCGATATTTTATGCGACATGCGCACCGGCTCCGAAAACATCCTCGAATTCTACACGCGCTGCATGAACGGCGGCAAATTCGCAATTGACCTCGACAGCTTCAAAAAACAGGGCACGGATTTAAAACTCACCGCCGACGTCACCCCGGTGATTGATGAGACGCAAGGCATACATTATTACATACTGACGCTGAAAAACCGCGAGCAAGCCGCCGCGCAAACCTCAAACCCCGAACCTCAAACCTCTAAAGCCGCCTACCGCGCCGCCGAGCAGCATTACGCGGTGGCGGAGGAAGATGATTATTTGAAAGAGCGTTTCTGGCAAAGCCCAAATAACGACATCACCCCGCACAGT
>Ga0206942_1331_pt1 | contig 10705 bp, 9 predicted proteins | sample Alteio_BWOrgHeat_6_FD_153253 | JGI IMG/M metagenome (GOLD analysis project Ga0206942, IMG submission 153253) | Enriched cells from forest soil in Barre Woods Harvard Forest LTER site, Petersham, Massachusetts, United States -... | ecosystem: Environmental > Terrestrial > Soil > Temperate forest > O... | reverse complement strand
GATTAATCTCGAAATGCCTTCCACAATATCATCCACATACGTAAAGTCGCGCCTCATCTTACCATGGTTGTAAACTTCAATAGGCTTACCTTCCAGAATGGATTTCGTGAAAATGAACAAAGCCATATCAGGCCGGCCATAAGGTCCGTAAACGTTGAAGAAGCGAAGGCCTGTTGTCGGGATTTTAAATAATACGGAATACGTATGCGCCATCAGTTCGTTCGATTTTTTTGTAGCAGCATAAAGCGAAATGGGATGGTCAACATTTTGATGCACCGAAAAAGGCATTTGCTTATTGGCTCCATACACTGAACTGGAAGAGGCATAAACCAAATGAGCCGGTTTGTGGTGACGACATGCTTCAAGGATATTAAGAAACCCCTGAATGTTACTTTCCACATAAGCATTCGGATTTTGCAGCGAGTATCTCAAGCCGGCTTGGGCAGCAAGATTAACAACATATTCAAATTTAAAATCGGAAAATACCTTTTCAATGAATGCCGTATCGTGCAAGTTCCCTTTGACGAAAGTGAACTCCGCGTGCTGCTCTAAAATTGAAAGCCTGGACTCCTTTAAGGAAACATCATAATAATCATTGAGGTTATCGAGTCCAATTACGGTATAGTTTTGGGAAAGAAGCTTTTTGGAAAGGTGAAAGCCAATAAAACCGGCTGAACCTGTAACTAAAACAATTTTTGATCGCATCTATTTCGAAAAGTCGGTCAAAAATAACACAATGAGGGACAAGAATTTTCTTATTCGCGAAAATGATGGCGGTTGAACGTCCCAAGTGTTATTGTTATTCTTTTGACAAGAATCTTTTACCCCGCGCACCTTAACCCTTTTTATTCAGTTCGCAAATTCATTAAGTTTGCGGCAAACCTGAAATAATTCAATGAAAAAAGCGCTTATAACGGGTGTAACAGGCCAAGATGGCGCTTACCTGGCGGAGCTTTTAATTTCAAAAGGCTATGAAGTTCATGGTATTAAACGGAGAAGTTCTTTATTTAATACTGACCGTATCGACCATCTCTATCAGGATCCACACGAAAGGAACCTTAAATTGAAACTGCATTATGGGGATTTATCGGATAGTGGCAATCTCATACGCATTGTACAGGAAGTTCAGCCCGATGAGATTTATAACCTCGGGGCAATGTCACATGTAAAAGTGAGTTTTGATACTCCGGAATATGCCGCCGATGTTGATGGAATAGGTACGTTGCGTTTATTGGAAGCCATTCGCATCCTTGGCCTTGAAAAGAAAACCCGGTTTTATCAAGCTTCAACTTCTGAACTTTATGGCCTCGTTCAGGAAGTTCCGCAAAGCGAAAAGACTCCGTTTTATCCTAGATCTCCTTACGCTGCTGCAAAGTTGTATGGGTATTGGATTACTGTAAATTATCGCGAAGCCTATAATATTTATGCCTGTAATGGGATTTTGTTCAACCATGAATCCCCTTTGAGGGGTGAAACATTTGTCACCCGTAAAATCACAAGGGCGGCTTGCCGGATAGCACTGGGCCTCCAGCAAACTTTGTTCATGGGGAACATCGATGCAAAGCGCGACTGGGGGCACGCCAAAGATTATGTGGAAGCCATGTGGCTCATGTTGCAACAAAATGTTGCTGAAGATTTTGTTATTGCTACCGGAGTTACTACAACCGTTAGAGAGTTTATTATAAAGTCTTTCCTTGAACTTGGCATCACCATTAAATTCTCCGGCAAAGGGCTAGAAGAAATTGGAACAGTAATGCATTCCGAAAATCCTTCATTCGCAGTTAAAGAAGGTCAAGGTGTTGTAAAAATTGATCCTAACTATTTTCGACCAACAGAAGTTGAATTGTTGATCGGGGATCCAACCAAGGCAAAAACCAAACTAAATTGGAAACCAAAGTACAACCTGGATGCATTGGTCAAAGAAATGGTGACCAATGATTTGACGCTGTTTAAACGCGATCATTATTTGAAGGAAGGCGGACATAAGATTTTGCAGTACCACGAGTAATGGAGAAATCGTCTAAAATTTATGTGGCGGGTCATAAGGGGATGGTTGGCTCGGCAATCGTAAGAAAGTTATTGAGCGAAGGGTATAACAACCTTATTCTTCGAACTTATGCCGAACTCGATCTCCGGAACCAGGCACAAGTAGAACAGTTCTTTCAATCCGAAAAACCGGAATACGTTTTTTTGGCGGCTGCGAAAGTGGGAGGAATTTTAGCCAATAATACTTATCGTGCAGACTTTATTTACGAAAACCTGATGATTGAAAGTAATGTGATTCATCAGAGTTACGTTCACAAGGTGAAGAAATTATTGTTCCTCGGATCGTCGTGTATTTATCCAAGGTTGGCACCACAACCTCTTAAAGAGGAATACTTGTTATCAGGTTATTTAGAGGAGACTAATGAGCCTTATGCTATTGCTAAGATTGCTGGATTAAAATTATGCGAAAGTTACCGCAGGCAATATCAGTGTAATTTTATTAGTGCCATGCCTACAAATTTGTACGGGCCTAACGACAACTATGATTTGAATAACTCACACGTAATTCCTGCCTTAATTCGAAAGTTTCATGAGGCCAAAGTCAACAATTCGCCATCAGTTGTCGTGTGGGGAACAGGTACTCCTTTACGTGAGTTTCTACACGTTGATAACTTAGCTGAGGCTTGCCTATTTCTAATGCTCAATTATGATGGTATTGAGTTTTTGAATATCGGATCAGGGGAGGAGATTTCAATTCATGAACTTTCTCTTATAATTAAAAGTGTTGTAGGATTCAAAGGCGAAATAGTGTTCAGTTCTACTAAACCGGACGGTACACCAAGGAAATTAATGGATGTGGATAAGATAGAGAGTCTTGGTTGGAAATTTCAAACTCAGCTCTTGGAGGGGCTGATTGAAGTATATAGAGAATTTAGCGGTAGAGAAGTATTTTGACCAAGTTGAATCTTATCTTCGTCTGTAATGAAACTAAGTATTGTTATACCCGCATATAATGAAGAAGAATCCATTGAGGAAACAATCGTAAGTCTTCATCGGTGTCTTAAAGCTAGACACATTGATCATGAAATACTTGTAACGAACGATAATTCCAAGGATAAAACGTTAAGTGTTTTAACAGATCTGCAAAAAACAATTTCCGCGCTGATAGTTTATACTAATCCAGGACCTAATGGATTTGGATATGCCGTTCGATATGGGTTAGAAAGATTTTCGGGAGATTGTGTTGCGATCATGATGGCAGATCTGTCAGATGATCCTCTCGACTTGATAAAGTTTTATGATAAAATGGAGGAAGGGGATTATGACTGTGTTTTTGGAAATCGATTTATTAAAGGAGGCTCAACCAAGGATTACCCCAGGTTAAAAAAAATTGCTAATAGAATGGCTAATTTCTTGATCAGAATAACAATGGGAATACCTTATGGAGATACCACTAACGCGTTCAAACTTTACAAAAAAGAGACTATCCGTGGGATACAGCCAATACTGGCTCCCCATTTTAATTTGACAATTGAACTACCGCTAAAGGCGATAGTCCGCGGATATCGTTATGCAGTTGTTCCAAATAGTTGGACGAACCGAAAAGCAGGAGAGTCAAAATTAAAAATCAAGGAGATGGGGAGCCGATATTTTTTCATTTTACTCTATTGCTTGATAGAAAAAAAATTTTCACGAGGGGATTATCATAAAGAAAATCAGGTAACTCGCCAAAAAAATGATAAACTGAACTTAGAAAAATATAAATGGCATCAAAGACAATATTAATTACGGGAGGTGCGGGTTTTGTCGGATCCTGCTTGGCTATTTCGTTCAAAAAAAAATATCCTCATTACCAAATAATTTGTCTAGATAATCTTAAAAGAAGAGGATCTGAATTAAATATCCCCCGATTGACAGATGCTGGAGTCAAATTTATTCATGGCGATATTCGAAATAAAGAAGACTTTGACTCTGTAACTGACAAAATTGATTTGCTTGTGGAGGCTTCTGCGGAGCCTTCTGTATTGGCAGGTATTCAAAGTACACCTGATTATTTGTTGAATACCAATTTAGCAGGGACAATTAACTGTTTGAATTTTGCAGTGAAGAACAAGTCAGAGTTTATTTTCCTTTCCACGAGTAGAGTTTATCCGATTGAGAGGATTGAGCAAATCAACTTTGAAGAGCAACAAACTCGTTTTGTAATTTCAGAATCACAAGTCACGAGTGGTGTGTCTTCGAAGGGAATTTCAGAATCTTTCCCTTTGGATGGCTATCGGTCTTTATATGGTGCATCAAAATTGTCTTCAGAACTAATCATTAATGAGTATAACCAATTTTATAATTTAAAGACTGTAGTAAACAGGTGTGGTGTTTTAACTGGCCCTTGGCAAATGGGAAAAATTGACCAAGGTGTTGTGGTATTATGGATGGCCAGGCATTTCTGGAAAAAATCATTAAGCTATATAGGTTATGGAGGACTTGGTAAACAAGCTAGAGATATGCTTCATGTCGATGATTTATTTCGGCTGGTAGATATTCAGGCACACGAAATGAACAAATACTCAAACCAAACATTCAATGTTGGTGGAGGCGATGAAGTAAGCCTCTCCTTGCAAGAACTTACGGTGATATGCGAGAAAATAACTGGAAATAAAATAAATATTGGGAAGGTTATTGAAGACAGACAGGCGGACATCCGTATTTATATAACTGATAATACTAAAATCAAGAAAATATCAGGTTGGCAACCCCAAATTATGCCTGAACAGATATTACAAGAAATTTTTGAATGGATCCAGGACAATGAAAGAAGTTTAAAGCCCATACTTTCCTGATGAGGGGCCAATTAAACTACGTGCTAAATAGAATACCCCAACCCAGTTCAATTTTTCAGTTTGGCCGGTTTTTTTTAGTGGGTGCCGTTTCTGCTGCCATCGAAATGTCCATACTCATTGGTTTGGTTGAGTATATGAGTTGGGGCTACCTGATCGCGAACCTCATTGCGTTTACCATTACTAATCTCCTCAATTATGTACTAAGCAGAATGTGGGTCTTCACTTCAGATAATAATAAGATTGCTGCTGAGTTTGTAAAATTTATGATATTCGTATTAATTGGACTTTTAATCAACCAGCTTTTTTTGTGGGCATTTGTTGAATTCGCTTTGATAGATTATAAAATCTCAAAAATGCTTGCTATAGGCATAACAATTATTTGGAATTTCGTTACTAGGAAACACTTGATTTTTAAATCGAAGGTGGTTTAAAATGAATACCTTGGAAGTAAAGTTTAATATATCCTAGGAAAGCATTGAGGCCAATTGTTCCAATGTAAAAAATGAATAAGTATTTGAAAAAAATGAACCCAAGCATTGCCTTGAAATTTGAAGGAAATCACAAAGTTAAAGTCTTTGCGTTTTGGGGACTTGTGATTTTGTTTTGTCTAAAGGCTTATAGTTTTATTCTTAACGCTCAATTTTGGGCTGAGGACGGCCCTATTTTTTATAAACAAGCATGGGAAAATGGGATCTCATCAATTTCAAGCTCATATGCTGGGTATCATGTTGTTACAATCCGCATTGTAGCTTACCTAAGTACTTTTTTTTCTATTGATTATGCCCCTACTATTTGCAATCTGTTTACACTTGCCCTACAGATACTTCCTCTTTATTTTATTTTCTCTCAGCGCCTAAATAAAGTGTTTGTCAGCGATGTTTTAAAGTATGGATTTGCCCTAATTTATCTGATTGGCCCCGGTGCTCGTGAAGTATTTCTGACCATGACGAATATTCAATGGTATCTACCGATTTGGGTATTGCTGTTTTTGTTTTCCGAGCCTTCTAAAAATCGGAATGTTAAAATAGTCGAATACGTCCTGCTGCTTTTATTCTCACTCACTGGGCCATATGCAATTTTTATTTTTCCTATCTACGGTGGAATGCTATTATTAAGAAAAATAAAGTTAGATAAAATTGCATTTGCTATTATAGTTATAAGTTTTGCCTTACAGGCATCAAGTTTAGTCTGCTCGCCTTCAGTACTCTTAATAACAACTGTAGATTTTAGTCGCTTTTTAGATTTTTTTTCTATTAAGATTATCCTTAGCAGCATTCTTGGTCAAAGGATATTGAATGATCTTTTCCATGAAATGCCGAGTGAAATTGTCTTGTATTTTGGCTTGTTGCTATGGGTCTTTATTAGTATTAGGGTTTTGTTATCCAAAAATCACTTTCTGATGACATTAATTGCTCTTGGAAATTTAAATTTCGTCGCGGGGTATTTTAAAGTTGGCTCTCAAATGGGATGGCAGCCTGAAAGTGGTGCCCGCTATGCATGGGTTGGAATTTTTGCATATTGTTTTGCGTACTTTTACTTTACATCTACGTCCAAGAACAAAATTGAGAAATACTTTCTCTATTTGCTTGTGTTATTAACGGTGTTTGTAGCTATCCCCGGGGACTTTAATTATTTTAACCCCAAAAGTAAGGATTGGGCTCACAACGTAAGGTCGTATGATTTGGCTAATCAAGGAGATTCGGTTCTTTTTGAAACAGATCCAAATGAAAACTTTAACTTCACTATTGTTAAAAAAGGAGTTAATAAATTAACTGAAATATTACCGACTAATAACGTTTCGGCTTATTTTTCCTTTGAAGTAATTAATGACAGTTTATTCACAAAAGACGGCTGGGCGTTTATCAATAATCATAATTGTGACGGCAATGAAGTATTTGTGGTTTTCAAATCAAGCAAGAAGTCTTTCGCCTTCAAAACTAAGCCGTATATCCGTGCCGATATTTCAGCTGCTTTTAAAGGGAATTATGATCTCGCTGGGTTCAATCTCACTGCTTCGACTTCCAAAATCGATTCAAATTCTTACGACATAGGAATTCTTATCTATAATTCAAATTTGAATTCCTATGGACTTAAGTATCTTAAATCAGATGTTTTAGTATACCAAGCACAATCGAATCATTACATTGACGCTCTCACCCTCGAAAAGAAAAACCTTAAATTAAGAGGTTGGGCGGTTTTGAAGAATTTATCGTCACAGCACGAAGGTATTTCTGTTTATGCGGTATCGAAATCAGGGTCATATTTAATACCCTCACAATTGGAACTACGATCAGATGTATCAGTTGCTTTTAGGGGAAATTATGATCAAAGTGGGTTTATAAGCAATTATGATGTGTCGAATTTACCAAAGGGAGATTACATTGTACAAATAAAAATTACTCAATCTGACTGGATAAAAAAAATAGACACAAATAAGAAATTTACAGTACAGTAGCTAATTGGAGAGGATAAAACTAATTACTTTTTAATTTTTTTTAACATGAATATTGCATTGATCACAGGTTCATCAGGTCTAATAGGAAGCGAAGCCGTTTCTTTTTTCTCAGATAAGTTTGATTTGGTAGTGGGTGTGGATAACAATCTTCGTGAATATTTTTTTGGTAAGGAGGCTTCTGTTGAATGGAACAAGAGAAGATTGGAGGACAAGTTTAAGAATTTCAAAAGCTATTCAGCTGATATTCGAAGCGTAGAAAGTCTTGAAAATATATTTAAAGAATATGGTGCGGATATAAAACTTATTCTCCATACGGCAGCGCAACCCAGTCACGATTGGGCCGCCAAAGAGCCATTTACTGACTTCACAGTAAATGCGAATGGTACATTAAACATGCTTGAAATGTGTAGACTTAATTGTCCGGAGGCTATTTTTATTTTTACCAGTACAAATAAGGTTTACGGGGACACTCCGAATTATTTACCGCTGATTGAACGGGAGGAGCGTTGGGAGATTGACACCACCCATCCATATTATAAAGATGGTATTGATGAGAGCATGAGTATCGACCAAACAAAGCATTCATTATTTGGTGCATCAAAGGTAGCAGCCGATGTATTAGTCCAGGAATACGGTAAATACTTTGGAATGAAAACCGGCGTGTTTCGTGGTGGCTGCCTTACAGGCCCCAACCATTCAGGTGCACAACTTCATGGCTTTTTAGCTTACCTCATGAAATGCGCGATAACTAAAAACCACTATTCAATTTTTGGGTACAAAGGAAAGCAGGTGAGAGATAATATCCACAGTTGGGATTTAGTAAACATGTTCTGGGCTTTCTATCAAAATCCACGTCACGGAGAAGTTTACAATGCAGGTGGCGGACGATTCGCCAATTGCTCAATGCTCGAAGCAATCAAAATATGTGAGCAAATTAGCGGTAATAAAATGAACTACAGCTATACCGAGAGCAATCGGATTGGTGATCACATTTGGTGGATAAGTGATTTGAGCAAATTCAAGTCACATTATCCGAAATGGAATTGGAAATATGATTTACAAAGTACTTTAGTTGAAATGCACGATAGCATGCTGGCGAGGTTATGATTGGATATGACTAAGATTCATCCAGCCTTGTTTCTATGCCAATATTATTGTATTGCACGTGATTTAAGAACAAGGGGTTATGTAGCTGAAGCATTTAAGGTAATTATTCGGCCAGTAGTTTCTCGTATGTGTATGAATTGGCAAATGTTCCCGAAGGAAGTGCCTTATAAATATTGTGCTGACTTGTGGATAAAAAAAGAAATAGCAACCAATAGAAAGACCGGATTGAATAGAGACTGTAGTATACAGAATGATCTTTCAAGACGAAGGATGACTGCCTTGTTATATACCTTTGAAAATAACTTCCCATTTACCACTTCACAAACCAACTCTTAACTTGAATATCCCTCATTTTCTCAAAAAGCAAAGGCTGTTTCAATTTTTTTACTCAGGCAAAGACGAACGTACGATTGTTACGCGCAATAATATTATCTATTCATCTCTATACAGAGGTTTAGGAATGGCTCTGGGATTATGGATGGTGCCTCTCACACTTGGTTACTTGAACCAAACCAAGTATGGAATTTGGCTAACACTTACTTCTATAATCGCCTGGCTTAATTTTTTTGACATTGGTCTTGGCAATGGACTTAGAAACAAACTTGGCGAAGCACTTGCTCAAAAAAACTATCCCCTAGCTAAGGGCTATGTGAGTACTACCTATGCTTTTATGGTCATTATCGTTCTGATACTATTCATTGCCTTTCTATCATTGAACGTATTGATTGATTGGAATAAAGTATTAAATGTTTCAAGCTTAATTGATGAAGATATTGGGAACTTGGCTTTAATTGTCTTTTTCTTCTTTTGTTTTCGTTTTGTCTTTGGGCTTCTATTGGTTGTTTTAAATGCGGATCAAAAACTATCCATTTCGGGACTTATTGATTTTTTAACCAATTTACTTTCTGTTATTCTGGTTTATGCAGTCAGCAAAACAGTTACCAACTCACTTTTTACTCTGGGCTTATTTCTTAGTATTGCTCCTGTGATTGTATTGGTGGCTGCAAGCTTTTGGCTTTACAACAAAAAATACAAACAGATAAGACCATCCTTTAAACATGTAAATTTTAAACTTACTGGCGGGCTTACTAGTTTGAGTTTTCAATTTTTCATTCTCCAAATTGTTGTTCTTCTTATTTTTTTTAGTAACAATATTATTATTGCGCAATTGTTAAGCCCTTTAAAGGTTTCCGAATACAATATCGTATACAAGTATTTTAATGTTATTACAACGATTTCTATTCTTATTCTTAATCCCTTTTGGTCAGCCGCAACGAATGCTTATTTTAATGAAGACTTTGAATGGTTAAGAAAATCGTCTCGGAAAATCGTTAAGGTTTGGATTCTGATAACATTCGTTTCTGTTTTAATGATCTTTCTATCACAGTACGTATATTCGTGGTGGTTGCAGGATCAGATTCAAATTTCATTTACCACTTCTTTGTTGATGGGGATTTACGTGATTGTACTAAGTTGGAGCAATAGTTTTATTTATTTAATAAATGGAATTGGTAAAATACAATTGCAGCTTTACATTTTTACTATAATGGGTATATTGGTGGTCCCCATGTCTTATTTCTTCATCAAGAAATTACATATGGGTATAGAAGGAAGCATACTCTCAACACTCATTTGTCTGATACCAGCTGCTATTCTGATACCTATCCAATTTCGAGCCATTATCAATGGAAATGCAAGAGGAGTGTTCAATAAATAATTGGGCTTTTTTAAATAATTCAGAATGAAAAAGCTGCAACCTTATCTTCTTGAAATTAAGATTCGGGTTTACTTAAAATTCTTTCAAGGATTAGCCAATTTTGTAACGGTTTTCTATCCTTTTCCTTTTTGGAGACTGAAGACTAGTATTTTGAGATTTGTTGGATTTCAAGTAGAGAGCCCGGTTTTTATTGATGATGGGTTTAGTTTTTTAGGGCCTAAACACATTTCTATTGGTAAGTACTGTTCCTTTGGTCATTATAATAGATTTTGGGCTTTCAATAAAATTAAAATAGGACCTTATGTACAAACTGCAATAGGATTAACCCTTATTGCGGGAAGTCATCGAACGGACGATTATGCTCCGATTGCCGAAAATCAGGATATTATTATCGAAGGTGAAAATTGGATAGGGGCTAATGTGACTATCATTGGAGGCGTGACCATAGGGCGTGGTGCAATTATAGCTGCAGGTTCTGTTGTGACCCGAGACATTCCGAAGTACTGTATCGCTGGGGGTGTACCTGCAAGAATAATTAAAGCAAGGATTCCAGCTAAATCTGTAGAGACTCCATTCGGATTTTATACGCCGGAATTTCATTCT
>Ga0206942_1329_pt1 | contig 10775 bp, 10 predicted proteins | sample Alteio_BWOrgHeat_6_FD_153253 | JGI IMG/M metagenome (GOLD analysis project Ga0206942, IMG submission 153253) | Enriched cells from forest soil in Barre Woods Harvard Forest LTER site, Petersham, Massachusetts, United States -... | ecosystem: Environmental > Terrestrial > Soil > Temperate forest > O... | reverse complement strand
ATGCTTTTCCTCTCTCTCGTACGCTTTTCGTCCGAGCTAACACCTCAAATCCCGGTATTAGCTAATCGTGTTTAGTGAACACCAGGTTTCTCACGCGGCCATTTGACGCCTTTAATCCCGTGACCTTATGTTTAGCATCGCGAATGAATTCGATGTTGCCGAGATAACCTCTCGACGTGAAGCCATCTTCTTTCGCGGGAATAAATTTGAAATCATCGTGGCGTTGATGATGTGATACCAGCGTATCGTGTACCACTTCAAACGTATAACTGGTTTCAAGCTCCGGACTATAGAAAGTTCCGGCATACTCGCTGAGCTTCATTTTGGCCGCATCAAAAGACGCTTTCGGTGGAGGCGGTGCAGGAGTTTCCTCCTTTGGTTTTTCAGGTATCATGTCTTTCGCCAGATAAAGGTCGGCCAGGGAATAACATAGAGCTCCCGGGTTAAAAGAGGCCAGGTTGCTGAATACCGAAACTGAAAAATGCTGGTCGGGGAAACGGAGTAAATAAGTACGATAGCCCGCGTCTCCACCACCGTGACTATATCCGCGGAGGCCTTTGTATTTTTCAATCTCCTGACCAAAGGCATAACTGATCGTGTCACCCTTGTTGAGCACAAACCGCTGGTTCATCATCTTCATCACGTTTGAGTTTCCCACTTTCATGGTTTCAAAATTCACAGCCCACTTATTAAGATCTTCCACCGTTGTAAATAAACTGGTGGCGCCCACGTTGGCATAATTGAGTACGCTCTTTTTATAGCCTCCTTTGTTTTCATAGTAGGAGTAGGCGCGGTTCTTCACGATCTTTTCATGGTCGTCATAAAACAACGTGTTTTTCATTTCGAGCGGCTCAAATATATTTCTGCGGGTCCAGTCCGGGAAGGTTTCGCCTGTCACCCGGCTCACGATTTCGGCCATCAACGTAAACCCGGTGTTACAATACAAGCTTTCATCACCGGGCTTGAAGTTCAACTCCCGCTGCCGGCTGATCACCCGCATGATTTGCTTTTGGGTGATCACATCATCCAGTCTCCAGCCTGCCATCAGCAGAAGGTTCCACTGGTCGCGTAACCCGCTCGTGTGGTGGATCAGGTGATTGATGGTGATCACCTGGCCGAAGTCATGCAGCTCGGGAAGGTATTTCCGGATGTCATCGTTGATCGAAAGCTTTCCCTGATCCGCCAGCAGGGCAATGGAGAATGCTGTAAACTGTTTTGAAACGGACGCGATATGAAAGATGGTGGTGGGCGTATTTTCTATACCGTGTTCCAGGTCAGCATATCCAAACCCTTTGCTGTAAATCAGTTTGCCGTCTTTCTGTACGGCAATGGATGCTCCCGGCGTCAAGGTGCTATCGCTCATTGCTACCCGCATCATCTGCGCAACTCTTCCTTCCGGATCAGGTGCCAGCGCTTCTGCTCCCCGTATTAATAAAGTATAATCTCCGGTTTGATCCTGGAATGGTGTTACAACAACCTTATGAACTCCCGGAGAAGTGCTGTTGAAATCAAATGTTTCCGGGCCTCGGGCCGGACCATCGAAATGTGCCAGCTTCTTTTTGTCAGGGCCATAAACTTCCACCACAAAATCGGCATTAAGTTGATTGGCATAGCCGTAAACCATTGCCCCCTTTTCCAGGTTGACATGGAACGTATCGGCAGCATGCTTTTGCAGTGTTGCTTTCGGTGTGGCAACACCCACCTTTAAGTCGGAGTGCTCGGCAAGGAACACACTATTTTTGGGTTTCTCCTGGCAGGCATAAAAAGCAAAAAGTGCTACAGCTGCGATTAATTTTGATTTTGATTTCATTCGAATGGGTTTATCAATTCTAAATTTAAAGAAAGATTTTATACTCTATCTACGCGGAGTGAAAAGGACTTCAAGCATGATGTATTTTTTTGCCTATATTCATAGTATGAAAATCACTTACCTATTAGGTGCGGGCGCAAGCGCTAATGCCTTGCCTACGGTAAAGACTAACGGCTTAAAACCAAGTCTGGCGGACTCTTTAAATATGATGGCTAATTTTCTTGAGAAAGAACTAATTGATAAAACGCACAAGGAATTCGTTAATCACTTAATAAAGAATTTTCGGGAGATAGCTCATCAGTCAAATCGATTTGGCACACCGGATACTTTTGCAAAATCTTTATACCTCCAAGAAAAATATAAGGAACTTGACTATTTAAAAGAGGCGATAATTTTTTATTTCACCATAGAGCAAATACTCAATCGTAAAATTGATGAACGCCCACTTGTTTTCCTAACAACAGTGATGGAGAATCAATTTACTTTTCCTCACCAAATCAAGATTATAAGCTGGAACTTTGATTTTCAAATTCAGCTTGCAGCGAATGAGTATCAGAAAGAAGAATTTATAGTGGGAGCAGGTGCAAGTTCCCATAATAGATTGATTTCTTATTACCCTTCCTTAGGAGGAAGCACTGATACGAATTTACAAAATGATATTTCAATGATTCAAATGAATGGTATAGCAGGATTTTATAGCAAAGATTCTAACATTCAAAATTATTTTTTGAAACCGCCAACAGACCTTAATGATTTATTTAAAAGAATTAAAGATGGTTATAATCACAAAACGAATTTATTGACTTTTGCTTGGGAGAAAAATACCGTAACGGGCGGACTTTTGAGACAACGAATTTCGATCGCTAAGAGATTAGCGGCTGGTACTGAAATATTAGTAGTAATAGGTTATTCTTTTCCTTTTTTTAATCGAGAATATGATAAAGAGATTTTTCATGCAATGAAGAAGTCTGAAATAAAACTAAAAAGATATATTTTCAAGACCCTAATAGCAAAGGAGAATTCTTAAAAAACCAATTCGATCTGGGAGAAATAGACATTGAACATATTGAAGGAACAGATAATTATTTTGTCCCTATGGAACTATAAAAAAATGCTTTTTAGCATTTCATTATCTAAATCAATAATATTAAAATGACCAGTCAATTAACTACAGTACCAAATCTTATAATGAGTAAAGAGACTGATATTGAAAAGGTGGTAGAGAATTTGGTTGACCTTCGACAAAAAGTAAAAGATAAAAACCGCTTAGTAATGTCGGGATTATCTGACAAGCACAGGATTTCCCAATTAGTTGAAAAAATTAGGAACGAACTCAAAAGAAAGGGCATTAAGTTGCATTCGCTTAGTACTTTTGAGACTGCCCTTCATCAATATTATTTTGAAGTGGAAGGGTGATAGATTTACTTCTCCCGCGACTTCATTGGTGTTCTTCACCAACGAAATTACTAATAATGCATATTAAGCTGTCTTTCGCTCGTCAGCCAGTGACGGCAGCCCCTTCGCCGTGCTTACTTTTTACTTCCTGTTTTCCAGAAGGTAAGAAGTAAAACTTCTGCCGTCAATTTTAGTGTATTTAAAATTCTCACCTCCCTTGAAGGCAATACTTTCAATATTGATGGGCGTCCTGAACTTCGAATATTTGAAATCGGCCATGCCATAGAATGTCGCTTGCTGAAAAGATGTCTCCACCGGAAATTCGGTGTATTTGAAGTTGGCGCCATCTTCAAACTTTACGCTCGCAAAGGAGGGACCACTGGAGAATTCGGCATCCTTGAAGTTGGCCGCATCCTAAAAGCAGAGCCGGTGAAGCTGGCCACGCCTTCAAATTCAGAATACTTGAATTCGGAGGCCCGATTGAAAGTGCAATTCTTAATCACCACGCCCTTTTCAAAATTGGCAATGAACGTCTCGCGGCTGTGGTCTTTATGGTAATAGGCAAGAACATCGCCCAAAAAAGTACAATTGGTAAATGACAGTGATACTTTCAGGGTGCTTACAAATGTGTCATCGTCACCGTCAAAGTGGCGAAGCCATCGGCTGGAGTGGCGTGCTTCGGTCCGGTTTTGCAAGTCAGTTAAATCCAGGTCGCCCTCTATTTCCACATTGGTATAAGCCACATCTTTTCCTTCATTAATTTGTTTGATGATGTCGCCGGTCTTTACTTTTGACTGGGCCACGGAGGTGATAGCCAATCCCATGAGGAGGCCAAGAAAGGTGAGTGCATGTTTCATCGTGTTTGAGCGTTAAGTGCTCACACCAATACCGCAACAACTCCTGAAAGTTACAGGAATAAGGCAAAAAAGAACTTTCGCCGGTGGCATCATGTCTTCAAACCTGGTGCATATCAGCAGCTAAAGAATTTCTGAACAGATACATCGTTGTCGTGTCAAAATATTTGAATTTCTCACGAAGGTCAGAATCAATTTACAAAAAATGAATTATAAAATTTCGGTAACACAACAACCTCCAACGCATCAAAAGCTATTAATCTCCTTGGCAGCCCTGTTTCCGGATTCTATTGCACCCTGAATCCAACCGTGATAAGCCGATGCATGCTCGCCGGCAAAATGAATGCGTCCTTCCGCTTTGCTTAGTTGCGGCAGCAGCTCCGTCATGTTGTTGCGATTGCCAATGGAATGGGCACACCCGGCCCACGGGTCTTCGCCCCAGCACTTGGTATAGCCGCCTTCCAGATATTGATGTAAACCGCCAAACACGGAATTGATATGTTTTGCTGAAAAAGAATAGCGTTCCGCGTCAGTCATTTTCAGGAACAGTTGCGAATCGGTATGTTTTATATAGGCAGCGATTAATCCTCTCTTGGCGCTCGATTTATAATGCGGATCCCAAATTTCAGAAGGCTGGTCGGTCGCGGCAAACCCATTAAACCCTTCGGCTTTCCAATAGCGATCACTCACCTGCATCACTGTTCGGGATAAATTCCAATAGCCCATTTCATTGATCGCCCGTTGTTTTTGTGGGGACAATGATTTTACAAAATCCATTTTCTTGAGCACCGGCAAAGCAAACGTGCAGATCACGCGGTCACCACGCAAGGTGGTTCGCTCACCGTCTTTTACAACGGTTACAGTCACACCGCTTTCGTCTTGTTCAACGTCAATTACTTTTGTGCCGTATTGAATGATGCCACCCAATTCGTTGGCTATCGCCCGCGGCAGCAGGTCGTTTCCTCCAACGATTTTATTGCGAGCCCCGCGAAACGAAAGATTCAATTCGCGGAAAAGTTCCAGGATCGACATATCCATGCCGCGTTTGTCTTCCCAGCCGAGCATAAGCAAATCGGCTACGGCAGGACTAAACTTCTGATCGATCAAATATTCTTTGAACGACAACTTATCAAAATGAGCGATCGCACTGGGTGGCCAACTCGATTCGGCAGGGTTCCCAACATTGGCCACTAAGGCGGCAAAAGGGTTGGTAGAAAGACCGGCCCAACCCATTTCTAATTCACCTGCCGACAATGCAACCGGGTACTCCTTCAGGTCGGCAGGCTTGCTACTCGTGTAACGAATCTTTTTGCCGTTGATCACATGCAGGTAGTCATTTTCAGACGGGTTGAAGGGAATTAATTGAAGGCCATATTGTTTTATGTACTTCATTGTCCAGTCATGGTTTTCGGGGATTCGCGCCGCACCTACGTCAGCATAGAGTCCATCGGCAAACATATTTCTTGCCGTAAAAACACGGCCGCCGGCGCGCAGTTGTCCTTCAATGATTTGAACCTGATGCCCCAGCTTTTGCAATTCCATACCGGCTGATAACCCGGCCATGCCGGCACCCAGGATAATGATTTTTTGAGGGGTTCCATATCGCTGTTGCCAGGGGTCTGAAATGGATAGTGCATGAAGTGGTTTCACCGCCATGGAAGCGGTAAATAGAGAGCTGAGTTTAATAAAGTCTCTTCGGGTAAATGAGTTTTTCATTCATAGCTATTTAGCACTACAATATAAATGACCGGAGTTGCCGATCATAATAAAATTTCTTCTTCACAGAGTATCAAGACAAAAAATAACAAGAGAAAAATAAAGCTTCTTAACTTGGATGAAATGAATTCAGACAAGGATTTAGTTCTTTTTCTTTTGCATTTGGTAAGCGCTTTGCGCATGCCGCTTGTGTGTTTCTCTTTTCGTCCTTTTTGCCTTAGTCGCAAAAAGGACCAAAAAAGACAAGGCAAAAAAATGCTCCTCGCGCATATGCCACCGCTCGCCCGCTTTTTTGCCCTGCTCGCGCGCTGGATGTAAGTACGACAAACATGCTAAACTATGAGTTAGGGGTTCTCCTTTTTCAATCGTAAACCACATACCTTTAATTTAAGACAAGGATTCAGTTCTTTCTTTTCTTTGCATACCCAAAAGAAAAGAAACAAAGGAAAAAGGCAGCACGAGCACTGCTCCTCTACCCTCTGCTAACCGCCTTGCAGCCGCACATTCCCGAGTGAGCCGCGCTGCTCGTGCACCTCCGCGCGCAGAACCGAGTAAAGTAATAGTCGCAGATATCTTACTTCTGTTTGTCAATATTGCAACGTATCTTAAATTGAAACACCCAGTGCGAAGGCCCGGACGAAAAGCGCGGGTGCGAGAGAATGAGCGGGGAAGCATTTTTCGTCCTTGATCTTTTTTCGTTCTTTTTTGCATCAAGGCAAAAAAGAACAAAGAGAAGAATAAAGCTTCTGAACTTGGATGACGGAAATGAATTTTGACAAGGATTCAATTCTTGTCTTTTGCATTTGGTAAGCGATAAACGGCTGCCACTTGTGTGGTATTTTCTCTTTTTCACCCTTTTTGCATTAGTCACAAAAAGGATCCAAAAAGACAAGGCAAAAAGTGCTCCTTGTGCTCAAGCCACCACTCGCCGCTTTTTTGCCTCGCGCACTGGATGTAAGTACCACAAGCATGCTAAACTATCAGATAGGACTTATACTCCCAGCACCTAAACAATCATGTGCATCCATCACATGAATCAAGAGACAATTACTTCAGCGAAGAAAAATCGAATGAAGTTTCTAAAAACTTCGTAGTGAATTTTCCGGAACGGAAGATCGGATTATCCATCAGCTTCAAATGGAAAGGGATTGTTGTCTTTACGCCTTCAATGATGAACTCACTCAAGGCACGCTTCATCCGCGTGATGACCTCTTCGCGCGATTGGCCCGTGGCAATAAGCTTGCCGATCATCGAATCATAGTTCGGAGGAATGGTGTAGCCGGCATACACGTGGCTGTCAATACGAATGCCATGACCGCCCGGCTTATGAAGGTTAATAATTTTTCCCGGAGAAGGCCTGAATCCGTTAGCCGGATCTTCCGCATTGATGCGGCATTCCATCGCAAATAAAGTAGGGTAGTAGTTGTTGCCGGAAATCGGAACGCCAGCTGCTACTTTGATTTGCTCTTTGATCAAATCATAATTGGTTACTTCTTCGGTGATCGGGTGTTCCACCTGGATGCGTGTGTTCATTTCCATAAAATAGAAATCCCCATGCTTGTCCACCAGAAATTCAATGGTACCGGCGCCTTCATAGTTAATAGCCTTTGCACCTTTGATGGCAGCTTCGCCCATCCGCTCGCGCAATTCCTGACTAACAACAGGAGAGGGGGTCTCTTCCACCAATTTTTGATGCCTCCGTTGGATGGAGCAATCACGCTCCGACAAGTGACACACTTTTCCGTATTGATCCCCCACGACTTGTATTTCAATGTGGCGCGGCTCTTCAACAAATTTTTCGAGGTATAAGCCATCGTTGCCAAAGGATGCACCGGCTTCACGCTTGGCATCGTCCCATGCTTTTTTAAATTCACTTTCATCGTTGATGATGCGCATTCCTTTTCCGCCACCACCGGCCGTTGCCTTCACGATCACCGGATATTTAATCTCTTTGGCGATCGCCATTCCTTCTTCAATGGAACTCAGCAGGCCGTCAGAGCCGGGAATAGTAGGCACGCCTGCTTTCTTCATGGTGTCCTTGGCCGTGGCTTTATCGCCCATCGACTCGATCATGGCCGGTGTCGGCCCGATAAACTTGATTCCGTACTCATGGCAAATGGCAGAAAACTCAGCACGCTCAGACAAGAATCCGTAACCGGGATGAATGGCATCGGCATTCGTGATTTCCGCTGCTGAAATAATATGAGGAATATTCAGGTACGAGTCTTTACTTGGTGCGTCGCCAATACAAACCGCTTCGTCAGCAAATCGTACGTGCAGGCTCTCGCGATCGGCCGTAGAATAAACGGCAACCGTTTTGATATCCATTTCCTTGCACGTGCGGATAACCCGCAATGCAATTTCCCCACGATTGGCGATCAATATTTTTTTAAACATAGATTTAGTTAATTGTTAACCGTTAATGGTTAATAGTAGATCGTTAAAATAGGTTCGATTAACTATTAACTTTTAACCTTCAATTTAATCTGGTTCAACCACAAATAACACCTGATCGTATTCCACCGGTGTGGAATTTTCTATCGATGCTTTCACGACTGTGCCTGACACTTCAGATTCAATTTCATTGAACAACTTCATGGCTTCAATGATACAAACGACTTGGCCCTTCGTTACTTTGTCCCCCACTGAAACGAAAGGAGGGGAGTCTGGATTCGATGAGCGATAGAATGTTCCGATCATCGGTGATTTGATGTCAACGGTGCTCTTTGCCGCGGCAGCGGGCTTGTCGGTCTTAGGCGCAGCCACAGGCACTGCGGGTGCGGCTAAAGGCGCGGCAACGGCAACCGGTGCGGCCATAACAGGAGCCGACGACTTTAATACTTTTTGATCGGGCTCGCGCTTGACATGGAGTTTTAGTTCTTTGGTTTCGATGTCCACTTCGTTCAAGCCGGATTGTGCAATGAAGTCGATAAGGTCCCTGATTTCAGTGGTTTTCATTTCATTTGGGGTTTGGTGTTCAGCAGATAAGCGGGAAGGTTTCCTCGCGCCTTTTCCACTGTCTTTTTTAGTCGATGCCATGAAAATTTATTTTACGCGTTCAACATATTCGCCGGTGGCTGTTTTGATCTTGATATTATCTCCGGTATTAACAAAAAGCGGCACCCGGATCTCGGCACCGGTTTCAATGGTAGCGGCTTTCAACGTACGCGTGGCGGTGTCACCTTGCACACCCGGTTCGGTGTACGTAACATTCACAACAACGTGTGCCGGTGCTTCTGCAGTAATGGGCTGCACTCCATTTTCAAAGGCAATCAAAAGGGTGACGCCTTCCTTGATGTAATTGACCGAATCGCCCAACAAAACTTTGTCAAGATAAATTTGCTCGAAGGTCTGGTTGTCCATGCATACCAGGCTATCGCCATCCTGATAGAGGTATTGGTATTCTTTGGTTTCCACACGAAGTTGGTCCACGGAATCGCCGGGGCGAAAACGGTTTTCCAATACCCGGCCATTGCGAACGTTGCGCATTTTTACTTGATAGAATGCACGCAAGTTACCCGGCGTACGGTGTTGCAATTCTTCCACTTGCACGACTTCGCCATTGTAACGAATGTAACTTCCTTTGTTCAGATCAGATACGGTTGCCATTTGATGTTTTTCAATTTTACAATCTAACTAATTCCTAACTCCTGACTTATAACTTTTAACTCCTTCCATCATACGCCCACTTCACATAAACAGCGCCCCAGGTGAAGCCGCCACCGAAAGCGGCCATGATCAGGTTGTCACCTTTTTTTAGTTTTCTTTCATAATCCCAAAGCAGGAGAGGGATCGTTCCGCCGGTCGTATTTCCATACCGTTCAATATTCATCATCACCTTATCGGCGCTGATTCCAACACGGCTAGCGGTTGCATCGATAATGCGCTTATTGGCCTGATGAGGAACGAGCCATGAGATTGTTTCCGAAGTGAGGTGATTGCGTTCCGCGATTTGGGCAGATACTTCGGCCATGTTGGTTACGGCAAATTTATAAACGGCCGCTCCTTCCTGGTAAACATAGTGCATTTTATGATCAACGGTGGCGTGAGATGCTGGCTTGCGGCTTCCACCGGCTTTCATGTGCAGATATGTTTCGCCTGAGCCATCACTTCTTAAAATAGCATCCATCACACCCGCGTCCTCGGTGGTTGGTTCAAGCAGAACGCAACCGGCGCCATCGCCAAAAATAATGCATGTGGTTCGATCGGTATAATCAAGAATGGCCGACATTTTATCGCCACCGATCACGATTACTTTTTTGTGCATGCCTGACTGAATGAACCCTGCACCCGTGGTAAGGGCATAGATAAAACCTGAGCAAGCTGCCGCCAGGTCAAAACTGAAAGCATTGGTACAACCCACAGCAGAGGCGACAATATTGGCTGTTGCAGGGAACGTGAGGTCGGGAGTGACCGTCGCAAAAATAATACAATCAATTTCTTTTGGGTCGGTTTTGGTTTTGGCCAGCATATCTTTAACGGCTGCAATGCCCATGACCGAAACCCCCTGGTCATCACCCTTCAATATTCTTCGTTCCCTGATCCCCGTTCGGCTTACAATCCATTCATCATTGGTGTCCACCATGGTTTCCAACTCTTTATTGGTAAGAACATAGTCGGGTACATATCCGCCTACTCCTGTGATTGCTGCCCTGATTTTATTCATAATGTTTGCCGGCCTGTTAGAAATAAAATACCCGATTGAATTTCAATCGGGTATTCTTAAAAACATATTTTTGTTGCTCGTACAATAATAGAAGTACAATAAGAACAACTAATAAAAAACTGATCGAAAGAAAAGTTAGCCATGGCGTTTAGGCCAGCACTTCTTTTTCCATGACTACATTTCCTTTAAAATACAATTTACCTTCGTGCCAGAAGGCACGGTGAGGCAAATGATGTTCACCGGTCGTCGGGCAAACCGCTTGCGCCTTCGCCACTGCTTTGTAATGTGTCCTTCTTTTATCCCTGCGGGTCTTCGAGGTTTTTCGTTTTGGATT
>Ga0206942_1327_pt1 | contig 10813 bp, 7 predicted proteins | sample Alteio_BWOrgHeat_6_FD_153253 | JGI IMG/M metagenome (GOLD analysis project Ga0206942, IMG submission 153253) | Enriched cells from forest soil in Barre Woods Harvard Forest LTER site, Petersham, Massachusetts, United States -... | ecosystem: Environmental > Terrestrial > Soil > Temperate forest > O... | reverse complement strand
GCTTAATTCTGCAATGATTATGTTAAACCTGTTTTTAAAATCAGCACTAAATTTTTTCTGCCTTAACAGCGGTTCCGTAAGCAAGCACTTCTGTTATGCCTTGCATAACTTCGTTAGCATCGTAGCGCATATTAATAATGGCATTGGCGCCTTTTTCTGCAGCATGTTGCAACATTAGTTGAAATGCTTCTTCACGCGCTTTCTCGCAGAGATCAACATAAATAGAAAGCTTACCGCCAAAAAGGCTCTGAACACCGCCTGCAATATTTCCGGCAACACTTCTGCTGCGCACAGTAATTCCACGTATTACGCCAAGTGATTCTGTAATTTTATAACCATTCAATTCTATATTGGTAGTTACCATTGTTTGATCAATCATAAATTTTTTTTACTAAATATTAAAAGACGAATATAATTTTTTCTATTGCTCTATTCACTTGCAAATATCTTTGCCGCAAATTATTGTTATTGTTATGCTACAGGTAAATGTGCTGCGGCAAAAAACGGAATGGGTTAAAGAGCGGCTTACTATAAAAAACTTTAAGCAACTAAATCTGGTTGATGAAATAATTGCTTTAGATGATGAGCGTAAAAAACTACAGGCAGAATTTGATTCCCTTCAATCTAAAATAAATTCATCAAGCAAAAATATTGGCAGGCTGATGGCTGCCGGTAATAAAGACGAAGCAGAGCAATTAAAAAATTCTGTGGCTGAGTGGAAGGCTGCTCTTGAACCTGTTAAACAAAAAGCATCTGGAACGGAAAGCAAACTGGAAGAAGCTTTAGTGCTTCTGCCCAATCTCCCTTCTGAAAAAGTGCCCAAGGGCTTTACAGCAGAAGATAATGAAACAATTAAAGAAGGCGGCCACAAACCTGCTTTGCATGAAAATGCATTGCCGCATTGGGAGCTTACAAAAAAATATAAGCTGATAGATTTTGAATTGGGTACAAAAATAACCGGCAGTGGGTTTCCTGTGTATACAGGAAAAGGCGCAAGGCTGCAAAGATCTTTAATACAATATTTTTTAGATTATAATGCTGCAGCAGGTTATATAGAAATTATTCCGCCATTCATGGTAAATGCAGACAGCGCTTTTGCAACCGGGCAATTACCGGACAAAGAAGGCCAGATGTATTATGTGAATGAAGATAAATTTTATTTGATACCAACTTCTGAAGTACCGGTTACAAATATTTACAGAGATACAATTGTAAAACAGGAAGAGTTGCCAATAAAAATGACAGCTTACTCGCCGTGTTTCAGAAGGGAAGCAGGAAGCTATGGAAAAGATGTCCGCGGCTTAAACCGTTTGCATCAGTTTGAAAAAGTGGAGATCGTTCAAATTGTTGAAGCAGAAAAAAGCTACGATGCAGTCGATGACATGGTAAACCATGTTGAACATCTTCTTAATACATTGGAATTGCCGTACCGTATTTTAAGATTATGTGGAGGAGACATGAGCTTTGCCAGTGCAATTACTTATGATTTTGAAGTGTTCAGCGCAGCGCAAAAACGCTGGCTTGAAGTAAGCAGTGTAAGCAATTTTGAAACCTTTCAATCAAACCGGCTTAAGTGCAGGTATAAAGATGAAGCAGGCAAAAACCAGTTAGTACATACATTAAATGGAAGTTCATTGGCGTTGCCAAGAATCATGGCTTGCTTGCTGGAGAATAATCAAACAGAAAATAATATAAAACTTCCCGAAGTGCTGCACCGCTATTTTAGTGCAGATGTAATTGATTAATTCAGCTTGATCATAACTTTTGTGCCAACCGGTATCATGTTGTATAATTCTTCAACATCTTTATTGCGGAGGCTTATACAGCCATCTGTCCAGTTGCGAAAGCGGTCAATCTGAAAATCTTCATGCGGCCACGTGCCATGAATGCCAATGCCGCCGCCAATTTTGGCATCTGCCGGAATTATTCCCTGGTTTTTACGCTCAGTAAATTTATCATAGCTTTCTTTGGTGGGATAATCAAGCATCATAAACCTGTCCCATTTCTCATGCACTTTTTTACTGGTAATTGTAAATGTTCCTTCCGGCGTTTTTTTATCACCTGCGTATAATTTATCACGCAGGTCGCTATTACCAAAAACCACAGGATAAGTTATCAGCCAGCCTTTTGAATCAAATACACTCAGTTCATATTTCACCTTACTTACAACAATGTAATAAGGTGAATCATATAGTTGTATTGAATGAAAAGATGTACAAAAAAAATATATAAATAGTACAGCAGCGGGCAACTTCAATTTCTTCATTTCCTGGGTTTGTAAACTGCTATAACGAAGAAATTTTTTTTAGCGTGTACAGTTTAAAATTTTTTTCCAGATTTTAAAATGTATTAACAACCCAAATTATTATTTGGCAGCAGAGCAGAAGCTTCGCAAATTTGAATTGTATGCTTTTGCATTGATATAGTATATTCACTTAAAATAAATATGGGTTTAGCAAAAAAAGATACAACACCTTTTCTTCAAAAACTTGCTTATGTTTTAATATGTTGTATAGCTATAGGCTTTATTGCAGTTATAGCCAGTGAAATTATAATTCCGCTGGTATTTGCTTTGCTTATTTCCATATTGTTGTTACCTATTGCGCAAAGATTTGAAAGGAAATTAAAATTCAGCAGAGGACCTGCATCTTTTTGTGCACTAATACTTTTTGCTGCCGGGTTTGTATTAATAATTTATTTAATTGGCTCGCAAATAAGCAATTTAACCAATGACTGGCCTTTATTTAAAAATCAGTTGCATACTTCATTTACAGATTTACAAAATTGGGTGGCTGCTACATTTCACATGAATCTTGAAAAACAAAAAGCCTATATTAATAATGCAACTTCTAAAGCCGTGTCATCAGGTTCTTCAGTTATTGGCTCTACATTGCTTTCTGTTTCTTCTATGTTATTATTTACCGTATTAACGCTTATTTATACTTTTTTTCTTTTATTATACAGAGGCGTGTTGCTCAAATTTTTAATGGCGCTTGTAAATGATGAAGGCAATTCGGTTGTGCATGATGTGGTTAGCAACATACAGCTTGTTATACGAAAATATATTTTAGGATTATTACTTGAAATGCTGATTGTGGCAAGCTTATGCTGGCTTGCATTTGGTATATTGGGCGTTAAGTATTTTATTTTATTAGGATTAATAACAGCCTTATTTAATATAGTGCCTTATGTTGGAATTTTTACTGCATTGCTGTTAAGTGCCTTAATTACGTTTGCAACTACCGGTGCTTCTGCGCATTTACTTCTGGTCATAATAACTATTGTACTTATTCATCTTATTGACAGTAATATTTTACTGCCATTTATTGTAGGCTCAAAAGTGAGCATTAATGCAATGGTAACTGTAATAGGCGTGGTTGCCGGTGAAATGTTGTGGGGAATACCGGGCATGTTTCTTTCAGTACCTGTAATTGCCATGCTGAAAATTATTTGCGACAGAATTGAAACATTAAAACCCTGGGCAATTTTGTTAGGACATGAAAAGGAAGAAAAGAAATTAAAAAGATTTCCTACAAGAAAAAAGAAAACAGTAAAACAAGCTTAAATTCAGATGGAGCAATACTTTATTGGAATGCTGATGCGCCATAGCTTTATTAAAGTATAGCGCATTACACCAGCTTTTGTTTGATGGAGTTCTGAGTAGTGAATATGGGTTAGTAATTATAAGTTTTCGTCGTTGAAATATTCAGCTTCAATCATATTCCTGTCGCGCATAACACTAAAAATTTTTAATACCAGGATAGTAACAGCAACGTAGCTTACAGCAATTATTGCGAAGGTTATACTCATAAGACTGTTTGATTTCGTTGCAAATATCGTTAGCGTTTTATGGCTGCGTGAATTAAAACACTAAAAACTCTGTACAAAAAAGACACTCTGCAAACCATAAAAAAAACATATTTATTTATAAAACCGGTGCATATATTTCAGTTATCCATTTTGTTGTGTCAGCTTCTTTTAGCCTGTCAGTAACTAAATATTGGAAAGGAATAGCCATAGACGTTTTATTATAATCACTAAAATATAATTGCATTTGTTGTAAAGCATTTTGTACACTTCTTAAACCTCCATGCACTTGCGCAATCATAAAGTTTCCCTTAACCATTTTTATTAATGATACAGGTGGTTTTGTTAATATTGGTTTATTTACAGGTAACGCAACCATTACACGGTATTTATCGCTATCGGTTAAAATATTCAGCATAGGCGGGTTAGTTTGCATACAATTGTTTTGCGCTGCATATTGTTTTAAATCATTTATTAAAGTATACACCTCGTTCATTGTTGGTTGCTGTGCAAATTCACGTTTCTCCGAAATCAAAAAACTATCTTTTATTGAAGATTCTAAAATTTTCATACCATAAATGTTTTCATCTTTTTCAACAAAAGCTTTAAAACAGTTTAATGCATCCTTCATATTTTTTTTAATGCTCACAGCCTCAAAATACTGCTTAATTTTTTCAACAGGGTTAGCTGATGTTTGCAGCGAACATTGCCACATAATGCCAACAGAATCCATTGGTAATTGAAGCAAGCTTATTTTGCTGCTTATAGTTTTATTTTTATGCTGAATGGAAACCAAAGCGCCATTAAAATCATGCCCGGTTAAGTTGAATATATATACTCCTTTAGGGAATATTGTATCATTGTTTGCAGTATTTTTTGTTGACGTATTATAATTCCACCATTTTTTCCACGCTGTTTTTGATGCTATCATTCTGTAAGCACCGTCCTTTGTTGTTTTGGCTGCGGCAACATCAGCTATTTCAATATTGGAAGGGATAAAAAAATAAATACATATTACAGCAATCAATAAAATGGCAGCAATTAGCAGCAGTGCTTTTTTCATCTGCAAATAAACCATCTGTTTTTTTACCGGTAAACGTTTGCCTGTAGTTTATTATACAATTTTAAGTTTTTTAACTTCTTTAAAAATCATATTGCCAATAGTTTTGGCAAACTGTAATATTATTGCGCAGTTTATCAATTCAAATTATGACGGTGCGCTTACCCCGGTTACTTATTATTCTTTATGCAGTTATTTCTTCCTGCACTGCAAAGAATAATAAACCCGCAAATAAAGATGCGCTTTTTCAATTACAATCATCATCTGAAACCGGCATTGATTTTACAAATACCGTTACTGATACAAAAGACCTGAACATTTTAACCTATCATAATTTTTATAATGGAGGAGGAGTTGCAATCGGCGATGTAAATAATGATGGCAAACCTGATATTTTTTTTACATCAAATCAACAACAATGCAAATTGTACATTAATAAAGGCAACTGGAAATTTGAAGATGCAACTGCAAAAAGTAATATCATCAGTCATCATACCTGGCACACCGGTGTTTCAATGATTGATATAAATAATGATAGTTGGCTGGATATTTATGTTTGCAACAGTGGTTATGGTTTGAATGATGACAGGGCAAATGAATTATGGATCAACCAGCATGATGGAACTTTTAAAGAAGAAGCACATCAATATGGTTTGGATGATAAAGGCCCTTCCACTCAAGCTGCTTTTTTTTGATTATGATCATGATGGCGATCTTGATTGTTTTGTGTTGAATAATGATCCGCAGTCAATAAATAATTTTGGTTACAATAGTTATTTAAGGAACGTTCGTGATACAATAAACGGCGATCATTTATATAGAAATGATAACGGAAAATTTGTTGATGTAAGTCAGCAGGCGGGCATTTATCAAAGCTCCATTGGTTTTGGTTTAGGCGTTACAGTTGCTGATATAAACAATGATGGTTGGGAAGATATGTATGTATCAAATGATTTTTTTGAGCGTGATTATTTATACATCAATCAACATAATGGCACATTTAAAGAAGTCTTAGATAGTGAGATGGAACATAGCAGCCAGGGTTCAATGGGTTCTGATATTGCAGATATTAATAATGATGGTTACATGGATATATTTACAACGGAAATGTTGCCCGAGAGTGATTATCGTTTAAAGACCAATATTAAGTTTGATGAATACGATATAGAAAATGAAAAACATTTGCAGGATTTTCATCACCAGCTTACCAGCAATTGTTTGCAATTAAATAACCAGGATGGAACATTCAGCGAGATTGCACAGTTGGCGGGTGTTGATGCAACAGGCTGGAGTTGGGGCGCTTTAAATTTTGATTTTGATAACGATGGATGGAAAGACATTTTTGTTTGCAATGGATTATACCGCGATTTAACCGACCAGGATTTTTTGGCATTTGCCGGCGATGATGCTACGAGACAGCAAATGCAGAATGGCCAATTAAGCTGGCAGGATATATTAAATAAAATACCATCAACACCGATACCTAATTATGTATTCATAAATCAGCATAATCTTTTATTTAAAAATGAAAGTAATGCGCTTGGCTTTTCCACTCCAACTTTTAGCAATGGAGCAGCTTATGGAGATTTAGATGGTGATGGCGATCTTGACCTGGTTATTAATAATGAAAACATGCCTGCGTTTATTTATCGCAACATGTCATCAGAAAAACTGCATCATCATTATTTAAAAATCCACTTGAAAGGAAGTGATAAAAATACTTTTGGTTATGGAACAAAAGTTTCAGTTTACACAAAAGCTGGAATGCAAGTGTTAGAACAACAACCGGAACGCGGTTTTCAAAGCAGTGTAGATCCTGAACTGGTTTTTGGATTAAATAACGTCGATCATGTTGACAGCCTTTCTATCAAATGGCCTAACAACAAAGTGCAAAAGCTTACAAATATTAAAGCAGATACAACGCTTGTATTGTTTGAAAAAAATGCAACACTTGATTACGTAATTCCATCTTCACCAAATGATCAATTATATACAAATGTTGCAACTCAATTATTAAAAGGAAATATTGTTCACCATGAAAATGATTATATAGATTTTGATGATGAGCCGTTGATTCCAAAAATGCTTTCAACTGAAGGTCCGCGTCTTGCAATTGGTGATGTTAATGGCGATGGATTGCAGGATTTTTTTATGGGCAGCGCTATGGCTGACACTGCAAAAATTTTCATTCAACAAAAAGACGGATCATTCATACAAAAAACCGAAGATGCTTTTATAAAAGATAAATATTGTGAAGATGTAGGCGCTGAATTTTTTGATGCTGATGGTGACGGTGATCTCGATTTAATTGTCGCATCCGGTGGTAACCAGGCGCCGCAAGGTGCTCCATATCTCGATACTCGTTTATACATCAACGATGGTAAAGGGAATTTTACACGCCGTACAAATTTTCCAACTGTTTCTGTTAATGCATCTTGTGTGCGTGTTGGTGATTTTGATGGTGACGGCAAGCCCGACATTTTTATCGGTGGCAGATGTGTGTCTGGCAGTTATGGCATTATTCCGCAGAGCTTTTTATTAAAGAATAACGGCAATGGAAATTTTACTGATGTTACAAAGCAAACCGCACCTGAGCTTTTAAACTTAGGTATGGTTGCAGATGCAGAATGGGCAGATGTGGGTGGCGGTGGTAACAAAGAATTGATTGTTGCCGGCGATTGGATGCCGGTTGAAATTTTAAAATATGTTAATCATCAATTAAAAATTATTAAAACGATTCCCAATTCATCCGGCTGGTGGAATAGTATTGTTGTTGCGTATATAAATAATGATGGAAAGCCTGATATTATTGCAGGCAATATGGGTTTGAATTCACGCATCAAACCTGATAGTTTGCATCCTGCAAAAATGTATGTCAGTGATTTTGCAAACAATGGAAAAACAGAATGTATCCCGGTGTATTATAAAACTGATGGAAAGGCTTATCCATATTTTTTAAAAGATGATATTGAAAAACAATTGCCGCAACTCAAGAAAAAGTTTTTGCATTATTCAAATTATGCCGGCAAATCAATTGATGAAATTTTTTCAAAAGAAGAGTTAAGTAAAGCAACTGTTTTTACAGTTACTCAACCTCAAACAGTCGTCTATCTTAACAAGGGCAATTACAATTTCCAGGTTGAATATCTGCCGGTGCAATCGCAGCTTTCAACAGTAAATTGTATTACTGTTACCGATCTGAATAATGATGGCATTAAAGATATTTTTATGGCGGGCAATTTTTATGGATTGAAACCGCAGGGCGGAAGATTTGATGCGAATTATGGAACAACTTTATTAGGAACATCATCGCATACATTTCAATATACGCCGCCGGCCCAAAGCGGTTTATTTGTAAACGGCCAGGCAAGATGTATTGATACAATCAAAAATGCAAGAGGCGAGAATTATATTTTGGTTGGAATGAATGATGGTCCGCTGTACATGTTTAAAAAGAAAAAATAAAGTTTTTTAATTGCATTTTAGCGTGCTTGATAACTGGCTTTTTTAATTTTTAATTTTGACTTTTTACTTAATATTTTTAGCTTATCAATTTGCTGTATGAAAAAAATTATTGCCTTCATCTTTTCATTATTAATTATTAATTATTCATTTTCACAAGATCCATGGATAATTAAAGCCGATAAAATTGATCCCATAAATTATTATGGAATTACAGTTGCCAATGGAATGATTGGTATTGTTTCATCGCCTGAGCCATTTAAAGTAAAAGACGTGGTGCTTGCAGGTGCTTATGATTTATATGGAAGAGGTCGGGTAAGTAATTTTTTGCGCAGCTTCAATTTACTAAATATGTACTTGGAAATTGATGGCAAAAGAATAGATGCAAAATCAGTTTCAAATTTCAACCAGCAATTGGATATGCATCATGCTTCATTTACCACAAGTTTTGATTATGGCGATAAAGCTTCTGTTCAATACACGTATTATGCTTTGCGCCATTTGCCTTTTACTGTTTTAATGAACGTAACTATCATTGCAAAAAAAGACATCAATATAACAGCAGCAAGTGTAATGGAAGCGCCGGATGCATTGCGTGATGTTGAAAATTATTATAATGAAATTGATCGTCCGCATGTAACCATTTCATTGCTTACATCGCAGGCAAAATCTCCAACAGGAAAATTATTAATGTGTGCTTCCAATACATTTTTATTTGGTGAACCACATGGGAGTGAGCCAAAGGTGATCCATGAAATGTGGGACAACAACATGCACTTAATGAAATTCTCCAAAACTATTAAAGCGGGAACATCATATACATATGCTGTTGCCGGTTCTTCTATTACATCTGCGCAGCATGAAGATCCTTTAAATGAAGCAGAACGCATGACGATTTTTGCAAAGCTTGAAGGAAAAGAAAGACTCATGAATTTTCATAACAAAGCCTGGGATAGTTTATGGACAAGCGATATTGTGATCGATGGTGATCCGCAATCACAGCAGGATGTACATAGCATGTTGTATCATTTATATTCTTTCACAAGAGAAGGCACAGGTTATTCTTTATCGCCGATGGGTTTAAGTGGTTTGGGTTACAACGGACATGTTTTTTGGGATGCAGATCTGTGGATGTTCCCGGCATTGCTGGTAATGCATCCTGAGCTTGCAAAGAATATGGTTGATTATCGTTTTAATCGTCTGGATGAAGCAAAGCGCAATGCATTTTCGCATGGATATAAGGGCGCAATGTTCCCTTGGGAAAGCGCAGAAACAGGTGTTGAAGAAACACCGGTTTGGGCATTAAGCGGCCCATTTGAACATCACATCACCGCAGATGTTGCATTGGCTGCGTGGAATTATTATTGCGTTACACAAGACACCACATGGTTGCGCGAGAAGGGTTGGCCGATACTTTCATCAACTGCGGATTTTTGGACAAGTCGAGTTGAAAGAAACGGGCCGCATCATTACGATATAAAAAATGTTGTAGCTGCAGATGAATGGGCCGAGAACGTTGACAACAATGCATTCACCAATGCAGCAGCTATTGCTAACTTAAAAGCTGCAATATCCGCGGCAAATATTTTAGGTTTGAATGCAAATGGTGATTGGCAAAATGTTGCAGACAATATTCCCATCTTAAAAATGCAAAACGGCATTACACAGGAATATGCAGGTTATAAAGACACGGGTATTAAACAGGCTGATGTAAACCTGCTTGCTTATCCGCTAAAACAAATTACAGATACAGTGCAGATACGTAAAGACCTTGAGTTTTACAGTGCGCATGTTCCTAACCAGGGCACACCAGCTATGACGCAGGGAATTTTTGCATTATTATATGCACGCCTTGGCGATGGTGCAAAGGCTTATCAATGGTTTAAAGATGCGTATGAACCAAATCTTAATCCTCCATTTCGCGTAATTGCAGAAACAAAGGGAGGCACCAATCCATATTTTTTGCTACAGGTGCAGGCGGCATTTTGCAAGCTGTGCTTATGGGTTTTGGCGGCTTGGACATTACACCTCAAGGCATTACGCAAATAAAAACAGCCATGCCGTCGCAATGGAAATCGCTTACATTACAAGGCATCGGCTTTAATAAGAAAACTTATATAAAGAAATAAAAATGCAAAGTTTTAAGCTAAAACTTTGCATTTTATGGTATCCCTTTGTGAAGATTCCAATAATCTTAATTCCGAACTGCAGCCGTTTGAATATAGTTTTTCAGCAGCATTAAAAAATAAAAAAAACAGCAATCAAAATAATGTGAATTAAATGTAAGTTATTATTAGGTTATTTCATTGCAGTATATGTATCTTTCTCCCTTGAAAAGCCTTGTAGTAAAGGTTTTACTAAATAAATATTAACTCTTTAAATTTTAAAACATGGCAACAGCAAAAAAAGCCGCTCCAAAAAAAGCAGCAAGAAAACCAAATGCAGCATTTATGGCACCGCTTACACCGGGTGATAAATTAGCTG
>Ga0206942_1326_pt1 | contig 10814 bp, 4 predicted proteins | sample Alteio_BWOrgHeat_6_FD_153253 | JGI IMG/M metagenome (GOLD analysis project Ga0206942, IMG submission 153253) | Enriched cells from forest soil in Barre Woods Harvard Forest LTER site, Petersham, Massachusetts, United States -... | ecosystem: Environmental > Terrestrial > Soil > Temperate forest > O... | reverse complement strand
TAGTTGCGTTTGCAATGGCACCTTCACTAGGTGGTTTAATCCAGATTGGGATTAAAGTACCTGAATTGGTAATACCTGAGCTTACATCTTGGTTGGATTTTAACCAAAGCCAGCTAATATCGATATTCCAAGCATCATGGTTTGTATAGAACCCGGCGCCAATTCTTACGCCAGCATCCCAAGCCCAATCACGGTGATCGCTAGAAAATCCTAACAGTTCGCCTCCGGTAAGAGGAAAGCCGTCATTTGTTACAGCCGTTGTTGTCGCGTTTCCACTCGTATTGGTCACTGCATACTCCAAGCCTTCCATTTTTGGCTGAAGAATTAAGAGATCTATATGAAAATAGAAATCGCTGGGACAAGAAAGGCCCAAATCTTTTGCGTAGTTATATCCATATGGTCCTGCTGGAGGCATCTCGCAGCATACCTCTTCTTTACATGGCACTATCTCCCTTCCACAATCTTTTTTTGCCGCATAAACGCTAGTTGTTACAGTTAGCGCGCATACGGAGGAAGTGAGCCACTTTATAAACCTACTTACTTGCATAAATACAATCTCCGATTTTTGTATTAGGACTTTGCAATCCCAAAATCAGGGTTTCTTCCATAGGAAGAGGCCCAGTCTGTTTTGCTATTCAATCCAGACAATAAATATTTCACTAGATTTTTCCAAGAAAATTTTTGAAAGAGATTGTTGAGAGATAAAAGAAAAGAAAAAAGGGCAGCTAAAAAGCTGCCCCTCAAATCATAGTTCCTAAACTGGAAGTTTAGAAGTCAAATAAGAATCGAAGAGAGAGACCATTAAAACTTAGGTCGCCTCGAGCTACAATTTCATTTGAGCTTACTGAATCTGCAGAAAGGAATCTTCTCAATTGGTTATGTGACCACCATTGTTGGAACTCATACATTCCTTGGATTCTGAAATGATGTCTGTGGTGGTTCAAATAAGTTCCCCAAGAGATACCAAGCTGTAAATCCAATACAGGCACGTTTGTGTAGAACCTGTGGTTGAACTCAAAGCTATAAACTCCTAATGGCATTTGTTCAAAGACGCTGTATTTGCTATAAAGCATAGAAAATGCAACGTTACTATGGATTCCCCATCCTCCATCAAAATTGAAGTCTGAAGCAAAACCTGCTCTTGCACCAAATCCCCAGTATTCATGGTCAGCATCAAATTGTGCGCCATTAAAAGGAGCGTTAGTGTTTGCAAGTACAATCAAGCCGCCGTATCTAGCAGCATAGCGTTGATCGATCCAAGCGCCTCTCAATCCTAAATAGGGATGAAAGCAAAAATAGGGGCTAACCATATAAGGTTTGCCAAGGCTGATATCCAATTCATTGATCGAAACACGCCATCTTGCAGAAGCTAGTGTGTTTGATTGGTTAGCAATTGCAGAAGAATTTGGTGGTTTGATCCAAATAGGAACTAAAACACCTGAGTTAGTGATCGAAGAACTAACTTCTTGGCTTTTCTTGAAATAGAGCCACTCTAGATCAATTGTCCAAGAATCTTCAGCTAGGTAAAATCCGATCCCTACGCGGAAGCCTGATCCCCATTTCCAATCATGTTGATCGCTGGAGAACCCAAGTACTTCGCCGCCTGTGAGTGGGAAACCATTGTTTCCAACAACATCAGTAACACCGCTAGTATTGGTTACTGCATATTCTAAGCCTTCCATTTTCACTTGAAGGAGCAGCCAATCTGCCCAGAAATAAAAATCGCTAGGACAAGAAAGTCCTAGATCACATGGAAAGTTGTACCCAAATGGCCCGGCTGGGGGCATATCGCAGCACACCTCTTCTCTTGGACACGGAATTACTTCCTTGCAATCATTTCTTGCAGCGTGAGCGCTTGTAGCTAGCAGAAGCGCTAACAGAGAGGAAGCAAGTGTCTTTCTAAACCTACTTACTTGCATATATACAATCTCCGGTTTGTTTAAATACGATAGCTTTTTAGCCATCCTGGGAGTTTCCACAAGGGAATACAATCCCCAGTTCTCCTATTAATCTAGACAATAAAATATTTCACTTTAAAATCCAGTTTTTTTTTTAATTAGAGACATTTTCTCGAGGGAAAAAACTGCTTTTACCCGAGTCCGAGACCGTGTCCGTGACCGAGACCGAATCTTTTTTTTTCTTAGATTTTCAGTGACGGGCTCAAGCGAAAATGTAAATTTCTTTGCAGAAAAAGAAGGCTTTACGATATCTTGTTCATTATCTTTTTAAGTTACACCTTCTGAAAAAGGAAACGAGAAAAGAATAGGACAACAGTGATTGTCTAAGCGATGTTTTGACAATAGAACAGAGCGCTATGTAAGTTTAATAAAAGGAGCCGAGTTTGTGCGGGTAACGTTTTTATAACGTTATCCAGAATAACTCGTCAAAATTGATCAAATTTTTTATTGAGAATTTGATCCTAGTTCAGATTGAATGCTGACGGCGTGGATGAGGCATGCAAGTCGAACGGAATTGTAGCAATGCAATTCAGTGGCGGAAGGGTTAGTAATACATGGGTAATCTGCCTCTTGCCTGGGGATAACGGCTGGAAACGGCCGCTAATACCGAATGAGGTGACTTAAGGCATCTTAAGTTTATCAAAGTTGGGGACCTTGAAAGGGGCCTTGCGGCAAGAGAAGAGCTCATGGGATATCAGCTAGTTGGTGAGGTAATGGCTTACCAAGGCTAAGACGTCTAGGCGGATTGAGAGATTGACCGCCAACACTGGGACTGAGATACTGCCCAGACTCCTACGGGAGGCTGCAGTCGAGGATCTTTCGCAATGGGCTAAAGCCTGACGAAGCGACGCCGTGTGAGTGAAGAAGGCCTTCGGGTTGTAAAGCTCTTTCGCCTGGGAACAAGAGAAGCTGGTAAATAATCAGCTAATTTGAGGGTACTAGGTAAAGAAGCACCGGCTAACTCCGTGCCAGCAGCTGCGGTAATACGGAGGGTGCAAGCATTAATCGGATTTATTGGGCGTAAAGGGCGCGTAGGCGGTAGGGAAAGTCAGATGTGAAATTCCGGGGCTCAACTTCGGAACGGCATCTGAAACTTCCTTACTAGAGGTAAGGCGGGGAAAACGGAATTCCACATGTAGCGGTGAAATGCGTGGATATGTGGAAGAACACCGGTGGCGAAGGCGGTTTTCTAGCCTTTACCTGACGCTGAAGCGCGAAAGTGTGGGGAGCAAACAGGATTAGATACCCTGGTAGTCCACACCGTAAACGATGTATACTAGATGTAATCGGATTCAACCCCGGTTGTGTCGGAGCTAACGCGTTAAGTATACCGCCTGGGGAGTACGCTCGCAAGGGTGAAACTCAAAAGAATTGACGGGGGCCCGCACAAGCAGTGGAGCATGTGGTTTAATTCGATGCAACGCGAAGAACCTTACCCAGGCTCGAAATGTAGAGGACGACTTCAGAAATGAAGTTTCCCGTAAGGGTCTCTATATAGGTGCTGCATGGCTGTCGTCAGCTCGTGCCGTGAGGTGTTGGGTTAAGTCCCGCAACGAGCGCAACCCTTATCGTTAGTTGCCAACGGTTTCGGCCGGGAACTCTAACGAGACTGCCTGGGTTAACCAGGAGGAAGGTGAGGATGACGTCAAGTCCGCATGGCCTTTATGTCTGGGGCAACACACGTGCTACAATGGCAGGTACAGAAGGCAGCGAAACCGTGAGGTGGAGCAAATCCTAAAAAGCCTGTCTCAGTTCGGATTGTAGTCTGCAACTCGACTACATGAAGTTGGAATTGCTAGTAATGGCGGGTCAGCTACACCGCCGTGAATACGTTCCCGGGCCTTGTACACACCGCCCGTCACATCATGGGAGTTGGTTTTACCCGAAGTCGATGACTCAAGCCGTAAGGCAGAGAGTCGCCTAAGGTGAGGCCGATGACTGGGATGAAGTCGTAACAAGGTAGCCCTATCGGAAGGTGGGGCTGGATCACCTCCTTTTAAGGACAAAGCTAGGAAACTTCGGTTTCCTTTGCTTAGGTTGAGACAAACTCGGATTTCCTTATACTAGCGCTCTTTTTCTATTGTCAAAGCGGAATGTCGCCAAGAGGGGGCTTAGCTCAGCTGGTAGAGCATCAGATTTGCATTCTGAGGGTCAGGAGTTCGAATCTCCTAGCCTCCATAAAGTGCGGTTATAGCTCAGTTGGTTAGAGCGCGACACTGATAATGTCGAGGTCCCAAGTTCAAGTCTTGGTAACCGCAAATCTCCTCATCGAAGGAGATAACGCTATCTTGAAAGACTTACAATGGATAAGTAAATTATTTAAAGTATCAGAGGGATTTGATACTCGGACAAAAGTCCAAGTACAAACGACCCTCATATGGTAAATAACAAGCATATCAATGCAATTATAATTGAACCAAATTAAGTAAAAACAATTTGCTAATTAAGACTGGCGCATGAAAAGTGTAGTCCCGATGTGGGATTATATCTTAAGGCGTTTGGCTGCAAATACAATATTTGTGGTGGTCAAGATACTAAGGGCTGTTGGTGGATGCCTAGGCATCGTGAGGCGAAGAAGGACGCGCTAACCTGCGAAAAGCTTCGGGGAGCCGGAAAGAGGCTTTGATCCGTAGATATCCGAATGGGGAAACCCTGTAGAATAACACTCTACCATTTGTTCATGAATACATAGTGGACAAAAGCGAGACCCGCTGAAGTGAAACATCTCAGTAAGCGGAGGAAAAGAAATTCAAATGAGATTCCCTAAGTAGCGGCGAGCGAAATGGGAATAGCCTAAACCAGGAGATTTATCTTCTGGGGTTGCAGGACCTGTCCAATACATTTCAGAATTTTAGCTGAACCACCTGGGACGGTGGGCGATACAGAGTGAAAGCCTCGTAGGCGAAAAGAGGATGAAATGGGATGGGTATCCTAAGTAGGGCCGGACACGTGAAACCCGGTCTGAATCTGGGGAGACCACTCTCCAAGGCTAAATACTACACGATGACCGATAGTGAACCAGTACCGCGAGGGAACGGTGAAAAGAACCCCTGTTAGGGGAGTGAAATAGAACCTGAATCCAGCAGCTTACAAACGGTCAGAGGCCTATGCCCTTTTTAAGGGAATGGCTGATGGCGTGCCTTTTGCATGATGAGCCAGCGACTTACGTAGTATGGCAAGGTTAAGGGATGAAATCCCGGAGCCAAAGTGAAAGCGAGCGTGAATAGCGCGACAAGTCATACTATGTAGACACGAAACCAAGTGATCTATCCATGGCCAGGTTGAAGCAGGGGTAAAACCCTGTGGAGGACCGAACTAGTAACTGTTGAAAAAGTTTTGGATGAGCTGTGGATAGGGGTGAAAGGCCAATCAAACTTGGTGATATCTTGTTCTCTCCGAAATAACTTTAGGGTTAGCCTCAGCGATATATTCTGTTAGGGGTAGAGCACTGGATCCACTAGGGGACCTACCGGTCTACCAAAGGGAGCCAAACTCCGAATACTAATAGAAGAGCTGGGAGATAGACAGTGGGGGATAAGCTTCATTGTCAAAAGGGGAACAGCCCGAACCGCCGGTTAAGGCCCCAAATTCTACGCTAAGTGAGAAAGGAAGTGAAGTTTCAAAGACAGTTGGGATGTTGGCTTAGAGGCAGCCATCATTTAAAGAGTGCGTAACAGCTCACCAATCGAGAGACTTTGCGCCAATAATATACGGGACTAAAGTGTAGAGCCGAAGCCGCGGATGTATACGTAAGTATACGTGGTAGGAGAGCGTAGTATGCAGCGATGAAGATATACCGAAAGGAGTGTTGGAGCGCATACTAGTGAAGATGCATGGCATGAGTAAACGACAAAGGGGGTGAGAATCCCCCTCGCCGAAAACCCAAGGTTTCCAGGGTAAAGCTCGTCTTCCCTGGGTTAGCCGGCCCCTAAGCCGAGGCTGAAAAGCGTAGGTGATGGAAAACAGGTTAAATATTCCTGTGCCGCCTAAGACAATGGGATGGAGTGACGAAGTAAGTTAAGCGCGCGGACGATCGGAAATGTCCGTTCGGCTACGAGGCCTGCCTGTAGGCAAATCCGCAGGTGCAAGCCAGATAGCTGACAAGGGGAATCTTCGGAGGAACCGATGGCGTAGCGCGATGCTTCCAAGAAATAACTCCTAACCGTCGATGGTGACCGTACCAAAACCGACACAGGTGGGTGAGAAGAATATTCTAAGGCGCGCGAGAGAACTCTCGTTAAGGAACTCGGCAAATTGTCCCCGTAACTTCGGGAGAAGGGGAACCCTCTTTTGTTATATGTACAATAGAAGCAAAAGAGGGTCGCAGAGAATCGGCCCAGGCAACTGTTTAACAAAAACACAGCACTATGCGAAGTCGTCTAAGACGATGTATATGGTGTGAAACCTGCCCAATGCCAAAAGGTCAAAAGGAGGCGTCAGCCGTAAGGCAAAGCGCTGAATTTAAGCCCTGGTGAATGGCGGCCGTAACTATAACGGTCCTAAGGTAGCGAAATTCCTTGTCGGGTAAGTTCCGACCTGCACGAATGGTATAATGATCTGGGCGCTGTCTCAACGAGAGACTCGGTGAAATTGTAGTAGCAGTGAAGATGCTGTTTACCCGCGACAAGACGGAAAGACCCCGTGAACCTTTACTGTACTCTGATATGGGCTCTTAATTTGTCATGTGTAGGATAGCCAGGAGGCACTGAAGGAGGCGCGCTAGCGTTTCTGGAGCCAACGTTGAAATACTGGCCTTGACAAATCGAGAATCTAACGAAACCCTGTAAACCAGGGTTCGGACAGTGTCAGACGGGCAGTTTTACTGGGGCGGTATCCTCCTAAAGAGTAACGGAGGAGTTCAAAGCTTGCCTCATCTTGGTTGGCAATCAAGAATAGAGCGTAAAGGTAGAAGGCAGGTTGACTGCGAGACCTACAAGTCAAGCAGCTGCGAAAGCAGGACTTAGTGATCCGGCGGTGGAAAGTGGAATCGCCGTCGCTCAACGGATAAAAGGTACTCCGGGGATAACAGGCTTATCGCCACCAAGAGTTCATATCGACGTGGCGGTTTGGCACCTCGATGTCGACTCATCGCATCCTGGGGCTGTAGAAGGTCCCAAGGGTTTGGCTGTTCGCCAATTAAAGCGGTACGCGAGTTGGGTTCAAAACGTCGTGAGACAGTTTGGTCCCTATCTATCGCGGGCGTAGGATACTTGAGAAGAGCCGCTTCTAGTACGAGAGGACCGAAGTGGACGAACCTATGGTGTTCCGGTTGTACTGCCAAGTGCATCGCCGGGTAGCTATGTTCGGAAAGGATAAGCGTTGAAAGCATCTAAACGCCAAGCCTCCTTCAAGATAAAGTATCCCTATCAGACCCCCGGAAGATCACCGGGTTGATAGGTTGGATGTGTAAGCACGGCAACGTGTTCAGCTAACCAATACTAATCGGTCGATTGGCTTGACCACTTTTTTTCAATAGAACAATCAGCATGTTCTGATTGATAGTGGAAAGCAGCGAAACGTAGTTCTTCATGCGCCAGTTTTATTTAGCAAATGCAACTAATTCATTGTAAGTCAACTCAGGAGAAGAAGCTTCTAAAGGCATATCTCGCAGTAACGAAGTTACTGCCACGGTACTTCTGCCTTCTGACTTTAACATTCATCCTGGTGGCCATAGAGAAGGGGAAATACCTGATCCCATCCCGAACTCAGAAGTCAAGCCCTTCTTCGCCAATGGTACTATGCTCAAGAGTATGGAAGAGTAGGTTGTCGCCAGGTTCTTTCTTCATGCCCTAGTCTTCGGACTAGGGCTTTTTTATTTCTTGTTTTTTTAGAAAAATATGTACTATCATTCTGCCCTTATTTTACGAGGAATCATGAAGGTAATTAAACAATATCTACCAATCTTTTTTAGCTTTACAGCTCTTGCACTATCCCTATTTGCTTTTTACAATTCGAAAGTGATTCCTTTAGAGACAGAGAGAAGATTTGCAAAAAAAATCCTCACAACGGTGAAATCTTGTGTCGAATACAATCAGGAGATCACAGGAAAAGAAGATATTTACAATATCCTAGCGCAAGTAGAAGAGCAGTATAAGATTATAGAGACAGGAAGCGATGATCTAAGAGTAAAGTATGTCCATTCTCAAGGCTGTTTTGAGCATGTCTTTGCCTGCTTTCAAGCACTTGGTGATATCGAAGAGATGATTGGTGTAATCCATACTCCCATGCCTGCAACGCCTTTATGCATCAAACCGGAAGGAGATGTAAGGGGAGTATTAGATCAATCTATTCGTCATGACCTAGCGAAACTTCTTACCGTAAGATCACGGGCGCAGATCATTAGGGAATATTTGATGAAGGGCGCCAAGCTCTACATTGTCTATCCGCAAGGCGGCTTTGAAAAAAGATCAGCTCCGCAACAGCAGGTTTATAAAGAGGAGATAGAACGATTTGCAGGGAATCTCTTTGATTGGGTGCTGACAACCAATAAAATTGCAGATGATATGGTGGGAGCAACCTATCTCTTTCGCAATATGGATAGACAGGTCTTTGCGTTTTCAATTAAATCTAAACAGGCAAATGATATTCACTCCCAATCTGAATGGGGCATCTGGTTTGGCCCTGTTGTAGAGTCTAGCATTGCCGATCGGGTCAATGGTGTCTTTGATTATCTATCTAGCAAGGGCGGGCCTGATCTTAGGAATGAGATTTAGCCAAAAGCATAGAAAAGGGTGCTATCTCAAAGGTTTGGGGTAGCATTGGTCCATCTTTAGATAAGTAGTGTTCTCCCCAATCTTTTTCTGTGTTTACTACTTCAAACCATTTGCCAGGCGGAAGAGTGACAGGGAATTTATTCATAGATGGATTAAAGGCTACATAGAGATTTTCTTTGCCCTTCAGGACAACAGCAATAAAACGGTTGTTCCAATCCGCTTTCAAGGGTTCAGTTCCATGCCAGATAAATTCTTTTTCTTTCATGAAAATAGAATTTCTAGCTCTTCTAAATGCGATGAGGGCAGAAAAAAAGCTGAATATTTTTTTATTTTGGTCCCAGTTTAGATAGCTGATCTCATTGTCCTGTACATAAGGATTGTTATTGCCCTTTTGGCTATGTCCCACCTCATCTCCCATCTTTATGAGAGGAATGCCTTGAGAGAGAAAGAGAGCAATTAAGAAATTTCTCATCTGTTTTTCTCTCAAGTGGTTGATCTTGGGATTATCGGTTGGCCCTTCCACTCCGCAGTTCCAGCTAAGGTTATTGTCTGTGCCGTCGTTATTGCCCTCTCCGTTTTCTTCATTATGTTTTAGGTTGTAACTCACAAGATCCATAAGTGAAAATCCATCATGAGTAGTGACGTAATTTACGCATTGGGAAGGCGACTGAAACTTCTTGTGGCTACCTGTAAAAACTTCTGCAAAGGGAGACTGGCTGCCATCAGTCCCTTTGATGTAGGCACGGACATGATCTTGAAAATCTCCATTCCAAACAGACCAAGGGCCCCATTTAGGAAAAGAGTCGCCCTGTTTATTCCCAACAGCATCCCAAGGCTCTGCAATGAGCTTTACCTTATTGATTACTGGATCGCTAGCAATACGCTTTAGCAGGGGAGAATCGGTTATAATTCTTCCCTCAGTATCCCGATTGAAAACGGAGGCCAGATCAAAACGAAAGCCGTCCACATGCATCTCCTCTATCCAATATCTTAAAGAAGAGAGGATCAAATCCTGGACAACAGGATGGTTGCAATTCAGGGTATTTTTACAACCTGTATAATCCTGATAGCTGCCATCTGCATTGAGAAGGTAGTAGACGCTATTATCTAGTCCTCGAAAGTTCACATAATAGTTGATGTTCGCCTCTTCTCCGGTATGGCTATAAACAACATCTAAGAGAATTTCCATGCCGTTTCTATGAAGCTCTCTCACCAAGGTCTTAAATTCTCCGATCGGATCTGAAACGCCATATTTGTGATAAGGGGCAAAAAAATGAAGGGTGTTGTAGCCCCAATAATTGGTGTAACGCTTTCCTGTTTTAGGGTTCACATCAAAACAGTAGGTCTCATCAAATCCAAAAATAGGCATGAGCTCGATGCAATTAACGCCAAGCTCCTTCAAATAGGGAATTTTCTCAATGATGCCAAGAAATGTTCCAGGCTTAGTTACTCTAGCTGTTGAATGTTGGGTAAATCCCCGCACGTGCATTTCATAGATAATGAGATTTTCTTTAGATATATTAGGAGAAAAAACGCCCTGCCAATCAAAGGTTTCAATAACTCTTACTTGATTACTCTTTACATAAGGATCGGATAGCCAAGCCTCTTTTTTAAAGAGCTGCCCTTTTTTTGGATCATAGGGGCCTTCTGCTCGAAAAGCGTAGGTGAGATTATCCGTGAAGCCTTCCACCTCTACATGCCACACATTTTCAGTGCGGTTTAGAAGAATTTCTTGGAAAAGCTTTCCCTCTTTAAATAAACCTAAGAACACAGCGGTTGCGGACCCGGAAAAAACAGCAAAATTTGCTCTATTTTGGGTAATTGTCAGACCTAGAGGATCTTTTCTTCCCTTGAGGATTTTCAATTGCTTTTCCTAATTGCTTAAAGACTGTTAATCCGCAATATAGGAAAAGCTATTTTAAATTGAAAGGTTCAGACTTTAACGGGCTCTGATGATTGGTAAAATGGAGAAGCGCGCAGTGCAAGTCTCACTTCTTCAAGCTTTGCAGATACCAGTGATGGGAATGCAAACTCAGATCTCTTTGCTACTCTAGCAAAAAGTTCAAAGTTACGTAAGTCTTCAATAAAATGCTCTTCCGTGTCACCCTGTTTAACTTTATTTAGCAAAATGCAAATCTCTTTG
>Ga0206942_1274_pt1 | contig 10940 bp, 6 predicted proteins | sample Alteio_BWOrgHeat_6_FD_153253 | JGI IMG/M metagenome (GOLD analysis project Ga0206942, IMG submission 153253) | Enriched cells from forest soil in Barre Woods Harvard Forest LTER site, Petersham, Massachusetts, United States -... | ecosystem: Environmental > Terrestrial > Soil > Temperate forest > O... | reverse complement strand
CGGAAGAAAATTCTGATTCTGAAATCGTTCAGAAATTAAAACCGGAGCGACCGGAAACACCTGACCCATTCGAACTCGTTGAAACTGCCGAGCCAAAAGAAACCGAGGCACCACCTGTTGAAATTCAGAAATGGGTTCGCCCAGCCAAACATCGCGCCCTCGCTGATTTTACCATGCATGAATTATTATCGGATGATACTTCACATAAAGTATATAAAGCGTCACTCGAAACAGAAGATCAGATCATCGCTTTTATTTATAAAGAAGTTCCTGACAATTCTCTGATATGCCAGCTGGAATCTGTCGCTGCCGGTTATTTTGAACTGCTTGCGACATCCGATTATATTCCAGCTACATATGCGGTTTATGATAAAGATCCGGAAACTGGCGAAGAAAAATGTGTTGGTGTTGCTTCCGAGGAAATACCTGACTTTAAATCGCTTGCCAAAGATGGGTTGACGATGGAGGATCTGGATCTTGCATTTATCAATCAAAGACATTTGACGATTGCAGTACTGGAACAACTGGATCAAACATTAAAATGTCTGGAAAAAGAAAAACTCACTTTATCGAGACAATTACGAAAACTGGAAAATAATAAGAAAAAAATTCAAACCAGACTCAAGGAAAAGGAATATACGAATGAATTTGTGACAGAATCAATCAACATAAATCGAAAGAACACACTTGATACGCTTGAAACTGAAGAGAAGCAAGTTGATATCAATCGTAGAATAAAAGCATTTGAAGAAAAGATGGCGATTGATTATCGAGGATTGACTCCCGATGAATTAAAACGTTTTCGTATCTCCAAAGGACTCGGAGTTACTCTGGCTGCCTGCCATATTCTTGTTGAGGAAGATTTACATAAAAATAATCTGGATAAAACCGGAAGGCGATTCGATTGTGACATGACGCTCTGGGAAATACTGGAGGCATTCAAAACACGAAATGCTTTAGCCAAATTGTTCAGTCCTCGCGATTCAGGATTTCATACGTCTGTGATAAGCGCTTATGACATTGCACATTTTCCCAATTTTCGGGACTGTATACCTGGCTATTGGCCACCGAATAAAGCTATTACTGTTGCCAGTTTCCATCTTATTACAGAATCCATTCGAGTGATGACAAAAGTTGTAAAGTCTAATTTGAATATTCGAATTAATGATTACACAGAAGAAGAAAATGCAATTTTCAAAACACTGGAAACCAATTTTGTAAGTAGAGATTATGCCAATCGTACTTACCTAAAATTTATTTTTACCCAAAAATTATTATATCAGGACATTACAAGAGAACATCTTTACTTGCATTATCACCACACGTTTAAGGGAAAAAATGATTATCTGGCTAACCACATGACAGAACTCATGGAATCTCGCAGGATTATGTTTCAAAATGAATTTCTTTCAATACCGGAATGTCGTGAGTTTATCAAAAAAAATCATGAAGAAATCGCAACAAAACTATTAATACAATTAAAATCAGCAGGACTTTTTTATCAGGACGCAGGTTCTACTGAAGGAAAACCGGATATATCTGATGCTCTTCTCATTAAAAAACGATCGGAAGAATTATTGGATCTGATTCAGCAGGAAGAAATCAAACAAAGCACCAGACCGCGAAAGTTATCTGTTATGTCGCCCGCCAGTGATGAAAAAACGATTGAACCTGACATTATAAAATTATGCAACCATTACAACCAGATGGATCGGATGATTCAGACAGCAATGGCACATTATAAAAATGAGGGTAGTTTTTTCAGTGGATTATATAATTTTTGGCGCACACATACAACGCTTGCAGATCATATTATAAAAAAATGCAAAACCGTTCAGCAAAATATTCAGATGGCTTCTCAAGCAAGTTACATTAATGGAATGGCAACTCTCTATCTATATATCCATAAAAAATTGGCTATATTCGAAAAAGACAAGACCGAAAGAGAATCCAAAGGTGAAGTTGTTCAACTGGGCGGGATGCATATTACGCTTATCAATCTGGCTACAAATCTTCAAAAGACTGTACTGCCTGAAGTATCGCTTGCTGTGATACTCATGGAGCAGGCAGCAAGTCAGAAGTCAACAAAGGGCAAGGTGCAGGATCCTGGTAATGGAATGCGGTGAGTGAAAAATCTAACGTTCCCCCCTTCCTTTCCTTCCCCCACAAAACGGGGGGAAGGGAGGCACAGTAGCAAAACTAATATAGAATTTGATACCGTGGGTTCCTTCCCCCCGTTTTGTGGGGGAAGGAAAGGAAGGGGGGAATGTAAAATTTCAAAACGAACCCTGCAAATTTTAGATCACGCTTCCAGTTTTTTATATTTCATCCTATGCGGCTGCTTCGCTTTATCCCCCAAACGACGCAAGCGATCTTCTTCATAATCCGTATAATTCCCGGTAAAAAATGCAACAGAACCATCTTCCTCGAATGCCAGAATATGTGTCGCCACTCGATCGAGAAACCACCGATCATGTGAAATAACCATTGCAGAACCTGGAAACGTTAATAACGCCTCTTCCAATGCACGCAATGTTTCAACATCCAGATCATTTGTCGGTTCATCGAGTAATAATACGTTACCACCACTGCTTAATAATTTGGCCAGATGCACACGATTACGTTCACCACCTGACAAATCCTGAATAAACTTCTGCTGATCTGTACCCTTGAAATTAAATCGTCCCACATAAGCACGTGACGGTGTCTGGTAATTTCCAATCGTCATGATATCCATGCCGCCTGAAATTTCCTGCCAGACTGTATTTTTTCCATTGAGTGAATCACGGCTTTGATCAACATAAGCAAGTTTAACGGTATCACCCAGCCGAATTTCACCCGCATCAGGCTGTTCAATGCCCATCAGCATTTTAAATAATGTCGATTTACCGGCGCCATTCGGCCCAATAATTCCTACAATGGCACCTTTTGGAATACTGAAACTGATATTTTCAAATAACTGGCGTCCTTCAAAACGCTTGCCAAGATTTGTGACATCAATAACCAGATCACCCAGACGTGGGCCTGGTGGAATATACAATTCCATCGTCTCATTACGCTTTTGAAATTCCTGAGATGAGAGCTCTTCAAATCGGGCGATACGCGCTTTACTTTTCGCGTGACGGCCTTTCGGGTTCGTTCGTACCCACTCCAACTCTGCTTTCATGGCTTTCGTATGCGCTGTTTGCTGACGTTCTTCCTGCTCCAGACGTTTTTCCTTTTGATCAAGCCAGGAGGAGTAATTGCCTTCATACGGAATGCCTTGTCCACGATCCAGTTCGAGAATCCAGCCTGCAGCATTATCCAGAAAATACCGATCATGCGTAACAGCTACCACAGTACCAGGATACTCATGCAAAAATCGTTCCAGCCATGCAACACTTTCGGCGTCGAGATGGTTAGTAGGTTCATCCAGCAATAACATATCCGGTTTGGATAACAACAAACGACATAATGCAACACGCCTGCGTTCACCACCTGATAATTTTGTCACATCTGCATCCCACGGTGGCAAGCGTAATGCATCGGCTGCGACTTCCAGTTTTCGCTCGAGCTCCCAACCATTGGCAGCATCAATTTTGCTTTGAAGTTCGCCCTGCTCTTCGAGCAATTTATTCATTTCATCATCTGTCATGGGCTCAGCAAATTTCATGCTGACTTCATTAAAGCGATTTAATATGACCATGGCCTCGCCGAGACCTTCCTCCACATTACCGCGAACATTTTTATCCGGATTCAGTTGAGGTTCCTGGGATAAAAAACCAATATGGATATCAGACTGTGGACGCGCCTCGCCCGTAAATTCCTTATCGATACCCGCCATGATTTTCAATAAAGAGGACTTACCTGAACCATTCAGCCCGAGTACACCAATTTTTGCATCAGGATAAAATGACAGCCAGATATTTTTTAAAATTTCTTTTTTAGGCGGAACGACTTTGCCAACGCCTTGCATGGTAAAAATAAATTGTGACATACGAAAACTCTTCTCTAATGGGTTGATTTAATAAACAGACAATAATGCCATAGAAAACACAAGATTGGTAAAAAAATTTTTTCTGACGGGCTATGCAGAAAAAGCAAAAAAATTAACACGTTACAATACGTTTCCGCTTATCTCATTCATTTAATCAATTAGTTACGCAACAACGCCGATATTATTGCCTATCTCCTTCATTTTAATCAACAATTAATGCGCCCGCATATAGCCATTCGCTGCCCACCTCTTCCAAACACTTGCACTATACTTAAAGCATATGATGGTAAGAGGTGTTTATGACTCATCCAGAATCTCAAGGCTCAAAAGAAAAAAAAGAAACTCCCGAGAGTCAATCCAGTCAACTCAATACTTCTAAAGATGTTCTACAATTTATAGCAACCGAATTTGAAAAAACCGATCTTAATACTTTGTTAAAAAACAGGATAATGGCTTCAGGACGTGCAATAGATGGTCTAGGAGTCTGTTCGGGTGTATCAGGCATGGCTCTGCAAAATTGGTTGTTATTACGCTATGATGGAATTAAAAAAATTAAAAGCCGAATAGATAATGTGCTTGAAATGAAAGAAGAAGAATTTAAAAAAACAGATACGGAAGAAAAATCCTATAAATATACCACAGATATGGAAGCTTTATTTGATGGTATTCATAGTTATCAAAAAACAAACCTGTTCCCACCATCAACGAACAAAAAAGGTCTTCAATCACCATTGGAAGTTGCTCCTGTTGTTTTATCAAGCGAATTACAAGAACAAGGTAATCTCGTGTTGGGCTATAGTTTTATAGATGTTTACTTTCAGGTTAATGATCTGATAAGCACTCTGGAAAAATTAAAAACAGCACAACAAAAATATCCGGATCAAACATTGGGATTTCATCTGTCAAAATCAAACCACAAAATTTTTGTAGGTTATGATATTGTTCAGAATATATGGGTTATGCTTGATATAAACAATCCGGATCAAATAATTTTTGAAAATACAGACTCTCTGGCAAAACGAATTATCGGATCTGCCTCCCCTAGTAAAGCTTCTGATATTCCAGATGTACGTATGTTTCAAAAAAAATGTGAGACATATCCGGACGATTTACGCGAAAAAATAAAACAGAAATTAAGTCACTCGACTGTTATGAGAGGTAACTTTGAAATTGGTTATGATCGAAATACAAATCAATTTATTATAAAAAATCCAAAATCCGATCCAGTTGTATCAATATTCAGAACTGAAATTTTTATGATAAGCGCCATCCAAAAAAAACTGGAAGAATCATTAAATGATCTTACGCGTGAGGTTGATGAAAAATCATCTAACAGATCCAATTTAAATATAGAACTGCAGCATTTAACGCATCATATCAAAATTCAATATAATAAAGAAAACGAGACATGGACATTATTTGATGAGCATCATAATCCCTGTGGTAATACAAAAAACACAAATGAAATAACACGATGGGTCATGTCTGAATTTTTAACATTCAATAATGTTTCTGTTTACCAGATTGATGTTCAATCTGATATAAAATCATTTTCCATACGTGATGAAAAAATTGATAGGATTATACGAGAGCTTGATAAAAATCATTGGGCATTATCAAAGAATATTAATAAAGAAAAAATACTTGCCTGTGATCGAGATGGAGGAACTCTTCTATATCTTGCAGCAATTGATGGTAACATTGATCTGATAAAACAGTTGATAGCAGCTGGTGCAGATGTAAATAAAGCCACTACTAAAGGCTATACCCCTCTTGGTATCGCATCAAGTGCTGGATGGGAAGACATTGTTTATCTATTGTTAAATAATCATGCTATTTATGATACGCGTGCATTAATCGCAGCAGTAAAATCTGGTAAAAAAAATATTGTTGAAATTTTTATAAAACAGGGTGCTAACATTAATGAGCAAGTCAATTCAGAAACAACGGCTCTTGTTGAAGCAGCAAAAAATGGTCATTTGGAAATGGTAAAATGGTTGCTCGATAAAGGTGCGACCAATACAGCTGATAACAAAGGTATAACACCTCTTCTGGCTGCTGCAAATGCCGGAAGAATCGATGTTGTTAAATTTTTACTGGAAAGACAGGATACAAATGTCAATCAGGCTGAAAAATCTGGTTACTCCCCACTTTTTAGTGCTGCATGGCGTGGGCATTTGGATATTGTCAAACTTTTATTGGAAAACAAAGCCAATATTGATCAGCCTGCTCTTAATAATATGACTCCTCTTGGAATAGCAAAGTTAAAAAACAATAGTGATATTGTCAAATTTTTACAGGAAAAAGGGGCTTCTTCTGCAGTTTCTTTCAGTGCCTGGATAGATAATGCGCTTAAAAAAATCGTACCAGAACCAACGCGCAATTCGTATTTTTCATGTATGGCAGCTTTGCTACAAGTGAAATTTCAAGCATGGGATTTTCATTTCAATGCGGATACAGGGCATCATATTTATTACAAAAAAAATGGAGACTTTAATCATATTATTTTGAATGAAACATCAATCATCAGCGAATTTTTAAAATTACGACAAAAAAAACCGGACAATCAATTTCTGCATGTTTACGAGGATATTCCAATACCTACTCGTTACATATTTTTTAATGTTTTTTTGAATGAAAAAAATTTCATCGATCATTTAGTGATTGATTCAAGTGATCAAAATAAATTTGATGAATTTGTTAATCAGCTATTAAAATATGTGTTTCCGGAAAAACTAAATTATTTCGATCGGATAGAACCTTTGCTGCGCGTAACATCACTATCAACAGCGCGGATAATATTATCATTTTTTTATAAGTCTGTATGGACTCTTAAAGAACAATCCATTAAGCACGTCATTTTTCTATCCGAATTATTGGTCAAATTTAACCTGACAAAAAGTCATGTTTTTGCATCACTTGTAAAAGAAGCAGCAACTAAATTGAACAATGATTCATTTCAGTTATTATTAAGTGAAATGATCAGGCAAGGTATAAATAAAGAAGAACTTGTTGAAATTTTACTTAAAGAATATCTTTTAAAAGATTCACCAGATCAGCAATATGCGCGCCATATTTCTTTTCTATTTGAAAATATTAAAACGATTGAAGATGTTAATCAGGTATTCAGAATACTTTTCCATGTTAATGCTAAAAAACAACAAGAATTATCGAATCCTATTTTTAGTAATCCTGATAACATAAAAAACTTATTAAAACTACCAATCGATCAACAAATCAGTTTATTGCCCCGAATATTAATCTATCTCCAACCAGAAGAAAAATTTGCAAATGACTGTTTTCTTAAAATAAGAAAACATATTATAAGAAGATATATTGAAAAAACAAACAATCAAAAATATCTTGTTGCTGCACTGGAAGCAACTTGTTTATTAGCAGGAAATCCAGTTAATCGCGCAAGATTAACTGAACTGTGTGAGTTGATTGAGATAGATCATAGGCAATATAAATTAACGAAGAGTGACCTAGTGATATATCTCAACGATTATCTGAAAAAAACTTCTGAAATAACAGCAATAGTCCACTCGGCACAGGAACAAAAAAAAGAGAAAGAATGGTACTCAGACACGATGTTTTCTTCGAGGCGAAAGGCTGCGAACGACCCAGTTGCAAATATTAATAAAAATGTTGCAGAACCCTCTCCGGCAGTGACAAAAATAGCTGGACGCAAGGGATCCATGTCATAAAGAAGTAAATATTCGGTGTAGCCAGCTCATTGTTTTTATTAGCTTATTTATAAAAACCGCTAAGTCTTATTGTTATTCAAACAATAAGCGAGTATAATGTTGCATTCTGCTCGGAAGCAATTCAAAAAGTCTCACCGTCCCCTCTCATTTCCCGGTATAATTTACGGGACACTTTCTCCAGTCATGGACGATCAAAGAGCGTTAATTCGGTAACTATTTAAAACAAGCATAATTAAAAACAAATACAGGACCGTTTCATGAAAAATAAAATGTTTATCTTCATTTTAATGAGCATAGTACTAGGCATCGCATGTGGTATTTTTTATCCCGAACACATGCTTTCCATTCGATGGATTGGTACTTTATTTATTAATTTGCTTAAACTCATTGTGCTGCCACTTATCTTTTGTGCGCTGGTCAGCGCCATTACGTCAATGGGCGGAATAAAACGCTTGGGGTCTATAGGAACTTATACACTAGGCTATGTGTTGTTAAGCGTCTCAGTTGCTGTATTGATTGGTCTTGTCCTTCTCAATGTCTTCAAGCCTGGCGTCGGAATTCCTGCCAGTTTTATTCTTGCCAATGCCACATCCACCGATTTAAAACCTGTCGAATTTTCTTCATTTTTGCTAACACTGTTTCCACCGAATATCATTGAAGCAGCCGCCAAATTTGAAATCATGCCTATCGTATTTTTCAGTATTGTCTTTGCAATTTCGTGTTTATCAGTCGGTGAATCAGCCAAGCCGGTCATTGCATTTTTTAATGGTCTGCGAAATATTTTTGTCAAAATGATTACCTGGTTAATGTATTTGACACCCGCAGGATTATTTTCATTATTAGGTTCAGCGATTGCAGAAGCGTCCTTGCAAAACAGACTGATTGAAAGCATTAAAGGGATGATGTTATTTATTGTTATCTTTTTGTGTGGACTGTTTTTACAAATTTTATGGCAGCTGGCTGTTGTCAAATTTGTGGCACGCAAAAACTCACAACAGTTTATTGGCTCGGCCTCCAATGCCATGATCACCGCATTTGCAACATCCAGCTCCATGGCAACCTTACCTGTCACATTGATCGTTGCGAAAGACCAGAATATCAGCGATGAGGTTTCCCGTTTTGTGTTACCGCTTGCAACCACCATTAATCTTGCAGGAACGGCGATGTATGAAGCTGTTTCAACATTATTCTTTTGTCAGATTCTGGGAATGCATCTTTCGATATTTTCTCAAATTGGCGTGTTTCTGACAGCCATTCTGGCGGGCATGGGTGCGACAGGTATTCCGGAAGGGGGTCTCGTGACAATGATCATGGTATTACGTTGCGTCAATGTACCGACTTCAGCCATTGCACTTCTGCTTCCATTTGACCGTATTCTTGACCGCTTCCGCACAATGGCGAATGTGTGGGGTGATCTGGTTTGTGCCGTCACAGTAGATCATTTCGTAAAAAACAGGAAGACAGAATCTGCAACGTTACTTATTGAAATGGAGAAGGAGAAGGTGCTGCCGTCTTCGTAACCACTACTGCACTCAATGGCTGGACAACTGACTGCGATACATTAAACAAAGTCAAACTGCCTGAATCCGAAGAGTAATACGACCCTGTGATAGCTTTTGTCGGTGTTGAAGGCGTCACAGGATCCGTCTGTACACTCGCTTCCTGTTTTTCTTCCGAAACACTTTCCTGTGGAGACATCATTGTCAATCGCGCAAGCATGGCCGCTGTATTTGATTGGACATTTTGATCAACATACCCCTTCTCCAAAGCATATCGATATATGATGACTGTATTCAGTATGGCATTTTGAAGCTGTTCTGGAACCAGCAATAACCAGGGTCTATTCTTACGAATTCTTTCTACCATACTCCGAATATTTTGTATAATGGCATCTGGATCGAAGGAACCAAATATCCTCCGATAATTTTTCAGCATTTCCACCATTGCGATAAAATGTCCTGTTCGTCCATAACCTGCGGCACAATGAACAAACATTCGCTCTTTTGAAGATATCCTGGCAAGCTGCCAAAGAACCTCTTTACGCACATCACAGGATTGCAAAAAGTTAACAGGCGGTGTGCGTTCATCTATTTCGCGTTGACCGCCTCCCAGATAAAGCGAATTATTATCAGGCACATCAAACACAGTGACACTAAGTTCCCTAGTTTCACTCTTTCCATCTTCGCCGAGACGTGTAACAGTCAAAAGAGATTGAATAATTCCGCAAGGTAATACCTGACCCTCATCGTTAAATTCAGGTTCTCCGCTGATTCGTTGAATATTTACACGATAATCTCCAAAAGCCTCTACCCGCTCCCTGATGGCGTAGTCAAAAAAATCTTTGCGCAGCGAAGCGTCCTCAGCCAAACAGCTTCCGAATGCCACGATATGCTTCACAGGTATCTGCGGGTTAAAAACAGTATTCGCCAAAAAATCACTCATGTTGTCTCGACTCTTTGGACCTGCACCCGCACTGAGTTTTGAGCCCGCAATGCGATTGGCGCTCCATGTATAATAATCATCTTTTGGTTGGTGCGAAGCGCCAAAGTCCAGATACAATTTATGGCCCCAGATAAAATCAGACATAACTCCTTCAATCACTTTTTTAACCAGGTCATCTGTAACCTGGCTGACTATTTCTGCGAGAGGATTTTTAAGTGATCGTGCTATCATGAATGGTATGCTTCTCCAGATAAAACTGTTTTAACCCGACATCAAATCAACCCGTTCCCATGTTTGTGAACGACCAAATAGCGGAAGTCCCATATAACCATGAATATTTAGTTTTTTGCCATGCTCGATCAAACGCGCTGTGCATTTATAGGTTTTGCCGTTTTCAGGATCCAGAATATGGCCATTCGCCCATTGTGTGTCGGCTGATTTCAAGCCGGAAATAATAACCATCCCCACGATAGGCTGATTATGCTTATCGCCCATACACGCGGTGCATGTTTTATTCTGGCTGGAATGTGCATCCGGAAAAATCTTGACAACTTTTGCCATCAGCATCTGATCCTGATTCCGCCAAACCTGAACAACACTTTTAGGTCTGCCGGTCGTATCATCAATCGTTTTCCAATATCCAACAGGTGATGATTCCGAAAAACCGGTTGGTTTTTCTGTCGCAAAGCCCGTACTGGTGATACCGACTGAAACAGTTGCAATAAACACCGCTAATACTGTTTGAATACGCATCGATTTTCCTCCCTGAAAAAACTTCTAGCCCTCTTCGGCTTTGGATAACGCTTTAAATAACC